>Ga0302320_10012819_pt1 | contig 17563 bp, 18 predicted proteins | sample Bog_T0_3_FD_202130 | JGI IMG/M metagenome (GOLD analysis project Ga0302320, IMG submission 202130) | Peat permafrost microbial communities from Stordalen Mire near Abisko, Sweden - Bog_T0_3 | ecosystem: Environmental > Terrestrial > Soil > Wetlands > Peat | place: Sweden: Abisko, Stordalen Mire...
GTTAAAAGAGATCAAAAAACCGCCCCTGGGTCGATCAGCTTCGCAACTCGCTTGTTTTAGGGCTAGATATGTGGACGATATGCGGATTTTGGTGCGCTGCTCTTCAGAATACACGACGGCGATCATCGCGAGGGCAAAGCGTCTCGTTCAACGCAAGTTGTCTCCGTTAGGCTTAAACCTGTCTTTAGAGAAGACAAACGAGATCATTCAAAGTTCGTCTGGCACACTGTTATCCACGGGCCATGTTGCAGAGCGGATGCAGGCAATAGCAAAGAAAGCGTATTTCCCATTGCCGCCAGAAGATTTGGACGAGTTGGCCAAGGAAGTGAGACTCCTTTTTCACGCTGAAGCTCGAAATCCTAAAACGGCGGCACTGCCAATTGAGACAAACCCCATACTGGACAATCCGGGTGTAAGGCCTGACTCGCGGCGAAGATTTGCGGCAAATAAGTGGGCGCAAATAATGCGTGATCTCGAAACTATGAAGCCGCGTTCTGTTGAGGGTGGACAGGTCTTCTCCGCGGAACTGGTTCGGGTGTGGTTAGAAGACCCCGGACAAGTTCAACTCCTTCACAAAGCCCTTGAGGTGGGTATCCCTGTGACGGATTTTGGTAAAATTGCTTCCAAGTTAAATACACTGAAAAGCCAGCCCGCTGCGTTTGGATATTACGCGTATGTTCTGGCGTATCTGCTCGAGTTAGCGTCGTTCAGTAGATCGCGAATCAATTTCCGACCACTACCGCTTACCCAATTAGCCAAGGAAGTATCTAAGCAGCGATGGCAGCACGCGATATTGGTGAACAAGGCGCAACAATACCTTTTGAAACAGGGTCAGCCGCCACTTCAATCTGAACTCGAACATTTAGCGGAGTGCCGCGACAACTTCTGGAAGATTCGAGAGGGACTCCAGAAACAGACCGAGTTCGAGTATTCGCTCCATGAGCAGGAGATGGTCGCTGTTCTCACGGCTATTGCATTTCGGCCCAAAGCTCTCAAGGAGACTTTTAGCGCACTGTTATGTCCATGCGAGAGCCGAAGTCGCGAAAAGATAATTCGTGCACTCTTAAGCAGAAATCCTCAATTGGCTGTCGAGCTTGCACAGGCCAACGAGGTCAACTGCATTGAGTTGGAGGCTTTTGACAATTTGCTGAATCTGGCAAACGCACGCCTCAAGGAATCCCGTGTCTTTCGGCGCATTCGGAATGGAGACGTTAGATCGCCGTTGGCATGGGTCAAATTTGGAATGGAGTTGGCCAAGTTTGTGAAGGACTCCAAAAACCACAGATACATCAACCGTGGTTTAATGAATCCGTTCGCACTTGAATTCTCGCAGCAAGACACTTTGTCGGTTGTGCGCTTTGACTGCCCCATGCTGTCTTTCGTCGGTTATGCTCCATCGTCCAAAAAACCAGTCTTAAGGCAAAACACATCAGTCTGGGCGCTTCCGGCCGGCTTGCTGCTGCGTGCAGCGGCTACCGGACGCCCGATTGATTTATTGGGAATGGGCTCGTCGGCACGTTTTAGCCTTGCGGGCACATTCAAGGCATTGCTTCGCTGTGGCGCTAAGATGCCCAAGGCTGCTGGTGACATCTTGGACAAGCTGTTTGCATGGCCCGGATCTCTGATCAAAGGCTACCGATCTCTTCGGCCATTTGTCCGCGACTTAGCATCGCTTGAAAGGCAACTCCGCGGATGTTCGGTTGACGGCAAGACAATCTGCGACGTGCCTTGGGTTTCCCCCCAAAGAATATCAGGCAGGTCAGGTGCGTTCAATCTGGTAATCTGCCAAGTGCCATCATACCCGAACCAAATTGACGACGCTTCTATCAGGCGATCTCTTGCCATCTCGCAAATTATACTCCGTCAAAAGGCTCAGGATGCGCGAACAGTCGATTTGATTGTTTTTCCAGAACTTAGCCTCCCATTGAAGTCAATCGGGACACTCGCCCGATTTGTCCGTCAAACTAAAACCCTTGTTCTGGCCGGGTTGGAGCTGAGAACTTCTGCCGATGGATCACGAAGTTTGAATGAACTGGTGTGGATTGTTCCGATGGAACGGGACGGCGAGAGCGTTGCAATTCTGACCCAGGAAAAAATTCACATCACCCAAGGCGAGCGAGGTTTGATTCCTCCCGTGGTGGAAGCCAGCCCCGCTGTAATTTGGAGAATTGGTTCAGAACAGCCGCGTTTGGCAGCGATTAACTGCTATGAGTTCACAGATTTGTTGATCCGAGATTTGCTCCGAGGCAGAGTGGAGGCGCTGGTTATCGCCTCCAACAACCAAGACGTGACAACATTCGATAACTTGGTTGAGTCAACGCACTTTGACCTTTTCTCACACGTTGTTCTGGTGAACGCAGAACGTTACGGAGGAAGTGCCGTGCGCGCTCCTTACAAGAGACCGCACGAAAGGCGGATTTTCGATATTCACGGAAATAATCTGTTTGCAGTGAATGTTTGCACGCTTGATTTGAGAGATTTCCGGCGTGGTCCGCATCCAGGCATCAAATCTCCTCCTGCGGGTTTCTTAGTAAAGCCGTAATGACTCTACCAACTTTCATTTCTCGCCCTCGATTTCACATAGTAACACCTCGTTGCCCGCGCGCACATGTGTTCAAGGGCGTGCAGAACCGCATGGTCAGCGGATGCCTGTTGCGCGATGTCATCAACAAGCTCATCGGGATATGAGCGCATCGCCCTCGCCCTTCATTTCCAAGTCCAATTTTTTGATGGGCTTGCAATGCGCGAAGTTGATCTGGTTTCGTTACAACGCCAAAGACCAGATACCCGCGCCGGACGAGGCAACCCAGGTCATATTTGAACAAGGCACCGAAGTCGGCGAACTGGCCCGACAACTATTCCCCAGCGGAACGATGGTTGCCCCCGGTATTTTTGCTCCCGATCAAGTCATTGCCCAGACGCGGCAGGCAATTCGGGAGCGTCGGCCATTGTATGAAGCGGCGTTTGTGTTCAATGGCGGCTATGCCCGGACCGACATCCTGGTTCCCGTTTCCGGTGATGCCTGGGATTTGGTCGAGGTCAAATCCACCACCAGCCTGAAGGAAGAAGTCCATCTGCCCGATGTCGCGTTTCAGGCGTATGTGCTGTCCGGTGCCGGTATTAAATTGCGAAAATGTTTTCTGGCCCACATCAACGGCGAATTTGTCCGGCATGGCGCGATTGACCCGCAAAAGTTTTTTGCCCTCGAAGATGTCACCAGGCCAGTCTCCGTCCTAAGCCGCGAGATGGAGGAACAGCTTGGCGCGATGCAGTGGGTCATCGGCGCGAAAACTTATCCTGAAATCCAAATCGGCCCGCATTGCGACAATCCTTACACTTGTCCGTTGCATGACCACTGTTGGTCGTTCCTGCCGGAAACCAGCGTCTTTACGCCTTACCGTGGGGGCAAAAAAAGTTTCAAGTTGCTCAAACAGGGGGTTCAACATCTGGGGAATATCCCTGCCGATTTTGCGCTCACCGACAACCAAGCCATCCAGCGCGCTGCCCTGCTGGCCGCCAAACCGCACGTTGACCGTCCCGCCCTTGCGGCCTTTCTGGGCCAGATTGAATATCCCGCCAGCTTTCTCGATTTCGAGACCATAGGCACGGCGATTCCACTGTTCGATGGGACATCACCGTTCCAGCAGATTCCATTTCAGTTTTCGCTGCATATCGTCCGCCAGCCAGGTGACAAGTCGAGGTTAGACCCGGAGCATCGGCAATTTCTTGCCGATGGCACGGCTGACCCGCGCCCCGAATTCATGCGCCAGTTGCGCGAAGCGTTGCCGGCGGCTGGCTCGGTAGTGGCATACAACGCGAGTTTTGAGATCGGACGCCTGAAGGAATGTTGTGAGCTATTGCCGGAATTCAAACTGTGGCTCAGGAAAGTGACGCCGCGCATCGTTGACCTGCTGCTGCCGTTCCGTGGGTTCCGCTATTATCATCCGCAACAGCACGGCAGCGCGTCCATGAAAGCAGTGCTGCCGGCCATGACCGGCCAGGGCTATGAAAATCTGGCGATTCAGGAAGGCGGTGCGGCCAGCCGGGAGTTTCTGCGGGTGACATTCGGAAAAGTTGAGGAAGAGGAACGTCGGCGCGTGCGGCAACAATTGAACGAATACTGCGGTCTCGACACGATGGGAATGGTTCAAATCATCCGCGAGCTGGTGAAACTTTGACCAGTCTGTCTGGTTTTTCTGTAGTCCGTGACTGGTTCTTACGGATAATTTGACCATCAAACCTCGGTTCTCTTTAAGAATAACACACCACCCACGTCCTGAAGACTGTGGCGCTGCTTATGGATGGCGATTTCAATCGTGTTTTGGGTCATGGCCTCGGCTACGAAGTAACCATTGAATTCCCAAGGTAAGCCTGCCTCCTTGGTGAAAATGGGGATGGTTGTTTTTTGTTCAACGAACAGGCGGGCTTTGGCCAGCCAATCCTTATTGGAAGCGCCGGGCAGGACGTTATACGGTGCATCAGGGTTAAAATCTTTCCGAAAGCACCCGCATACGATGGTTTGCCTCACTTGAGTCAGAAAACCATAAGGTTCCTGTCCGACCAAACTGCTAATCTCGCGCCAATGGTAGAAGCAATTTTCAACTAGGGCCGCCTGAGTTTCCGGGACATCCGCCTGATGGATGGCGTCGTGGCATTTTTCACAGAGGGTGACGAGATCATTGGTTGAATAGTCCCAAGGTTCATGGTTCGGCAAATACCGTTTGTGATGGACCACCAACATCACCCGGTCATTGGGTTTGCCAGTGCAGGCATCATTCGTGCAACGCCAACCATCCCGGTTCATCACCTCCAGCCGGAGTTTTTGCCAGCGCGGGTCGCGAAGTTGTTCCCGATAAGTCATTTTCTACGCTAACTGCTTGAGCAAAGCGCTAAGCAGACTATTCAAACTCTTTTCGATGTCTGCCACCTTTCGCAATGGCAGATATAGAAATGTCCTCTGCCATTTAGAGAAGCTTTGAATATTATTGCCCTTGTTTTTCCAAGCAAAATTCGCCACTCGCTTCGGCTGTTTGAATGCGTAACTCGCGTAGATGAACGTGTAAGGCACATCGGCCCATTTCCACCATAAACCACAGTCAATGACCCTTCGCTCGCCTCGCGGAGACTTGCCGCTGACTTCAATCGCAATCCAATAGCCGTATTGACTACCTGGGCTGGCCGAGGCTCTGCCAATCTTTGCTCCTTGAAGTGGATGCCAATCTTTACGGTTCTCGGCTGCATGTTTCACAATCTTTCCCATCGCTTGCTCGAAAGCAATGATGGTGTCGCGCGCCTCCTCATAACGTTTGATTCCCTCATCCAGAAACTGACCGTTTTCGTTTTTCATTTTCTCGTTCCTTTCTCCAAGTTCAACAAATCAATCCACCGATTGGCCAGATTGAATTGGTCGAAATACGCTTGCGAAGGTTGCGGACATACCAACCCCATTAGTTCTTGTTCGACTGCGCCGCAGAACGTCCACGCCCAAGTGCGCCAAACCATTGGTTCCAGTTTAGACCAGAGGCAGTTACGGATGCCGCGCGCCACGTCCCTCCACAAAAGCACCTCAACCTCCCGTTTCCAAGACTCTTCGTTTTTCGTGCTTTCATTCCACATGGCAAGTGATTCATCCGGGATTAGCACGTAATTCCGCCATTCCTTAACTTTGTGCTTTGCCAGTAGTTTGCGGCCGGTCTCCAAAGTTTTCCCGAACTGTTCGTCGCCCACTTTTACTTCGATGTGGATTCCGAGACGAGGCTTCCACAAGAGCAGAATGTCTGCTCTCCGCTCCTGATCTTCGGATGGCTCCTCGCGCAATACTTTGGGTCTCCCCAAGGAATGTGCCGACGAGCCGAGCCCGCCACCAAACAAAACCGATGCAAGTTCACCTTTAGTCGAAGTGCTAAACAACCACCCCAGCCAGTCTGACCAGTCTTCCTCCCGGGATAGTCGCAGAGGACGAAAATCAGCCCAATCAAAGGCCGAAGGGTCTCCACCAAATTCATGCATCCGACGATCCCATCGACGAATGATTCGGTTGTATCGGCGCAAATTCAACTTCACCGGCACCGCTGCACGCATGGAATCGATGCAGCGCCAAGTCCGCGCCATCGGCTTTTGCTTCAAGCAAAAACTCCGAAGAAATTCCCAGGAATTTCTTGTGGTTTTCGCTGTCAAAGCCGTGTGTCTATGCCGGCCAATGCGCTTTTCTATAGCAGGCGCATTGTAACTTTCTGGGAATGCTTGCACGGTGCTTTCCTATCGGTTCACCCTGCGACCGAAGATTTCGGGCGCGGCGGCGATTTGTTGCTCGATGTTCCGGTCGTAAAGGGGTCAGTTAATGGTAATGACATATTTGCTTGCGCATGGGCCGGCAACGGCGCAACGCACATAATCGCACAAACCGTTTGTACTACGGTCCTTTCCCCCACCTGGGCGCGGCAGCGGCCGCCCTCCCGGAGTGGATTGCCCCATTCGTCGGTCAGGAACGGCAGCATCGCCTCCCGCACTTCCGGCGCAATCGGCGTCGTCGCGTTATGATCCAGATAAATCATGTTTGGATTCCCATTATGTCCATTCCGTCCATTCTGTCAAAATATTCACTCCCCCCGCCTTCCCGCTCTCCGGGCCGGTTGAATTTTCAGTCCTGGCAGTTGCCCCCCTTCGTTAACTTCGTTCGCTCCTGTAAGAAAATGCCCTTGGCTTTGTTCGTGTTCGTGTTTCATGCAGATTGCACGATCCTCCCGGACGCCCGTGCAAAACGACGCGTGCCAGGCCGGATTTGCCCCGGAAAACCCCGGATTTTCCCACAAACGGCCCGCCCTGGAGCTGGCACACCAACAGCTTTATCTTGGTTGCATACGCTCCAAACCGGAGCCAGCAACCAAACTGTGAATAATCTTATGAAAACCATGTTCGCTCTGCTGTCAATCCTGGTCCTGTTCATCTTCACCGGATGTGGAAACGCCCCCCAAGAGGGGGCGGACACCCTGGCCCCGCCGGCGGCCAGCGCCCCAAAGGCAGTGGACACCAACTTGCCGGCTGCCCCATACAGCCCGGTCGTGACCAACAGTCCGGCCTCCACCAACACCCCCATGTGAAACCGGCCGGGGCGGCGGGCCGCCTTCGCATTCCACCATGAGACTCGTGATCGTATCCCACCGGCTGCCGTTCACGGGGTCCTTGGCCGGGGGCGTGCCGCCCTGCCAATTCGCCTGTCCACCGGCCTGGAGAGTTGTCCGTCAGTCTAAGGTTCACCCTTCAGCCACGGACTTCAGGCTGGCGAGCCCCTTTTCAAACTGGCCGCCGCACATTTTCTCGAAATCCATGAACAGGCCAAACACTTTGCCCATCAAACTATTTTTTCCGGCCATGCTCCACGTGACAACAGTCTGACGGCCCGTGGGCCGGAACGTGAACTCCACCGTGTTGGTGGCTTGCATCGGCTTTTGAAAGTCGAGCCGCATACGGATCAGTTCGCTGGGCTGGCTTTCCGTGATGGTCATTTGTCCCGCGCCAACCTTGTTGCTGCCGTCCCAGGCCATCGCCGCGCCCGCGCCGGCCTCGGCGCCGGAGAAGGTGCTTTTCATGCCAGGATCAAGCTTGGCCCAGGGCGACCACGCCTCCCATTGATGCAGGTCGTTGACGTGCGGGAATATTTTTTCCGGCGGCGCGGAAATGTTTGCGGACCGCGAAACGCTGAATTCAGCCGGTCGTCCGGCGATCACGATGACGAAAATGAGGGCGATGAAGGCGAGCGCCAGGAGGATGGGGAGCATAAATTTCCTTTCGTTTTTAGTTGAGCAGACCGGAGAACTTTTTCCGCGCGTCCCCCAGCAGATAAAGCGCGCAAACAATGATGATGTCCAGCATCGGGTTGAGCAGATGCTTTGGGTCGTCAACCAGGACGTGGAACGCGATGATGTTGACGATGACCGGGCCGAGCAGCAGCAGGCCGATGTTGCGCAGGCGCGGAATCATGACGACCAGCCCGCCGGTGAATTCGAACATTTTCACGAATTTTAGGTACCCCGTCGGGACGAACGCCGCCATGAAATGCGCGGCGGGCGTGCCTTCCGGCATGGCGGGAATTTTGATGAGGTTGAACAGAACCGGAATGCTCGCCGCCAGGAAGCAAAGTCCCAATAGGACGCCCGCGATGCAGGGTAGATATTTTTTCATACGCAATGAGTTTGGCTTTTGTCAAAAATTCGTAATCAGAGCATGAGAAATCGTCAATCTGGAATCTCCGCCTCGACCAGTTTCGCCAGTAGAATGAGCGATTCCTGCCAGCCAAGGTAACATGCTTCGCTGGGAATGACCTCGGGCACCCCTTCCTGCACAATGTTCAATTCCGTGCCGCACGAAACCTTTTTCAAGGTGATGGTCACCTGCAATTCACCCGGCGAATTTGGATCATCAAACTTGTCTGTGAAACGAATCCGCTCGTGCGGCGTCAGCTCAAGATATTTTCCGCTGAAGGAATGGCTCTGGCCGGTGGTGAAATTCGTGAACGACATTTTGTAAGTGCCGCCGACTTTGGCGTCCAGATGATGGACTTTGCCGGTGAATCCGTTCGGTGGAAGCCATTTGACCTTGGCGTCCGCGTCCAGAAACGCGCGATATACCTTTTCCGACGACGCGCGAAGCACGCGGTGAAGTTTAATGGTGTTCGGCATAATGTAATTATTTGTGTTTTTCGTTTGAGAGGGGCAGGCGAACTGAATTTCAATCCGCCCGCCCTCATTCGGCTGCAACTTATTTCGCGCCCGCGAGCACCTCTTCGATTTTATTTTCCGGCGCGAGCGGACATTCCGAAAGCACCGGCCGCACCTCCACCTTGGCGCCGAAGGGCAAGCCCGGACATTGTTGGGCAATGGCCACAGCTTCTTCCATCGTCGCCACGTCGAGCATGAAATAGCCCCCGACGGCTTCTTTTGATTCGGCAAACGGACCGTCCGTCACCGTTCGATTCTTTCCCGAGACACTTTTGCCCTCGAACCCAAGCGGATGTCCCGCGACGGCCTTCCCCTCGACCGTTAATTTTTTAAACCAGGCCATCCAGTCCTCTGAAACCTTTTGTGTTTGTTCCGGCGACAGACCTTTGTGCCAGTCCATCCCGACGAACAGCAGCATGTAACCGCTTTGATTTTGTGCATTCATGTTTTTCCTTTCGTTTGGTTGTTGCATTCCACTTTCGATGATACGACGGAAGAGCCGCCGTTTCAGGACAGTTATTTTACTTTTGGATTCATTTCCAAAATTGCGGCACTACCACGGACTCGGTTGAGGCTTACCTGTGGTGATCAGTTTGCGCAAATTGCCGTTGACGAGCATGCCCCACCCGTTTGAGCAGCCGTCGTAACACTCACAAGCTGGTGCCAGCCCAATGTGTGTGAAGCGCACCTCGGTTTTGCCGCCCTTTTTACCAATCTCAAAAACAATGTCCGTGCCCTTCCACTCGCTCTTGTCTTTGACAAAGTCAAGACGGGCGTCCAATACGTGCCAGACGACTTTCTTGCCGGGGACGAGTTCGGTTATCTTTTGTTTGGAACGATGCGCGTCTGGAACGCGGTAGGTGAACTCGGCTCCGAATTTGTCAGTGTTGCCTTCGACTTCACCGGACCACCAGCCACGAACATTGTTGATGGCGTCGAAGGCCTCTTTGGGCGTTTGGCTTACCGTAAAAGAAGTGGTGTAATCCTGATTGCTCACTTTTCTGGCTTTAGCAACCACTTTTTCCAGAGGATTCGGCTGGCCTTTGCCTTTGGTAATCAGATTGCGCAAACTGCCCTTGATATAAGAACCCCACGCATCAGAGCACACATCAAAACATTCATATTCGGGAACCAATCCCTGATGCGTGAAGCGGACCTCCGTTTGATTGCCCCGCTTTGAGATTTCAAAAATAACTTTCGTGCCCGTCCACTCGGTTTTGTCCTTGGTAAAATTGAAATGGTTGTCCACAACCAGCCAAACGACCTTTTGGCCGGGAATGAACTCGACTATTTTCATTTTGCAGTGATGGACATCCTTGTAACGATACGTCCACTCAACGCCAGCGCGATCGGTGCGGCCTTCAATTTCCTCCGACCACCAACCACGGACGTCGTTGATGGCATCAAATACTTCTCTCGGAGATTGGTCCACTGTAAAAGAAGCGGTGTAATTTTGATTTTTCATGATGCTTTCCAGTTTTGTGGTTTTAGATTTCTTATGCCGCAACCGGCTCTGCTTGGGCGAATGTCGCAAACTGGCGTTCGAGCGCCTTGACCGCACTGCTGCGCCAGCCCTCCGCCACGGACTCTGACATGGGATCAGGGAAAATTTCCTCATCCCCTTTCTCCACTCCGTCCAGGATGGCGCGCGCGACGGACTCCGGAGAGGCCTTCGGTATGTCCAGGTCGCGTGTCATGTCCGTGTCCACGGGGCCGGGAAGCACCCGATGGACGCTGACACCCCGTCCGGCCAAAAGTGTGCGCAGCGACTGCGACAGGGAGAACGCGGCCGCCTTTGAGACGGAGTAAGCCGGACTGAACGGCACGGCGGCCAGGGACGACAACGACAGAATGTTGACCATGGCTCCCCGCGACCGGGTCAACAACGGAAGGAAAGCCTGCGTCACATCATACGGGCCGAAGAGGTTGACGGCGAGCTGCTGCTCGAGCACACGACGGTCGCTGAGGTCATCGAAAGGCGATACGCCGGCGTTGTTGATGAGGATGTCGAGAGATTCAACTTCCTCGACCGCTGCCTGAATCTGTTCCTCGTTGGTCACGTCCAGGGTCAGGGGCGTCACGCGTTTGTCAGGATGTTGCAGTGCGCCCCGTGTTCCGGCATATACCTTCTTCGCGCCCCGCCGGAGCGCCTCTTCGACGAGTGCCCGCCCGATGCCACGATTGGCCCCAGTGACCAAGATTGTTTTATTTGCAATATTCATAACGTTTTCGTTTATATTATTGTGAACCGACCGTGATTGAAGTTTCAGGTTTATTTCCCGGAATTCGGAGTCACCAAAACCATCCAGAACACGCCGAATTTGTCTTTGACCATGCCGAAGCGCGCGGAGAAAAATGTTTTCGCCAGCGGCATTTCCACTTTCCCGCCGTTCGCGAGCGCGTTGAAAGCGTTGTCCGCTTCGGCTTCCGTTGCCACCGTGAGCGAAAGCGCAAAGCCTTCAAATTTCGGCTGGCCCGTGGCGCGGCCATCCGACGCCATGATGACCGTTTCGCCGATTTGAAACTGCGCGTGCATCACTTTGTTTGAGTCCGTCGGCCCGCAACCCGGTGGCGGCGGTTCCGGGCTGTCCTTGAACCGCATCAGCATTTTCACTTCTGCGCCAAGGGCTTTCTTATAGAATCCGATGGCTTCCTCGCATTTGCCGTCGAAGAACACGTATGGTTGGACGATTGCATTTTTCATAATTTTCCTTTCGTTTAGTTTGTTAATTGTTTTCGTTCCGTCATAGATACGACGAATGAGAAAACGCAATAAGGACAATTATTTTGCCTTGGGATTCATTTCCCAGATGGCGAACGTGTTTTCCTCCGTGTCCTGGCAGATGGCAAAGTAGCCCATCCCCGGCACGGCGGTCCTAGGCTTGCAAATGCTTCCGCCGAGCTTTTCGACCTTCGCCATGAACTTCGTGATGGACGGCACGCTCACATATTGGGTGATGGCCTGCCCCGGATGCATCCGCTTCATCAGCCCGCCGTCGGGCGAGGAGTCCGCGCCACCGGTGTCCAGGTGCCAGTAGTCCGCCATGTGCGGCAGCGGATTAATCTTCCAGCCGAACAGTTTGCCGTAAAACGCCTTCGCTCGTGCGGTGTCATCCGCCGGGATTTCAAACCAGACAATGCTGGCCGCTGTGCTTTTCCTTGATTTGCTCATGTTTTAGCCTTTCTTTGGTTTTGGTTTTCTCGCTCTTTCAATATGACGACGAACGGGCGGATGCGTTCAGGACATTTAAGTGAAATTATTTTACCGGGAGCGGCTCCCCAGTCTCCCGCTCGCATTCCCGCAAGCGCTTCGCCAGAAAGGCTTGTTCCGATTTGATTTCCGCCAGTTGCAGCGCCCTTTGAAAATGCGCCGCCGCAATCGGCAAACGGTTCAACTGCCATTCAAAATCGCCCATCACCGCGTGGAATAAATAATACGATTCGAGCGATTTCAAATCCGGGATCGCGTTCACCGCGTCGATTCCCGCCTGCGGCCCGCGCAATTCCGCCAGCGCCACCGCGCGGTTCAGCGCGACGACCGGCGAATCGTCAAACGCCAGCATCCGGTCGTAGAGCGACAAGATCTGTTGCCAATCGGTGGACGCGTAATCTTTCGCCGCGCAATGGCACGCGGCAATTCCCGCCTGCAAATGGTATTCCGAAATTTCACCGCCCGCCGCCGATTGCGCCAAGTGAAACAGGCCACGCGCGATCATCGGCTGGCCCCATTTTGTCCGGTCCTGCTCGCGCAGGCGCAACAGATTGCCTTCGTCATCCACGCGTGCCGGCGTTCGCGCCGCGTTGAGCAGCATCAGCGAGAGCAGCGCGTGCGTCTGCGGCCGGTTGCCCGCCGGATGTTTCGCGAGCAATTCCGCCAGCCGGATCGCTTCCGCGCAAATGTCTTCGCGAATCAATTGGTCGCCCGCCGACGCCTTGTAACCTTCGTTGAAAAGCAAATACAGCGACTGCCACACGCCATCGAACCGCTGCGACAATTCTTTGCCAGATGGAATCTCAAATGGAATTTTCGCCTCGGCGATTTTTTGTTTCGCCCGCGTGAGGCGCTTGGCAATCGCGGCGTCCGTCGTCAAAAACGCCCTGGCTATTTCCGTGACGCCGAAACCGCAGAGCGTTTTCAGCGCCAGCGCCGCCTGCGCGTCGGCCGGAATTTGCGGATGACAGCACACGAACAACATCCGCAGCCGGTCGTCGCCCATCTCCTCTTCCGCAGAAACCAGTTCATCCGGCGCGGAAACCTGCCGATCCATCACGCGGACGATTTCCGTTTCTTTCGCCCGAAAGTTTTTCTGGCGCCGCACCACGTCGAGCGCGCGGTGGCGCGCCGTCTGCATGAGCCACGCCGGCGGATTCTTGGGCACGCCGTAGAACGGCCACGTTTGCAATGCCCGCGCCAGCGCCTCCTGCACCACGTCCTCGGCCAACGTGAGATGTTCGACCCCAAAAATGCCCGTCAACGTCGCCACCATCTTTGCCGCCTCCTGACGGAAAAGGTGTTCCACCACTTGGGTGACTTCCGGTGGTTCAAGACGGTCGCTCTCGGTTTGGCTCACTTGCTAATTTATCCTATAAGGGGATAATATCGTGCAACCACCGGCGGCGGGTCAAGGAAAAGGCGCCGTCCCGGTGACAACCACGTTGCTGCACGTCATGACAATGCCAGGTCCTTCGGCTTGGTCCCAGAGAAGAACATGCGGCGACAATCCAAGGCTGTAGAGGTCAACCGTGTTCGTGCCGCCGGAAGCAATGTTCGTAAGGCCGGATCGGGCGTAAGTCCCGCTGAAACTGACCGGCTCCCCGCCGTTCATGGTGTCGCCGGTGACGCCCACCGCCCAGGTGCCCGGAGAGACGGCCAGTTGAAAGTTGAGGGTGGGCGCGTAATTGGCAACGGCGCCCTGCTGCCAATTCAAGTGATCAAATTTCCAAATGGCCAGTTCCCGGCGGTGGCCGAAGGTGTCGGTATAAAAGAGCACATTGGTGCCGTTGCTCCAACCGCCATTGCCGGTGGCGCCGTTGTTGTTGCTGTTGACCAGGCTGTCGCTCATAATCTGAAGGTAAAATCCCGCCGGCTGATGCGCCGCGCCCAAAAGATGAAGCCAATCGCCGGCCGTGTTGGTGTTGACGATCCCCAGGAAAACGCGATCACAGTTCGGCGCCCCGTGATTGAGAGGCTGATTGGTAAAGTGCAGTCCGTTCCATTGAATCGTCGTGACGTTTGTGTTAAGTTTCAGGGGTATGGCGTCTTTGGCGACGATATTTTCCCGGCCCGCGCCATTAACGGCGCTGGAAAACTGGGCCTGACCATTCGTCACCCTCAGATAGCCCCCCGGACCCGAGTTCCCCGCGATGAACGAGGTGAACCCGTTGCCCACGCCGCTGGTGTTAATGCCTGTATCATTGTCATTGAAGGCATCGTTGAGGAGGACGACCGCCGCCCGAATGGGCTGCGGTAGCGATGCGGCGAAAATGATTACGCCGTAAACAATTAATTTCAGGTTGGTCATCGGACGATTTGTTATTGCTGGGGAATTATTTTTCGCCGCTCATTGCCTGTGTTTCGTGGTTAAATATCAGGGTCTTTCTTTGTGCTCTTTGCACTGCCATGTCAACATCACTCTCGCCCGCGAGGATTTTTCAAGCCGGCCAAACTAGGGAACCGCAGGCAACGCAGCCCGGCAAAAACTTCGTTTCCTTCGTTCGTTTCTGTTAAAAATCGGGCTTCCATTTCGATTTTTTCCTGGCGTTTTGGTGTTTTTGGGTTGCGGCTCCGCCGCGGGTTTACTCCCGTCCAGCCCACGTCCACGCGCCGCCTGGGGCGATGGTCGCGGTGCGCGCAACCGCGCCGTAACGCACGCGGCACGGGTGGCCATTGAGCGAATGGATCACCGCGGCCGTGAGTTGGCCGCCGTGCCAGGTGAGGTCCACCACAAATCCACCGCGGGCCCGCAGGCCGGTGACCGCCCCGTCGGGCCAGGCCGACGGCAGCGCGGGCAGCAGGTTGATTTCCCCCTCGTGGGATTGCAGCAGCATTTCGCAGATGGCCGCCGTGATGCCAAAGTTGCCGTCCATCTGCATGGGCGGGTGCAGGCCGAACAGGTTCGGGCAGGTGTTGCGCGCGGAGAACAATTGCTGCAATTCGCGGTGCGCGCCCTCCCCGTCATGCAACCGGGCATACAGGGCGGTGCGCCAGGCAAAGGACCATTCCCGCACGTCCCCGGTGTCCCCCCGGGCGTCCAGCGATTTTTTGGCCGCCGCCGCCAGTTGCGGCGTTTGGGTGATGCTGATCTGCCGGCCGGGATAGACGGCGAACAGATGCGAGGTGTGGCGGTGATGATCGTTGGGCGTGTCCAGTTCGGGCGCCTGGGGATCGTGTTTCTCCGTCAACCATTCCAGCAACTGCCCCCAACTGCCAATGCCCGGCGTGGCCAGCCGTTCGCGCCGGGCCGCGATGTCGTCGCGGAACGCCTTGTCCACGCCCAGCGCGTCCGCCGCCGCGACGTAATTGTTAAACAGCTCCCAGACGATTTCCTGGCTGTAGCTCACGCCGTCCTCCGTCGGACCGTGTTCCGGCGACCAGGCGTCGGGCACCACCAGGCGGCCGTCGGGCCGCGCCTTCAAATGGTCCGCCCAAAACTCGCAGGTTTCTTTGAGATACGGATAGGCCGTGTCGCGCAGAAAGGTCTGATCGCCCCCAAAGGCGTAGTGTTCCCAGAAATGCAGGGCATACCAGGCGTTGGCGGTTTTGTCCCAGGTGTAGCTCATGCCGCCGTAGATGTTGTGCGACGTGCGGATGGCGAAGCCGCGCTGGTTGGGCCGGCCGTCGGCGGTGTTGAATTCCCGCGCCGCCGCCGTGGCCTGCCGCCAGACCGGCAACTGGCTGTCCACCAGCGCAAACAGCGGTTCGGCGCACTCGGCCAGATTGGCCGGCTCGGCCGGCCAGTAGTTCATTTCCACATTGATGTTGGCGTGATAATCCGAGTGCCAGGGGGGCTGGTTGTTGTCGTTCCACAGCCCCTGCAGATTCGCGGGCAGGCCGCCGGGGCGCGAGCAGGAAATCAGCAGATAACGGCCGTACTGAAACAACAGCGCCTCCAGTTCCGGGTCCGTCGTGGTCGCCGCGCGAACTTTGCGCGCCTCGGTGGGCGGCGCCTGCTGCTCGGGCGGGGACCGCCCCAGATTCAGCGTCACCCGGTCAAACAAGGCGTGAAAATCCGCTTCGTGCGCCGCCTTTAAATCGGCGTAGGATTTGGCGGCGGCCTGGCGGGTCAGGGCGCTCACGCGGGCTTCGGGCGGTTCGCCCCGGTAGCTTTTCTTCGCGTCCATCACATAATCCGTGCCGGCGGCCAACACCAGGGTCAGACCGTTGCAGCCGGTGAAGGTGATCCTGCCATCGGCCGCGGTCAGCGCGCCGCCGTCGTTCCGGACGATAAGTTTGGACTCATAACGCAGGCCGTTCGTCAGCGAACCGGCGGCGGTGAGCGTGCGGTCGTCCGCCACCGTCGGCGCTGTGTGCGCGTCCTGCAACGTCAGGCCGCCCGTGTACCCGCCCGGATGGTCGGCGGTGAGGCGGGCCACCAGGACGCCGTCGGGGTGGCTGCAAAAATACTCGCGGGTGTAGTTCGTGCCGTTGCACTGATAAGTCACCCGGGCCAGCGCCTCGCCGAGATCCAGCTCCCGGCGGTAGGCGGTCGCATTCGTGTGCCCCGGCAGATCAATGAGCAGGTGCCCGAGCCTCTGGTAGGCGCCCAGCGTGCGGTCATTGCCGCTGGGATTCAAGCCGCCCGTCCACAAACTGTCCTCATTGAGGACAATGCTTTCCTGCGCCACCCCGCCGGCGATCAGGCCGCCGATGCGCCCGTTGCCCACCGGCAGCGATTCGTTCATGGGCTGCTGGGCCGGTTGCCGGTACCACAGCACCAGACCGCCTCCCCCGGCCGCGAGGGCCGGGCTCCACCACAGCGCCGCCGCCAGGGTCAACATCCATTTGTTCATGCGACCCAGCATGGCTGATTTTTTGTCCCGGAGCACCTGTTTTTAACTGTTGACTAGAACTCCTCAAAAGTTAAAAAATTCACCGTTCCCGGTTGACCGGCGGGGCGGAAAGGTTAAATTTTTAACCATGAATGAATTATCCCAATTAAGCCGGCGCGAACGCCAGATTATGGAGATCATTTACCAGCGCGGGGAGGCCACCGTGACGGCGGTGCTGGAAAACCTGGCCGATGCGCCGGCGCGCGTGTCCGTGCGGACGCTGTTGCGCATCCTCGAGGAAAAAGGGCAACTCCGCCATGTGAAAAAAGGGCGGGAATTTGTTTATCAGCCGACGCAACAAAGGGAACGGGCCGGAAAATCCGCGTTCCAGCGGGTCTTGGCGACCTTCTTTGAGGGATCTTTGGAACGGGCCGTGGCGGCGCATCTGACGGATCCCGAGGCGGAGATTTCCGCCGCTGAGCTAAAGCGCCTGTCCGCGTTGATCAGCGAAGCCAAATGCAAGGAGGACTTGTGATCAGCGACCCGGCCGGTTCGAATCAGTGGCTCAACTTCCTGGCGGCGGCCAGGCTGGTTTTCCTGGATGCGTCGATGAAAAGTATTTTGTGGTTGGCGGCGGTGGCCCTTGTGGCAACCGCCCTGCGACGTTGTTCGGCGGCCCTGCGGCATCTGCTGTGGTTGCTGGCCGTCCTGGGGCTGTTCGCGCTGCCGTTGCTTTCATGGACGTTGCCGGGATGGAACCTTCTCCCGCGCTGGATGGTTCTGCCGCCCGCCAGCCCGGCCCGGCAATCGCTGCCGGCCGCGCCGGAAGCCGCGGTGCCACCGCACCGGCCAACATC
>Ga0302320_10012821_pt1 | contig 17563 bp, 11 predicted proteins | sample Bog_T0_3_FD_202130 | JGI IMG/M metagenome (GOLD analysis project Ga0302320, IMG submission 202130) | Peat permafrost microbial communities from Stordalen Mire near Abisko, Sweden - Bog_T0_3 | ecosystem: Environmental > Terrestrial > Soil > Wetlands > Peat | place: Sweden: Abisko, Stordalen Mire...
GTAATGACAGTCCCCGTAGCCGCCGGTTCGACGAGCAGGCCGCCCGCATCGACGAGGTCGTTGTTGCCGGTCAAGGTCAACGCGGTATTGGGGTTCTTGAAGGCCACAACGCCCCCAGTAACGCCACTTACCGAAGTATTCTGCGTGATAAGAACCGAGGTGTTGTAGCTATTTCCCGTAAACGCATTGGTGTAGGAATAGTTTGTCAGGCCGACGATCTGGCCGCTGCTGATGGTGGCAAAGGTGCTGCCGCCGTTGACGGTGGCGTAGGCCGTCCAGCTGCCAGTGGCGTCAACGAGCACCGTCGCTCCGACGAGGTTAGTACTGGTCGTGGCGATGCCGCCGCTGGCGGGCAGCGTGAAGTCGAGCGTGCCGCCGGCGCTGCGGCTGATACTGCCGAGGCTCACGTTGGCCGTGCCGCCGCTGCCGCTGAAGACTTGCAAGGCCGATGCCCCCGCGTTGACCGTCAGGCCGTTGAATCGCTGGCTGTTGGCCACGCTCAGGTTGCCTTGAATTGCCAAGGTGCCGTTGCTTAGCGACAGGCCGGAACTGTTGGCCGCGTTGTTGATGATGTTGTTCGTCGGCGCGCCGGCGGCGGAGAAGCTGAGCGCCAGGATGCCGTTGTTGACGGTGGTCGTGCCCGTATAGGTATTCGCGGCGGAAAGCGTCACACTGCCGGGGCCGCTCTGAGATACGGGGCCGCTCCCGCTGATCACTCCGCCGAACGTCTGATTGCTGCTGGTGCCGATGACCAGGGCACCGTTGTTGACGATCGGTGCGCTATAATTGCCATTACCAAGAACGCCCGCGCCGCCAATCTGCAGCGTGCCTGCGACGATCGTCGTGCCGCCCGTATAGGTGCTGCTGCCCGTGAGCGTCAACGTGTTGGCGCCGATCTTGACCAGACCGAGCGCGCCGCTGGTCGTATTGGCAATCGCGCTCGCGTAGGTCCGGCCGCCGGCCGTGGTGTCGAAGCCCAAAGCAGCGCCGGCGGCGAAGTTGCCGGTAGTGAGAATGCTGGCGATATTGGAATCGGTCACGGCATTGCCCATCACCAGCGCCGCGCCGCTGGCAACCGAATAGCTGCCAGAAATGCTCCAGCCCGGCAGGGAGCTCGTGCCGGCGATGGACAACATGCCCGAGTTGATGGCGGTAGTGCCCGCGTAGGTGTTGTTGCCGGAGAGAGCCAGCAGGCCACTGCCCGACATCGTCAGGCCGCCCGCACCGCTGACGGCGCTGGAAATGGTCGCGTTGCCGCTGCCGGCGACGGTCAGCAAATTGCCGCCGTTGGCGACGCCGCCCGAAACGGTGAGCAGGCTGCTGGAATTGTTGCCCCATTGCTGGGCCGCCCCGAGGGCAAGGGGGGCGCTGATCGTCAGCGCGCCCGCGCCGGGGTCCATCTCGATGCCTTCGGCGGCGACACTGCCGTTGATCGACGTGCCGCTGAGCGTCAGCGTGCTGCCGCCGATGGTGAGCGTACCGCTGCCGGTATCCCACAGGCCGCCGACGGTCGCGGTGGCCGTGAGGTTCGGCTGGTAGGTATACGAGCCGCTCAGGCTGAAGAGGCCCGTATCGAAGCTGCCCGGCGCGGTCCCGCCCCAGTTGGAGGCCGTATTCCACGCGGTGCCGGAATTGCTCCAAGTCAAGACCGCCGCGGAGGCGTTTCCCGCCGTAACGATGCCAACCAGCCCTACGGCGACGATCGTACCCAAACAGCGCAACGTCTTACGCTCATACCCAGTCATCGGATCATTCCTCATTATTTGGCGGAGAACTCCGCCAGCGAAAAAAGCTTGCCAACTTCAAGAATATCAAAAAGCTACCGATTTGTCACGATTTTGCAAACAATTTTCCGAACGCCAATTTTCCGTCGATGTTTCACGACCGGTCTGGCCGTACATGGCACTTTACGCACACCCCATCGGGTTGTTGCCTAATGCCAGTGTCCAGTGATCGGCTGGCTTCGCAACCGATTCCTTGCTATCTTTGGGCATGGCAACCGATCATCTGATACGAGTTGCCAGTGGGCAATAGCCCACTAGGTGCGTGCCGGTGTCAAAGCCGGCGTCATGCCGAAATAGGCATTTGTTGCGTGGAAGTCGATAGCCACTTTCCACGAAAGAAATTAGGGCCCGTAGCTCAGCGGTTAGAGCAGGGGACTCATAATCCCTTGGTCGTAGGTTCGATTCCTACCGGGCCTATTTGAGTTAGGACGATTCAAGTTGGTCAACATTCAATAAACACTTTTTGGTATTCAAGGTGGCCGAGATCGTCGCTTGGGTTCCTTTGATTTTGATGATGCCTAGATCGCCAGTCCGCGTTTTCTTTCACTCTGGAAGTCGCATAGCAATATGAACACTCAAATCAATCGTCGAAAACTGCTGCAAGCCGGAGCGGCCGCTTCGGCCTCGTTGCTGATCGGTCCCGCCGCCATGGGCCGGACATATCAAGCCAATGAGAAGATCCGTTTCGCACTGGTCGGCATCGGGGGCATGGGCGGCAAGGGGGTCGGAGTGGCCTCGGGCGAACAGATCATGGCGGCGGCCGATGTCGATTTCAACCACGCCGCGGGCTCCGTCAAGCAAATCAAGGGCCGCTTTGCCGACGCCAGACTCTATAGCGACTACCGGAAACTGTTCGACGAACAGAAGCAACTCGATGCTGTTTGGGTTGCCACGCCCGATCACAGCCACTTCCCGGCGACCGTCCGCGCCCTCGAGGCGGGGCTGGCGGTCTACTGCGAAAAGCCGTTGTGTCACGACGTTTACGAAGTTCGCAAACTCCGGAAACTGGCGAAAGAGAAGAAGGTCGCCACGCAGATGGGCAACCAGGGACACTCCGGCGAGCATGTACGCCTGCTCTGCGAGTGGATTTGGCAAGGCTCGCTGGGCGACGTGACCGAGGCCCACGTCCGTCCGCCTTACAACGAAATGGATTTCGGCTCCCGCAACTCCGGCCAGCCTGCGACGCCTCCGGCAAGCCTCGACTGGCATCTCTGGCAAGGGCCGGTCAAAGAGCGGAGCTTCCGCACCGGCATCCATCCGGCCGAATGGCGGGGATGGACCGACTACGGGACCGGGCTGCTGGGCGATTGGTTCTGTCACAACGCCGACGGGGCCGTCTGGGCATTGAAGCTCTATGAGGCCGAGACGTGCGAGGTCCAATGTGAAGGCGAGGAGGCCAGCGCAACCAACTGGCCGCACGGTGTGCGCGTGTCGTGGTCGTTCCCCAAGCGCGGCAACATGGTTCCCTGCGTCATGCGATGGAGTTCGGGCACCTACAACGACAAGCCGATGCCGCCCACGATCGATCCGGCCCGCGTCGCGGCCGTGGCCAAGTATCCCAGCGCTTACTTCGGCACCAAGGGCACGGCCGTGTCGGGCTGGTGGATGAACGACGTGCGGCTCTTTCCGGAGAGCTTCATGCGCGAAGTCGGCCGGCCCAAGGCCGTGCTGCCGCGGGTCAAGAGCCACGAGTTGGACTTCCTCAACGCCATCCGCACCGGACACCCTTCGTCGGCCGACTTCGACTACTCGGCCCGGCTTACGGAAATCATGCTCATAGGCACCATTGCCTCGCTGGTTCGCGAGAAGCTGGCTTACGACTTCCGCACCGGCCGGTTCACCAATAGCGACAAGGCCAACGCCCTGCTGAAGCGCACGCCGCGCAAGGGCTGGGAGTTCGGATACGCGTGAGGCGGTTGCCTTGACAACACGGGAGTTTATGCAGAATGGCTACTCATTCACGGCTCTGCGCAATTCTGTTCCTTTTCGTATCGGCCGGCGCTGCACCGTTGAACGCCCAGCCGGAACCCGCGAAACCTACCGCCCATTCGGTCCGCCGCTTGGAAGGCTGGACGGTCCGCGTGGATGATCGGTTGTTCCAGCCGCCCAACGAGCAGATGGGCGCGCGGGCGATCAAGGCCCTCGAGGCGAAGCTTGCGGACGTCAACGCCGTCGTTGCCCCCGACAAGCTGGAGAAGCTCCATGCGGTCACGATCGTGCTGGACCTCTCGCACGGCAAGTTGACCTCGATGCAGTACCATCCGAGCGTCGATTGGTTGGTGGAAAACGGCTACTCCCGCGAACTCGTCCACTGCGTTCATATACCGATCGCGGGCGAGTTGCTCGAACCGCGGCAGATCAACGTGCAGCCCTGGTGCGTGATGCACGAACTGGCCCACGCCTATCACGACCAGGTGCTGGGCTTTGACGAGCCCCGCATCCGCGACACCTTCGAGCGATACAAGCAGAGCGGGCACGGCGACAAGGTGCTGCTGGTCACCGGCCAGCGCCTGCGGCACTACGCCCTGACGGACCACAAGGAGTTCTTCGCCGAAATGAGCGAGGCCTACTTCGGCTCGAACGACTTCTTTCCCTTCAATCGCGGAGAGCTCATGACCGCGGAACCGGATATCTACCGGTTGCTGGAAACGATTTGGGGACCGGTGCAAACGGAACGGCCGAAGCGGAAACCCCATAAATAGTTTCTGTTGCGAAAAGAATTCTACAGATTCGTAGGGTGGGCCGAGCAACGCGAGTCCCACCAACTTTCGGGCGAATGCTTGCGGTGGGACTCGCTCCGCTCGGCCCACCCTACTTTTCCGCAACAGAAACTAGGATCATCGGCAAACGTCTTGTCAAAAGACGCGGGCGGATGATAGGGGTGGTGGGCATCATAGTAGTGCAGGAAGAGAAAGAACGGGGTCTTGTCGTGCCCATCGAGCCAGGCCAACCCGCGACCGGTGACCTCCTCGGCGGTGCGGCGGTCGTTCTTGCGACCCTCCTTGTCAAAATGGCCGTCGTAGGTCTCGAAGCCCTGGTCCAAGCCAAACCGCATCCAAAGGGAAACCGCCCACGAAAGCCGCGGTCTGAAAGCTGGCGTTGCGGAGTATCGTGGCCAGCGTCACATTGCCGGCTTGCCCATCTGGAGATAACGGGAGCAGATGATAACCATCGTTGGTGCGTACGCCATGCGTGGGCGGGTAGCTGCCCGTCATCATGGAACTGTGCGACGGCAACGTCATGGGGACGGAAACCAGCGCCTGTTCGAACAACACGGCCTCGCGCGCCACTACGTCGATGTTGGGCGTCGACTTGCGCCCATAGCCGTAGCAGCTTAGCCGATCGGCACGGCAGGTAACCGTTCACGGTAAGAAAGGAGCGCAATTAACATGCAAAACAAAATCTGGCTTGCGGGCGCCCATCGGCGGCTTCCTCGGGGTCTTGGCCGACGTTTCGGCTCCCGCCTTGGGCAGCATCGCCACCAAGGAAACGATCCGCCGTGCCGGCCTGCCGGCCGAAAAGGTGGACTAAGTTCGACCCTATGACTTCGCAGGCCGCACGACCACGATCTTGAACGTGCCCGGCTTGGCCATGGGACGGCCCCGCGCGTCCTTCTTGTCGGTGAACTCGGCCGTGGGCAGGAAGAGCGAGTGTGTCTTCGGGTCCACGCCCATGGTTCGCGCGCCCGGCGGCGTGGCAACCGTTTCCAAGCGGAACTTGCCCTCAATTTCATGGACCACCGCAAGCGTGCCATCGCGACACGAGGCAAACGCACAGCCGTCGAGGACCTGCGTGGCATCGACGCCCGCACCGATCGGCAAGTCAGCCAAGACGCGGCCGTTCTCCGTGCTCATGACAACCAGCTTCTGCGGCTTGCGGCAACCGACAAACAAACGGTGCTTTTCACGGTCGATCGACATGCCCGCCGGGGCGCCGCCCGGGGCGGTAGGCCACTTGTCGCGGACCTTCATCGTCTTACTATCAACCACCGCGACACAGTTCTTATCGACGAGATTGACGTAGATCCGGTTTTCATCAACGGCGAGGAATTCGGGCTTTCCGCCCAATGCGATCGCCGCGTCGGCTGTGCCGGACTGCGGATCGATGTCGGGCGAGATCGGGATCAGCGTTCCGGCATCGCCGCATACCACCAGGACCTTGTTGCTGTACGGATCATAGATGATGCAGTCAGCGTCGATGTCGGCTTTGACCTTGCCGAGCACGCGGTATGTCTTGAGATCGAAGATCACCACGGAAGCATCCTTGCCGTCGGAAATGAAGCCGCGGCCGGCGCTGGGGACGATGGCGACGCCGTGGTTCTGCTTCTGTCCGAGAATGTCGGCAACCATCTTGCCGGTCGCCGCGTTGAGGACCGTCGTGTGGGTGCTGCGCGGGACAAACAATAGCCCCTGCTCGGAATCTGCCGTCAGGTAATCCCAGCCGCCTTGGCCGCCCACGTGGAAGACCTGATCGACATGCCACGCGCTGGCATTGGTCGCCGGCGCATCCCTTTGCGCCATGATGCTCGTTGCGGTACAGAGTATCAGGAAGAATGCGAAAGCTGTACAAGTCGTTTTGCTCATGGGAATCTCTGTGGAATGAATTCGTGTGCGCCCAGTTTACTCCGACCTGGCGCGGGGGTCCATCCTATGGCTCTTCCACCAGTTCTCCGCGGTTGGCGGAGTGCAGAAGTGCGCTGGCGCCGCGTAAACGCATGAAGATCGAAACTACGAGCAGGCCGCCTCCGCCGCAGAACCCGGCCCACCACCACATCTCGTAACGGCCGGCGGCCAGCGGCGCGGAAAGTTTCAGAGTGACTTGACGATGGAACTGCTCAGCACACGGGCTGAAGTGCCGCCGGTCTTCTGAAATGGCCGGATACTCGACTGCCAGGTCGATATCGCAGACGATCGTCTTGCCTGGGGGAACGCTATCGGGCGGCAATCGCATTTCCAGCCAAAGCCGGCTGCGGCCGGCCTTTTCGTCCTCCTTGGCGGAAATCGTCTTGCCCCAATCGGATTGTTGCGTGCGGGATGGAATGGCCACGTTGCCCGCTGCCGGGTTTTCGGCCACTTGGCCAGTGACTCGCGATTTGCCTTTCCAATAACCTTTGACGCTGGAGATCCAATCGGGCAAGTAGAGTCGCGTCATATCGCCCGGTCCGATCACGGGCGGATAGGCGTCCGCGTTGAGCGGCCAACCGGCCTGGCGGCGAAGCAACTCGGGAGCGGCCAGCACAGCCAGGGCGATGATCGTCAAGCCGCAGGCCAACATTGTACTCACCACGCTCCGCGTGGTGAATTCCCCACGCGGAGCGTGGGGAGTACACGTGCCCGGTTGCAGAATCCGCATGCGTTGGGCTGCGATCTCTTGTTGCGCCTTCGCGCGGTTGGCTTCCAGGTTTCGATTGGGATTGCGCCGATCGATGAGAAATCCCAGCCCGCCCAGCAAGGCTGCCGCGGCGATCGCAATCATCAGCGCGCGGTCCGCGGGAACGAGGCATGCCACCTTGAGAACCGCCAGGATGGCAAATCCCAGCATGGCGATCAGAAGTACCCAGCGATGCAGCGGCTGCCGCCCGCGGGCGACCATTTCAGGCTGATAGAGCCCGCAATTTGGGCACGGCCGGCGTTCGACCTCGCGGGCCATCGCCCGCTGGGCCGCGGCCTCGGCCTTCTCCACGGCGCGTTCGGGCGTTGAACCGCCATAGGCCAGCCTCCGCACCAGGCGATAGGCATAGCGGCAACCGCAGCCGGCGCAACAATGCGCCTTCCAACGGCAAGCCTCGATCGTGGCGGTATGGGTCCGGGTCATGAGAACGCTTTGGAATTATAGCCTTTTCCGCGGTGGGGTGGCTGGGGCAACGCGGAAAAAGGAGAACACACTGAGCGCATGACTCCTACGCACGCTGCCAAAGCCCGCTCCAGCGCCACTGCTCCGCACGTTCCACCAATCCCGCCCGCAAGGCGTTGGCCTCCACATAGCAGCATAGGGTCAGGAAGTATTCATCCTCGGCCACCGGAAAGCTCTTGAATCGGCCTTGGTAAAGGTGCCCCTTGCCAGTTGCTCTCCCTGCTCGGCCTGGAGCACGAAAAGCTCACCTTCCTGCACAACGGCCGCCGCTACCGGCTGACCAACGTGAAGGGCCGGGTTATTCACGAGCTGATCGGGTAGCGTTCAAAGCGATCTTTCGATCTTTCTTTTCCGGACTTGACGCCGAGCGTTCCCCGAGAAAGAATGGTCAAAGGAGAAGGTGCCCTGGCGGAGTTCGGCGATGGAATTCGAATGGGACGACGACAAGGCCGCGTCGAACGAACAGAAGCATGGAGTTTCGTTCCCGGAAGCGCAGACGGTTTTTGCCGACCCGCTGGCGCTGACCGGCTACGACCCGGATCACTCGGACGACGAGGAGCGGTATATCACAATGGGGACTTCCCTGGATGGGCGGCTGCTCGTGATCTCGCACACCGACCGAGAGAGTCGCGTGCGGATCATCAGCGCCCGCGTGGCGAGTCGCCGAGAACGGAGGGATTACGAAGATGGGAGTTTCCCCTGAAGGAACGAAGCCGCCCGGCGACGAAATGCGCCCAGAGTATGACTTCCGCGCGATGCGCGGCGTCGTTCGGGGCAAGTACGCGGCGGCGTACCGCGAACGCCTGCGGATTGTGCGGCTTGCCAATGACGTGGGCGCGGCTTTCAAGGACGAGGCGGCCGTGAACGAGGCTCTGCGCGAGTACTTGCGAAATCTGCGCGCCGCCGAAACCCCAGCCTGACAAAGAACATGTAACCGAGCATGAAACAGATACCATCGCTACGGTCTGGATAGTAGGCGGCGGCGTCAAGGCGGGCACGGCCTAGGGCGCGTCGGACGGGCTCGGCCACCAGGCCCCTCATCAATCGGGTGCTGTGCAACCGGGCCGACGTTCACGATTTCCACGCCACGCTGCTCTATCATCCCTGCCCGTGTTTGCCAAACGCTCTTGCCGCGAGAGAACGCAGAACGCAAAGACGCCTTGGCGACATTCTTGGGAACGAGTCCTTGGGCGAGGCGCTAATCAAGACCGGCATCGCCCGACCATATTTCTGCCGCCATTCTCCTTTCCATACTGCCTGGCCTGAGTTCTCGAAACCCGGTTTCTGTCTACTCAAGAAAAGTCCGTTTCTATGCCCGTAGTGGATTGCAGCGATAGCCGGAGGGGTGAAATTTCCCCCCAATCCTGAGCGGGCAACAACGGCAGATTAAACACGAAGACACGAAGGTCACGAAGAAAATACTTTGTGGTCATTGTGTTCTTGGTGGTTTCCTCCTTTGCGCCTTAGTGTGAGATCATTTCTTTGCGTCCTTCGCGTTCTTCGCGGTGAACAAACCGGGTGCGATTCCCGGTTTTGCCGCGCCGAAAACATGCAAATCGGGCCACGTCGTTAAGAATGTTAATAAACTAGTCGCAACAGTAGTTGCTATATGTAACCTATGGCCGCACAAGGAGTTGCGGCGACGTTACGCCTTGCGGGTGGCATGACCCCTTAAAAAATTATGGGAATTTTCGGGTCGCTCGGCGCATATAGTATATAGAGGGACAGCGCGCGCACGGCAGGTTCGCGTGGCGCGTGGCGCGTGGCGCGGGGCGGAAAAGGCAATTGCAAAATGCAAAATGAAGAGCACAAGACTCCCCGTTGCATTTCTTCCCCCAATCCTTCCGACTCTCAACTCTCAACCCTCAACTCCCGTGAGGCGTGAGTTGAGGGCCGGAGGCCGAGTACGGAGTACCCAGTACCGAGTAGTAAGTACCAAGTACTGAACACTGAAAACTGAAAACCGAACACTGACTACGCACCGACCTTGCCTAAGTTAACATCCGATAACTATATGGGCCACAACACGCAAGGCGTTTGCCGTCAAGCCTTTCCGCCGCGCACGGCCGATCTGCACCAGCGCGCAGAAACCGCGAGGCGGTGCATAAGTCGGCAGTTGCGGAGCGACCGGCCGAATATTTTTGGGAAAATGGTCGTTAACGGGAATAATCGGATGCTAACAATGCGAATAGATAGTATGGCGCCGTGCGCGCCGATGGTGCGATGCCCAGTACCCAGTACCCAGTACCCAGTACCCAGTACTCAGTACCGTGTACTCGGTATGCGGCGATCGCGACCGGAACCAGCCTCGAACTTCCCCACAGAAAAGAAAAATGAAAAAATCCGATGCAATTCATGGCGGAGATGGCCCCACTTGTGGCAGGGAAGCGCGAAGGCCCACCCTCGTTTTCCACGCGATTTTACACTTATTACCACCCAGAGGACACCCTACGTGTTGTGTCCTTTCTGAGTAATCAGGAGTCGATCCTGAGCGGATCCTGAACGGATTCTGAGCGGATCCTGAGCGGATCCTGAGCGATTCCTGAGCCATCCTGAGCCATCCTGAGTGATTTCTGAGTTTCGTCCCGATCACAAGAGAAAACCTGTTAGAAAAAATGAGAAAAGCCAGGCGAAATGCGAAGTCGCGCAGCACGTCGCGCAACGTCCCTTTAGCGATGCTCAAGGATGAACTTCACGACCGGCGCGGGATCGTCCAGTCCGTGCGGATGATGGCCCACGCCCGGCTTGTGGATCACCTGGATCGTCCCGCCCAAGGCTTTGTAGCGTTGCTCGACGATGGCCGCGTTCTCGGCCGGGGGCACGACGTCGTCCGCATCGCCGACGACGTGGATGATCGCCACCTTCGCCTTGGCCAGCGGCGCCAGGGTATCGATCGGATTGCCGCGATAGGCCAGGGCCTCGGCCTCGTTGGCAAAACCGTAGTCGTGCAGCAGGGCCTGCCAGTCGCCGCGGCTTCCCTTGCCTTTGCCTCGGCCGCCGGGCCAACTCTTGAAATCGCAGACCGCGGCATCGCCGTAGATCACTGCGACCTTGTCCGGGTTCTCCGCCGCCCAACGATAGGCATAGAGTCCTCCGCGGCTGATGCCGATCAGCACGGCCTTCTTGCCCAACCCGCGAGCCTGCAAGGCGTCATAGAAGGCGTTGAAGTGCTTGACCGCCGCCGGACAGCCGAAGGTGTTGCCCACGACGATGTGGACGTGGTGGAAACCGTGCTCCAACAACTGCGGCGCGGCGCAGCGATCGGTGAAGGCGTCGGGAAACTCCATGCACCACGACCAGGGCTTGCCTGGCAGCGGCGTCTTCGGCTCGACGAGCCACGCCTGGCAGCCATCGACCACAAAGTGGTGGCGGACGAAGCCATGCCAGGTGTCGGTCTTCTCGGCCGGTTCGGCGGCAGGGGCCGCGTTGATGGCGGCAAGAAGCGATAGTGCGGCAAGCAGATGCAATGCGGGGAAGGTCAATGCTTTCATCGGGGGCCTCGCGACGTGTGGATCAAAATGGCAATTCCGCACGCTATTCTACCATCGTTCGTCGCTTATGGCATAATGGGGAATAACTCAAAACTCCCAAGGAGCAAAATCATGTTGCGGCATCTGGGTATCGTTGGCGTGTGGGCTTGCCTTTCCGCCCTGGCCAGCGGCGGCGAAACGCTGATCTGGGTCGAGGGCGAACAGGCCGTCAAGAAGCAACTCGTGGCCAATGCCGGCCTGAACGACGTCAATCCCGACGAGCTTTCCGGCGGCAAATGGATTTGCAGCTTTTCCCACGAGAACGAACCGACCGGCGTCGCGGAATACGCATTGGAGATTCCCGCGGCGGGCCGCTATCGCCTCTGGGTTCGCGCCGTCGGTGGCACGGGGCTCGCCTATCGGCTGGACGATGGCGAGACTGTGGACGTTGCCATCGACAAAGGCAAGGACCCGATTCCCGTGGCCGCCGACGGAAATCCCTTCTATCCGCCTACGGCCGCCTGGTATGAACTGGCCGCGGCAGACCTCGCTCCGGGCAAACATACGATCACCTGGTATCTGGGCGGGCGGAAAGAAAAGGTCCGCTGGGGCGGCATCGATTGTTTCCTGCTGACCACCGGGACCTTCACGCCCCACGGCAAGTTCAAGCCGGGCGAGCAGCCGCCGGCGCCGCTTGCCGCATTCGCGCCGGGGCAGGCATGGGACTTCCTGCCGGAAGCCGACAAGCTCGATTCGGCCGCAGTCCTCGACCTGCGATACCTCAACGAGAAAACGGCCGGCGAACACGGGTTCATTCGCCTGGCCGCCGATGGCGACGGCTTCCTGCGGGGCGACGGCCGGCCGATCCGCTTCTGGGCGGCCTCGCCCGGCTTCCCGCCTGAGACGAACCTCGCCGCGCGGAGGCACGATGCCCAATTCCTCGCCAAGCGCGGCGTCAACTTCATCCGCCTACATGGCTCCGTGATCTTCCGCACCACGGAAGGATCGAAGATCACCGACATCGACAATAAGGCCCTCGACGACCTCTTCAAGACCGTGGCCGCTATGAAGTCTGCGGGCATTTATTCGGTCATCAATCCTTATTGGGCCGTCTCGGTAAAGATGCCGAACAGTTGGGGCGTGACCAACCCCGGCACGGCCTCTGCCGAAGGGCTGCTGTTCTTCGAGCCGACGCTGCAACGGGGCTACAAGGCGTGGCTCAAGGCCCTCTACACGACGAAAAACCCGTATACCGGGCTGTCCTTGGGCGAAGACCCGGCGGTGGCCGTCATCGAGTTGCAGAATGAGGATAGTCTGCTCTGGTGGGGCTTCAGCAACATCAAGGGCGAAGCCGGAACGATATTGCAGCGCCTTTGGGCCGATTTTCTGAAAAGGAAATACGGCTCGCTGGAGAAGGCCCGCACGGCCTGGCGCGGCTGCCCGCCCTGGTCGCCGCCGGACGCCTGGGACCGCGAACTGCCCGGCTTCTTGCATGCCTGGGACCTGACGCGCGACGCCCGCGTGAAGAAGGGCCGCATTCCTGGCTTTGAGGAGCGCGCGGCCGCGCAGACGGAGTTCGTGACGCGCCTCATGCGCAAGTTCAATGCGGATATGGCCGCCTATCTGCGCGACGAGTTGCACTGCAAACAGTTGATCAATGCCAATAACTGGCGGACCAGCGATCTGGCCATGACGCAAGACGCTGAATACTGGGCCGATGCCGCCAACGAAGTCAACGGCCGCAACTTCTACACCGGCGGCTACCATAAAGGCATTAACGACGGCTGGCAGATTCTGGCCGGGCAATATTACACCGACACCTCGATGATTCGCGAACCGGTGAAATTGCCCATCAACGTGAAACGGCCGATGGGCCACCCCTTCATTCTTCCCGAGATGCTCTGGGTGCCGCCCGATCTTTACCAGTCGGAAGGGCCGTTGATGGTGGCCTCGCAAACGGCACTCACCGGGCTGGACGTTTCTTTCTGGTTCGGAATGGGCAATCTCTGGTGCGACAGCCCATCGTACAAATGGGTCGGCAACAGCCCTGTGATCCTGGGCCAGTTCCCGGCCGCGGCCTTGATCTTCCGGCAGGGGTTGGTCCGGCAGGGTGGACCCGCCGTCGTCGAGCATCGCCGCCTGGAGGACCTCTGGCGGCGAAAGACGCCCATCATCGCGGAAGAAAGCGGCTGGGACCCCAATCGTGACACGGCCGACATGACCTTGACCTCCAGCGTGAAGACGGCCGTCGATCCGCTGGCCTATCTGGTGGGCGCGGTGCGCGTGGTCTACGACAGCGATCCGGCCAAGACCGAGGTCGCCGATCTGGCCAAGTATATCGACCGGAAGAACAAGATCGTGCGCAGCATCACCGGCCAGATCGAAACGGATTACGGACGCGGCGTCTACCGCGTCAACGCCCCGGCGGCCCAGGCCGCGGCCGGCTTTCTCAAGGATGCGGGGCCGCAGCACCTGGCCGACGTCGATATCGTCTGCCGGAACCAATATGCGACGGTCGCGGTCGTTCCGCTGGACGGAAAACCGATCCGCGAATCCGATAAGCTGCTAGTGCAGGTCGGCACCGTTTGCCGGCCGACGGGCTGGTCGGCGGTTCCCACCCGTGCCCGCATCGACGGCAAACAGTGCGGTTGCTTCCGCATCCTCTCCGCGGGCAAGGGGCCGTTCCAGGTGGAGAAGACGGATGTCACGGTAACGGTTGCCAATCCACGGTTGAGCAAGGCCATTCTGCTGGACATCAATGGCATGGCGACGCCGACGCCGATTGAGGTTACGAAGGCCGAGGGCAAGATGACGGTGGTCTTACCGTCGAACGCCATTTACGTGCTGCTGTGCAAGTAAGGACCGGCGTGGAAACAAGTGTCGCCTTTCGCTCTGCGAAAGAACGCGCCTTTCGCGGAGCGAAAGGCGACAATCCGACAGTTATTGATTCCCCAGTTCTAAGGTGGACGGCACGCCACCCGCGCGCGGGTACCCGGTGCCTGCTACTTTGCGGGCGGCGATTTGCCGTCGATGCCCCACTGCGCGGCGTTGCGGACAATATCCTCCAATGCCGCGGATTGCTCGGGATGTGGACTGATAAACACCACGTGGCCCTGGCCGAAGCGGCCGATGGCAATCGCGGGAGAACCGGTCATCAGGCCGGCCGGTACGTTTTTCTTCACGACTTCCGTCCGGAAATATGCGAGGACATGGTACTCGGGCAGGTCCTTGATGGCCGCGGGGCAGACGACCGGGCCATTGTGATAGAGCACTTCGAGCATACCCGGACGGTCGCCGAGGATGCGGCGTCCTTCGGGCGTCAACTCGATTGTGAGCGTGGCGCGGCCGCGCTCCCAATGGGACGAAACCGTCTTGGCATTGAGAATCTTCAGGCTCCAATCGAAGCCGCTGGTCGCGAGGTAGGCGCCGGCGCAGATGCCCAGGTAACCGCCGCCGTTTTCCACGAAATGGCGGATCTGGCCGCGGCCCTTCTCGCCGATGGCCTTCGCCTCAGCGCTGCCGCTGCCGCCGGGAACGATGAGCAGATCGAAATGGGCCAGCGCGCCGGCGGTGATTTCCTCCGGCCCCACATGGAGCACTTCCATGCGATCGCGGAGAATGCGTTCCACCGCGAATTCACCCTGCCCGCCCGTGCCGCCCGCGTCGTAGAGCGCCACGCGCGGCCGCCGTTTCGCCAGCGGCGATGCAGGCAGGGCAATCGGCATCTGATCGGGATCGAACTTCGCGTCGAGCATGTCCAATTCCTTGAGCAGGCAACAGGCCATCAGCCGATGTTGCCGGACGCGCCGCGAAAGCGGCTGTTTGCGAGGCACCGCACTGGGCTTCTTCGCCGTCTTGGTTTTTGCCGTCCCCACCGCAACCTTGGCCGTTTTTACTTTGCCCGGCGGCGGCAGATCGTTGATCGAAGTCTCCGCGATCATCGCGCGGATCTTGAGGTGCTCCCCGGCGGCGCGGGCAAGGCTGCCGTCAACCGGCGGGCCGATATGCACGAACTTCTTCCGCGCGTCCGAAATGCTGTCGTTGACCGCGTCGAGCATTCGTCCGGCCATCCGCTCGGCCTCCGGCGAAGGACAGACGATGAGACTCGATCCGACGGACGTCGAACCGGCCCCGTGGACACCGGTCCCTTCGTGCAAATCGACGAGCCAGTCCGTGTGCATCGCCTGCACCCAGGCCCAGATCGCGTCGGCCGGTTGGCCGGTGGCGGGCCCCGGCTGGCCCGCCTTGGGGAAGTTGCGATTCAGATTGGCTTGATCGGCTGTCACGCCGGGCATAAGCCGCGTATGGGCGGCCAGCCCCGGCACGTTGGCCCTGGGCAATACGATCAGCGTGCCCGAGGTGATCGGCCAGCAGCGGATCTGATCGGCCGCGGCCGCGCCGGCCGGCTCGTCTCCATGCACGCCGCCACTGATGAGGACCGTCGGCCCCGGCCGGTCGCTCTTCTGCACGTAGTAGGGCGTTTCCCAGCGTGTGCCGCCACAGAGCGTGCCGCCGCTTTGCGTGGTGGCCCCGGCGGCCGAGAGCGTCCAAAGAAATGCGGTCGAAAGGAAGACCAACGAAAGACGGCGACGGAACAATCGGCTGACCGGCAAAGACATGGCAAATCGTTGTAAGAGGTTGAGTTTGCAGGAACGCTTCATTGACCGCCCATTCTACTGATTCCCTGATGATTATTGAAGATACTCGCGTGCTGCTAGCGATCAACCCGAACATCCGCAGGCCGGCTGCCCTAATCCGTGGTTCACATTATAATGAGGCTATTCCCGAGACTTTAGCATCAATACTAGGCAAGGTCTGAAAATCTCACGCAGGCGCAAAGGCGCAAACGGTTTTTGATTTGTCTACGGAGATGGAGGGTCGGGAAAAGGCACAGTGATTTCGGCATTATCAATGTCCCGTTTTCCGGTCCGGCGTTTTTCTTTGCTTCCACCGCGGGTATCATTCAAACGCATTTGTGAATAATCCGTTGTCCCTTCTTGGAACCGCGTTATGTCAAAAAAGCGAAAACACACCATTCTCGGCTACGATCTCATTGCGGACGCAATTCACAATCTACTCGACGAGGATTTTCAGCGAGGCGACCAGAACAAAGGATCGACGAACTGGTACAGCAAGACAGACAGGAATCGCACGACCGTCCTCCTTAAGTTACAGCCCGCCCGAGGGTGTCAGATGGCCGAGTTTGGAGTCAATGCCGCGCACTTCGGATCGAAGTTGTCAAAATTGGATTGGCCCCGTAGCTTCACCGTTGGCCCTGTCGACTTCCTCGGTTTTCTGGTCTTTAATGACATGTCCGTACGCCGCGCCGAGCGGGCTCTGGTAGCGATTGGCGTAATCTCGCCCTCTTGCGAGGCACGCTCCCCAGACATGCTCCGTGAACAGAAATTTGACAGTCAGCTTGACGAACTGAGCAAAGGAGAATGGTAGGCGGGATTGGCCTACGACCCCCCCGCTCCGCGGGGTAAATTAGGACGCATACTGCCCCACATAATCGCGACTGAAAAAGGGACACGGGTTTTTGAATTATCGTGTTGTCCCGTTTTCCGTTTCCAAGGCGCCGCGGTGCGGCTTGTTGACGCGAACGTCGGAGCGGTGGTGGCCGTTGTCCTTGCGCGAGTACGCAAGGTGAAATTTCGGTTCACCAGACCGTCTCTGATTTGCATTTCTTGCTAGAATCAATGCTTCGTAGAGTGTGCTGGTTCGCTCGATAACCGTCCTGTTCCTCCTGCGTTGTTTGCGTCAGGGCAGGATCGTAAATCGTGAAAGGAAGGTATCAAGATGAAAGTACCGAAGCTTCTTTCGATCTTCACTCTGCTCGTACCGCTATTTCTTGGATGCGGGAAACAGCCTGAGTTCGAGGGAAAACCACTGAGTCACTGGAGGGCACAGGCGAAGGACACGTCGCCCGAATTCCGCACAAAAGCAGCTAGTGCCTTGGGTCATCTGGGAGACGTTACGACCTTGGTCGACCTGCTTGGGGACCCCGTTCCCAATGTCAGGTCGGCTGCCGTTGCAGCTCTAGAACAGATAGGGGAAGCAGCCAACCCAGCGGTTGACAAGGCGCTCAGAACCAGCAGCGATTCTAATGTGCGTACCGCTGCGTTGATGATCGTGGCGAGAAAAGGCTTGCCTGCAGTTCCGACCCTGTCTGATTTTGCGCACGACGACGATGCGTGCGTGCAAGCCGCTGCTATCGCAGGGCTGGGACGAGTAGCAGGTTGCACCTGGAGTGGATCGGCCGACGACAATGCCGCGGTTCGAGCTCTTGTCGAGATTGGTCCCCCAGCAGTTCAAACCCTAACGGAACTGATTTTGAACAAGGTGTCCCACGGGAGTTCCGCGGTTGACGCTCTTGGCAAGATGGGACCGGCGGCGATTCCGACGCTTACGGAATTGGCGAAAGAAAGCGAGTCTCTCTTCGTGCGTTCCGATGCG
>Ga0302320_10012823_pt1 | contig 17558 bp, 10 predicted proteins | sample Bog_T0_3_FD_202130 | JGI IMG/M metagenome (GOLD analysis project Ga0302320, IMG submission 202130) | Peat permafrost microbial communities from Stordalen Mire near Abisko, Sweden - Bog_T0_3 | ecosystem: Environmental > Terrestrial > Soil > Wetlands > Peat | place: Sweden: Abisko, Stordalen Mire...
TAGGAATGCCTCAAGGTTATGACAGCGCCTCAAACGGTTTCGGCATTCCACCGAAAACAGCGAAGGACCCTCTGGTTCGACGCAAGTTGTTGAGGATTAAGCACTTACGACAATCCGCAGGAATTTGCGCCTTGGAGGTTGACAAAAATGCCTTACGTTCTAATATAGATACGTGATGAGGGCGGTCTATATGAACCGCGGGAGCCGGTTCCCGCGGTTGGATCGGGAACGGTTTGCGGCAAGCAAGCCGCCCGTCCGCCTTTCCCCGCAATCGGTCCGAATCATTCCCTTTAGCGGGGATTCAACCACCGATGTCGCAGAACGGCAGAGCCGCAACCAAATCCGGAGTAGCCCGCAGATCACGGGTATGAGACATAATGGCACACCAGAGCGTTGCCTTTTCACTATTCACCATTCTCAATTCACCATTCATTCCAGTCGAGTCCAATCCATCCTAATCGCGCCTAATCGTGCTATTTTATGATCTCGCCCTCCAAAATCTGTAAGAAACGCCGCGATCTGCTACCACAACCTGTAGTGCCGAGTGAAGTCACTGGGATAGGCCCACAAGGCAAATCAGGGCCAAAATCAGCCCCAAAATCAAGCCTAATCAAGGCTAATCAAGGTTAATCGTGCCTAATCGTGCCTAATTCGCGCTAATCTATGCCGCCACGATCCAAAATCCGTAAGGATGGTCGTAATCTTCGACCACAACCTGTAGTGTCCGGTGATCTCACTCCATCACTCCATTCCGCCCCTCCATGCAATCCGCAATCCGCAATCCGCAATCCGAAATTTCAATCCCGTCCCAGTTCCCAGTTGCCCGCCCCGCCGTCCGGGTCTATGCTCATCTTCCGGATTCCGGGTTGAATTCAACCAGCCAGTTGCCAGAAAATGAAACAGAACATTCCTAACCCGCAACTCAGGCGGGACAAACGTGCCCCGGAGCCGGCGCGCAAATCAGTCATTTTTCCTGTCATCCTTATCGCCGCTCTCCTCGCCGTCGCCGCCGCCGTCTTCATCGCGCTCAAGAAGTCCCCACCGCCCGCTCCCGATGCGCAGACGGTGATTCCTCCCGTGTCGGTCAATTCCGGCGTCACACCCGTCGCGCCCGCCATTTCCGCTCCCGCCAGGCGAAACAACGCCGCAGTCATCCCGTCCGCGCCTTCCACTCCCGCCACGCCGATTGCTGACAACCGCTCCCCCAAGGAGATTCTTGCCAGCCTGACCCAGTTGGACGCCAAAGAACCGCTCCCGCCGGATCAGTGGCAGACTTGGAAACAGGCCTTGCAGCAGCTCATCCGTCTCGGCCCGGCCGCCGTGCCCGCCATCCGGGATTATCTGGCCCAGAACAAGGACGTCCAGTTCTTCGGGTGGGACTTGGCCGACCAATCCGGCTTTCCCACCTTGCGCGCCGGATTGATAGACGCGTTGGGCCAGATCGGCGGACCCGACGCCACCGCCGCGGAGTTGCAAATCCTGCAATCCAGCATCTTCCCATCCGACGTCGCGCAACTGGCCAAAGGCATGGGCGACGCCGCCACAGGACCATACCAGCAGGAATTTCTGGCCGCCGTCCGCCAGCAATTGTTCCTGGCCCAACAACCCGAGGCCAGCCATGACGCCGACGTCGCACCGGTCTTCCAAGTCCTGGCCCTGGAAGCCGCCGGCGGCGCAACTGTGGCGCAGGACATTCAACAATATGCCTCACCCTGGGCATTTTATTCCGCCATCACACTGGCCCATCTGCCCGACGACGCCGGCCTCCCCGTCCTCACGCTAATGGCGCAGACCCCCGGCAGCGGCCAGGCCGTCGCCGTGGATACCCTCGCCCAGTTGGCTGTGACCAATCCCCAGGCCCTCGCCGCCCTTCTCGACACCGCCAAAAACGGCGCCGCCTCCGATTATATGCTGGCGGGGGTTGTCCCCTTTTTGGCAGGCCGGCAATATGTCCTTTTCGTTGATCAAATCCCCCCCGGCGCGGCGGTGCAGAGCGATCACATCGCCTCCGGCAACCAGAACTTCCTTTCATGTCAAGTAAACAATCCCGCCCTTGCCCCCCGCCAAATCGCCGTCCTGGATCAACTACTCCAAGCCGTCCCCCCCGCTGATGCCAACGCCCTTCAAGCCTTGCAGGATCAGAAATCCGCCCTCACCGCCAACCCCGGAAAGCAACCTTGAAATGAATGCGCTTCACTCACTGACTCACTGATTCACTGACTCACAACTCCATGAAAACAACGCCCCTTCTCAGCGCCTTCATTCTTCTGCTTGTCACCGCCTCCTGCGCAGTCGGCCCGGCATACCACCCGCCCGACGCCGCCCGGTTCACTCCCGCCGACTGGCATTGGCAGCCCGCCCAGCCCGGCGACGCCGCGCCCAAGGGCGACTGGTGGAATGTTTTCCACGACCCCGTCCTCGCCGGCCTCGAATCCAACGCCGTGGCCGGCAACCAGAACCTCCGCGCCGCCGTCGCCCGCGTGGACCAGTCACGCGCCGCCGCGCGCATGACCCGCAGCCAGTTCTTCCCCGAACTTTCCCTCGACCCCTCCTTCAGCCGCGAGCGCGTTTCCGGCAACCAGCCCGTGCCATTCTCGATCCCATTCAAGATGAAACCCATGTACATCAACACATGGAATGTCCCCCTCGATCTCAGCTACGAATTGGACCTCTGGGGCCGCGTCCGCCGCTCCTTCCAATCCGCCGCCGCCAATGCCCAGGCCGCCGCCGCCGACACCCAGAACATCCTCCTCACCCTCACCGCCGATGTCGCTGTCAATTATTTCCTCGTCCGCTCCCTCGACGCCCAAATCGCCTCCACCGAGGCAGGAGTCAAGTCGCGCGAGTCTTCCGTCCGCATCTTGCAGACCCGTTACGAAGCCGGGAGCATCCCGGAAATTGACCCAGTCCAGGCCAAAACCGAGTTGGCAGAGGCCCGCTACGACCTGGCCGACCTCCGGCGTCAGCGCGCCGAAACTCTGGACGCCCTGGCCCTCCTCTGCGGCCAGACCGCCAGTTCCTTCGACCTGGCGCCGGCGCCGCTTCCCAACGCGCCTCCACTGGTGCCGGCGGGCCTCCCCTCCACCGTTCTCCAGCGCCGCCCGGACATCGCCTCCGCCGAGCGCAATCTGGCGTCCAAAAGCGCCCAGATTGGCGTGGCCCGCGCCGCCTATTTCCCGGTCGTTCGATTGACAGGTGACGGCGGCTACCTCAGCGGGGATGTTGGCAAGTTATTCAGGATGGACAGCCTCACATTTTCCTTCGGCCCCAGCGCCAGCCTTCCCATTTTCACCGCCGGCCGTACCGCCGCCCAGGTCCGCCAGGCCCAGGCCTCCTATCAGGAAAGCCTGGCCGACTACCAGCAAGCCGCCCTCACCGCCTTCAAGGAAGTCGAAGACAGCCTCGCCCAAATCCGCTTCTGGAGCGAGCAAGCCGGCGCCCAGGCCGACGCCCTGGCTTCCGTCCGGCGCGTCACCGAACTGACTCAGGCCCGATACGACGCCGGAGTTCTCACCGAATTTGAAGTCGTGGCCGCCCAGCACGACCAACTGCAGCAGGAACGTCAAACCGCCGAACTGGCCGCGCGCCGCTACGCCGCCGCCATCCGCCTCATCAAGGCCCTCGGCGGCGGCTGGGAATAGCGAACCGCACGCAGCCGCGGGTTCATGAAACCTAAATGCAGGATTGACGATTATTGTAATTCATGAGTCAATGAAATCGCGATGGGAAAATTGGCGGCAGCGGTATGCACAGCGTAAATTTGCCGGGGAAAGCGGGGGTTTTTGAACCAACGGGTTCTTTGCGCTTCCGTCCCGGTGCTCCCGGTCTTATCCACAAAAACCAAAGGAAATTTCATGAATGCCAAACGAATCCTGATTCAAATTTGCATGGCGGCCGCGCTGGCGCTGACGGCGTTGACCTGCGGCGCGCAAGCTGTGACTGCGGCTGCCGGCGGCGGCTTCCACAGCCTGTTCCTCAAGAGTGACGGCAGTCTCTGGGGCATGGGCCTCAGCTATTATGGCGAGCTGGGCGATGGCATTTATTACTTTGCCCCCTATGGCACGAACCGGCCGGAGACGATTTTGGGCGCCAGCGGTCCAACGACAATCACGGCCGTTAGCGCCGGAATCTTCCACAGCCTGTTCCTCAAGAGCGACGGCAGCCTGTGGGGGATGGGATACAATGAAGACGGCGAATTGGGGAACGGCAGCATCGTCAACACCAACGTGCCTGTTGAAATTGTGGGCTACGATCCGGCCTTCCCTGTTGTCACCGCTGTTTCAGCCAGAAGCCACCACAGCCTGTTTCTCAAGAGCGACGGCAGCCTCTGGGGCATGGGCTTCAACGATTACGGCGAGCTGGGCGCGATCGCCCCCGAAGGCGATTCCACAAACCGGCCCGAAACGATTGTGCCCGGAGGAGTCACGGCGATAAGCGCCGGCGGCTACCACACCTTGTACATTATGAGCGGCGGCAGCTTATGGGGCTTGGGCGGCGACGGATATGGCCAGTTGGGCAATGGCCGCGACGGCACTTATACCAACAAGCCCGTGGAGGTCCTGCCCAATGGTGTCGCCGCCATATCGGCCGGCGGTGGCCACAGCCTGTTTCTCAAGTCTAACGGCAGCCTCTGGGGCATGGGCGACGACACGCACGGCCAGTTGGGTGTGTCACGCTTGTACAGGTCGTTCACCAACCGCCCTGTCCAGATCGTAGCCAATGGCGTCAAGGCCTTTGCCGCCGGGGACGAACATTCACTGCTGCTCATGATGGACGGCAGTTTGTGGGGGATGGGCAGCGGCGAGTTTGGCGATTTGGGCGGTAACCAGACCAACGACGTCATTATTCCCAAGATGATTGTGCCCAATGGTGTCACCTCGATTGCCTGCGGCGGAGGCTTCAGCCTGTTCACCAAAAGCGATGGCAGTCTGTGGGCCATGGGCTTGAACAACTGGGGCCAGTTGGGCGACGGCAGTGTCAAACGGACCGTCCTCTCCCCGGAGATGATTATGCCGGGACCGCCCGGGGCAAACTCGAATTTACTCGTGAAAATCACGAACGTGCCCGCCGGGTTGATTGTGAGCAACGCCGCCTTCACCGTGAAAGGTGACACGGGCGGCAAAGGCACCGTGACCAATGTTGAGGTTTCGGTCAAAAGTGGCTCTTGGAACTCTGCAAGCCAAGGGAATGGATGGAGCAACTGGACGGCGTTAGTGACCCTGGTGCCAGGCACGAACACCATTCAAGCTTTCGCCGTGGACTCCAGCGGCAATGTTTCCACCACCAACACGGTAAAACTGGATTTCGTCCCGAGCGCGGTACTGACGGTCATCACCAATGGGGAAGGCGCCATCACGCCAAACTATAATGGCGCAACGTTGCAGATTGGCAAAAGCTATGCCTTAAGGGCCAGAGCGGACAGTGGCTTTGCCTTTGCCGACTGGACGGACGGCGCGGGCAATGTGCTCACCAACGGCGCGACATTGAAATTCCAGATGGAGTCGAACTTGACGCTCGTGGCAGTCTTCAAGGACATCACTCCCCCAAGGTTGAGCATCACGACGCCCACGGCCAATGAGAGATGGAGCAATTCCGTTTTCACCATGACCGGCAAGGCCAGTGACAATGTCGCTGTTTCCACTGTGTTTTACTCCTTGAACAGCCACGCGCCGACAAACGCATCGGGCGAGAACAAGTGGAGCAACTGGACCGCCACGCTCGCGCTCCAGCCCGGCGCCAACACAATCGCCGCGTACGCCTTGGATACAGCGGGCAACTTCTCGTCCACCAACAAGGTGACCTTTTTCTACATCCCCAGCGCCACGCTCATCGTCCAGACCAACGGGAACGGCGGCATAGCCCCCGCCGACAATGGCAAACTGCTGGCCATCGGCACCAACTACACCCTCACCGCTTCGCCGGGCAGGAACTGGCTCTTCTCCAACTGGGTTGGCGGCATCACAACACCCTACGCTCAATTGGGGACTAATCCGGCTTGCGCGTTTCGCATGCAATCCAACTTCGTTTTACAGGCCAACTTCGTCACCAACTTCTTCCTCGCCGCCCAGGGCAACTATTACGGACTCTTCGCCCCTGCCGACCCGCCGCGCCGGCAAACCAACTCCGGTTCGTTCACTCTCACCGTCGGCCCCGACGGTTCCGTTTCCGGTGATTTGTATTTGGGCGCCGACAAAATCCCCTTCAGCAACACGAAGTTCAACCTCGGCGGGATGGCGCAGTTTGTGGCAACCCCAGTCGGCGGGAAACCTTTGACTATTGCCCTGCAATTGAATCTGGCCGGTCAATCGGTGCAAGGGACGGTGACAGACGGCTCGTTTATCGCCAACCTCAGCGGCGATCAGGCCATGTTCACCTCCATGCATCAGGCCACCAATTATGAGGGCCAGTACACCTTCATCATTCCCGGCACAAACGACTCCGCCATCGGCCCATTCGGAACCAGCTTCGGAACTGTTACCGTAAGTCCAGACGGAACCCTCAAGTTTGTGGGTGGCAGTTTGGCCGATGGAACCACGGGCCTGAGCCAATCGAGCGGTGTCTCCAAGGACGGCTACTGGCCGTTCTACGTGCCACTTTACAACGGCGCGGGATCGCTCTGGGGCTGGAACTGCTTCTCCAATCACACCCTGACTTCCTCCAACTATATAAGCTGGATCAACCCCACCAATGCCACCCAAGGCGCGCTCTATCGTTCGGGCTTCACCAACGAACAGACTACAGTTGTAATCTCTCTTTACACCCCGGCCAGCGCGCCGCTCCTGAGTTTGACCGGCGGGCAGGTGATTTTGGAAGGAGGCAATCTGCCCTTCGGCATCACCAATCAAATCAAATGGGCGTCCAACAACAGCATCACCGCCCCAACCAACATCGCCGGCAACACAAACGGACTCGAATTGACAATCACATCGCCCGGCTCCGGCTTGATCACCGGCAGCATCCTGAACCCGGCCGACAAGAGTCAAACCATTCCCATTCACGGCATCCTGCTGCAAAACCAGACCAACGCCCGGGGCTGGTTCGCCGGCACCAACCAAAGCGGCACATTCTTGCTCGGAAACCCGTGAGTCGGCGGGTTGTGTGCCCTACTTTGGCGAGGCCCCGGCCACTCCCAAGGTCAAACGGATGGTGTCAGCCACCTTGTCCAGATTCTGGCCGGGCATAATGTTGAAATCAGCGCGGCGGATGCTGAAGTTGGTGGAGGTGATGACCAAAATGTCGCCCTTTTGGTTCCCGCCCAGCCGATCTTCCAGCTTGTCCTTCAGATACTTCATCTCCACCGGAATGGTCAGTTCCTTGGAAACCCCGTGCAAGGTGAAGGTTCCCACCGCGTCAGCCGTCGTGCTGTCTCCGTTGGTCTGGAGGTTCTTGAGTTCCTTCGCCTCAAACGTGATTTGCGGATATTGGGCTGAGTCCAGCCATTGGTTGCCCCGCATTATGGTGGTTTGCATGGCGTTGGGCACCGTGAGCGAAGCGGTGGCTACCACGATCTTCCCCCGGGTCGCGCCCGGATTTTGCGGGTCGAAAGTGACCGTGCCGGAGATGCCGTTGGCCGTGCCGGCGATCTTTTCCGCCGGGGCGTCCAGCTTGAATTCGATCTTGTTGCCGTTCTTCGGATCCTTAAAGTCAAAGCTCTCCGGCGCCGCCGGTGCCGGCAGCGCCAGGGCGGCACCCAGGAGCAAAGCGATCCATCGGATTCTCATCATCTTGCGGGACATGGTCTTCATATTTCAGGGAGGTTCAATTTTCAGCTTTCTTGTTTCGGAACAGGAACGAGGCGCCGGCCATGACGCCCGCCATCAACGTTGCGACGGCCAGAAAATCCCATCCGGGAATAAACCCCTTTTCGTAAGTCACGCCGGAAAGACCGGTAACCGGATCCATCGTTTCGTGCGGGATGTTGTTGATCGTCCAGCCAGGATTGGCGCCTTTGGCAGCCCACAAACCAACCGCGGCCAGCAGGATAATCACGGCCAGGATGCGCAACGCTTTCTTCATCAATTGAAGGCAAGATAGCCCAACGCCAAGCAAACTTCAAACGACGCCACTTCACCCGGACTGGCTCGCTTGCTTTTCCCGGTGCCGGGCGCCCGGTCGGCTGCTGCAACAGCCATCGGAGCCTGCGGAATTTCCGAATCAGCTTGCCTTTCACCCTGGATCTGCCAACATTGACGCCGGATGGAATGCAACGGGCAAGAGCTGCATTCTCAACGGCTGCACCCATAGCTCAATTGGATAGAGCATCTGACTACGGATCAGAAGGTTAATGGTTCAACTCCATTTGGGTGCACCACTTCTTCCCTCGCAAATCGGGAAAATCCAAGATCCGGAATTTGAACTTGGAGGTCGTTTACCCTGCTTTTACCCATATGAAAATGTCAATGGCACGATAATTTCCATGGCCTGCGCCTGGATGCCGACCACGGCACTATGGATACATCCGCCACGTCTTTCCTGGAACAGCCTGCCATCGCGGTGCAACAACTGGCTGTGCAATTGTACCGCCCTCTGGTCCTCATTGCGGAGAGCGACTTAAATGACTCGCGCCTTCTTTGAAACGTGACGTTTTGCGCGAAAGTCGGGTTAACTTCAATTCCCGTTGGCGAGGCGCTGATACAGGTCTTTGTCGAGTTCTTCGAGGCCGGTGATGCCGTGCAGGTGATTGACGGAAATCCACGGCAGCCAGGTACGGTGCGCTCCAATACCTCTGATCGGCCCCATGCGCCAGTGTTCCTGTTGCCAGCCCGGGCCTTTCAGGTCGTAAGTGCGTCCGGGCAGCGCGAGCATGGCCTTGGTGCCGTGCAGAAGCACGCGCGCGACTTCGAGGTAGTGCTCGTCTTTCGTGTAAAGATACAACTTGGCGTAAGACGGCACCGCCCAATCCAGGTAGTCGTCCACGCCACCGATGTCGTTCGACCCAATCCCATTGACGCCTACGGTGGGCACGCCGGGCTTCCAGCCCAGTTCATAAGTGGCGCCGATCGGCATGGGGACGTTCCAGATCCAGATCCAGCTTTCGGCGTAACTGCCCGCCGCCTGCGCGCGTTCAAGCCACTTGGCATCCTTGGTGTTTTCGTAAAGAGCAAGGAAGGCCTCCATGGATAGCATCCCGGATTCTTTGTCGGCGACCTCACCGCCCGTGGCGCCAAGGAACACGCACTTGCTGCCGAAGTTCGCCCAGATGTAATCCGCGGCGCGCACCGCCGAGTCGAGATATTTCCTGTCGCCGGTTTCCTCGGTCATCCTGACCAGCACGGGTACGGGAGCGTAGGAAGTGACGCCCGAGTTCCCGGTCGCCTCTCCGGTTCCTCCCTGGTAAGCCCCGGGGAAGGAGCCGTCATCCCGCTGCTTCGTCACCAGCCAGTCGCAATAGCCTTTGACCCAATTGAACCATTCCGGGTGCTGGCGCCCGCGAGCGCGCTCCCGGCGGATCAGGTCCACCATGGTGCGCATGTCTTCGGCCGTCGCCCGGAGCGAGAACCCGGTTCCGCCCCGGACGGCGCTGGCCTGGCCAGTCCTTATGTCAAAACCTTCCGCGGCGGGAGCGGGGGACATCTTATCAATGCGAACAAGACTCTCCAGAATCATCGTGCCGAGCTTCCGCATCCTTTGACCTCGCTCGCTCGGATCACGATCGCTTTCCTGGAGCAACTGGTCCGCCACTTCAACGTTCTTGCCGCAAAAACCCATCGTGATCTTCGGCCACAGCTCCAGTTCGGCTGCGCTGGGGTCCATGTCAATGCCCACCGTCTTCGCCCATGCCGCCAACTCCTGGTTCTGCTGGGCTGAGGCGCCGCCACGACCGCGACTTCCCGGCGCATTGGTCCCGCCAGCACCTGGCCCCCCCCGGCGAGCCATTTCGGATACGGCAGGACGGAACGAACCGGGCTTCCCCGAAACAGAATCAATCACGAACGGAACACCTGCCCGATCATCTACGACGAGGACGCGGTCTGAAAGGTGGTCAATCAGCGCGCGGCGCATCGCCGCGACGTCCACGGGTATGACCTTGGGATTGAGACTCTGCCATGCCCAGCGCCAAGCCTCGCGCTCCATGCCACCCAAGGATTCGCTCTTTCCGAAGCGAAACGCCACCTGATAGTTTTGCACGAATCCCGCCTTCACCGGATGATAGCGGCGCCGCACCGGAGGAGTTTCTGCTCCCCCTCCTCTGCCGCCAAACCCCCTGATATCGGTGGCCGTCCCTGGCAACCAGAAGCCCAATTCAATGCCGCTGTTGGGAATCTCCCGCGCCCCCACGGCTCCGAATTGAATGCGCTCGTCTATAATCGTTGTGGCTGCGGACGCCAATGTCTCTTCCTGGGTGGTGTCGCCTCGCGGCGCCGGGTCCAATATCGCCGCCCAGTTCCCGTCCTGGAATTGGAAACCCAACAGCGGCGCCGACAGGTAGTCCTCCCGTATCTCCAGTTGCTTGGTGCGGGAGTTCACACCGCCACCGTGCGTCTCGCCATAGAGTAGGCCTGGAATCAGGCATTTTACGTCCTCCCATTTGACGGTGGGTGCGGTCGTAAGCCGGATGGCTGAGTAGAATCCAGCATTGGTTTCCGTTCCGGTCACCTTCACCTTTCGGCTCAGCGAAAGCACGGCGCCAGAGAGAGTCCACCGGTCCTCGAATGCAAATGCCGCGCGGCCTTCACCTGCCACCTTCGCAATCGCCACAATCGCATCGCCCTCTTTCTGCACCGATTGGTAACCGGCGCCCAACTGACGTGCGTTGTCCCGGCCGGTGAAGACCTCGATCTGCGCCGGCTTCGCCTGTGCCATGCTGGGCGCGCTGCCGCCAGCGATTTCGATTCCCCAATCTCCCGAATCGGCACGGACGAACATGATGCTGGCGCTATTGGGCAAACGTCCCAAACTAATACGGTCGGTGGCAATGGTGCCCGCCTGCTGTGCGGATGCCAGAGGCGCGACCAGCAGCCAGGTGAGCGCGGTGAACGATGTGTATTTGATCATGTTGATCTCTCCTTATGTGTGGACTGGAAATATGTCACAGTTTTTTCAAATCAGGATTGCTTGTTTCCACTTTCGGCTCTGTGCCAGCATAGGGCTGGCACAAATGGACGCCCCCTCTATTTTCCCTTCAGGATCAGAACGTTGGCCGAATATGGCGAAAATGTCCGTATGAAATCAGTGCCGAGGCCTTCGGCTTTCGACACCGTGGATACGATCTTCTCCCGCTCGGTGATTGTGTTGAGTTCCACCGGGTCGATCCCCTTCACCTCGCCAATCTGGCCCGTTGGCTCGATAGTCGTAACGCCCGTGATTTTCACATGCACCGGCAGCGGCGCATCCGTTGGGTTAACCACCTTCAGATAGATCGTCCCGCTGGCGCTCTCCCGCGTTGCGTCGTAGTAGAACCGCGGCACCGTCCGCATGCGCGGATCGGTGGCTTGGATGCCCGGCCCTCTCATCGGGATCTCGCGCGTCGGACTGTTCTGCACTTCAGCCGCCAGGATCGTATTGCCTCTGTAATTGCTGAAAATCTTCAGAACGTGGTACGACGCTCCCCCGTAGCAATTCAGCACATCATACCCGATCAGGTTGCAGGTCCACTGGCTTCCACCGGGATTGACGTTGACAAGAAGCGGCGCGTAGCACTGCATCGGGATGAGGTCTGAGTTGCGCTCAAATTGAATCGCCGCCACGCCATCGCACAAGCCATATTCGAGATTCGGCGTCAGGGGGCTGCTCCCGTTGTTCAACCGTGTGGCCCACTCTCCCAGGAATACCTGCGGACTATTCTTGCGGTCGTAGCTGTCATACTTGTTCCACATCCCCAGCATTCCCGGCGGTGACATATAGTGATGATCGTCTTGGACGTCCGGAGTCGTGTTGCCAATCTTGGGGGCCTCCGCCACCGAAGAAATGACCTTGATGTCCGGATACCTGGCCCGGATGGCATCGAGGAATTGGACGTAGCGCGCTTCGTACGCCGGGCCGCGATTCTCCTCGTTTCCAATCTCCACGAAGTGCAGCTTGAACGGAGCCGGATGCCCATTCTTGGCGCGCTGCGCGCCCCATTTCGTGCTTGCATCGCCGGTGGTGTACTCGATCTGATCCAGTGCATCTTGCACAAAAGGTTTAAGTTCCTCACCGGCAGCCGCCGTTTGACGTCCCAGCGAGTACCCTGAGTATATCCCCATCACCGGTTCCATGTTGTCCACGTCTTCGCACCATTCCAAATACTCCAGCATCCCTAGACCATCCGAGGACCAGTAGCCCCACGGGCTCATGTGGCCTGGCCGCTGGGAGACGTCGCCAAGCGTAGCCTTCCAATTCCAACGATTGGCCAGGTCGCTGCCTTCCAGATAGTTGCCGCCGGGGAATCGCAGGAACCTGGCCTTCATGTCCACAAACATCTGCATGATGTCCGGCCGCAATCCGTTCGGCCTGTTCTTAAAGGTCGGCGGGAACAGCGAGACAAAGCCGAACCAGGCTGTGCCCTTGCTGCCGACCCAGACCTGAAAGGTCGCGTCCTTCGTCGTCGGTACGCTGGCGGCCGTTTGCAAAGTCGCCTCATACATCTGGAAGTTGTCGCTGATCCTGACGATCTGTGCCTGGGCATAAACGGTCTTGCCATCCGTACTGACCAGCGCCAGCGTCAGCGGCCCGGTGAAGCCATTGCCGCCTTTGGCCCAGACTGTTGCTCTGTACTGCGTGCTCGGACGGACCCCGATGCCCCAGAACCCCTCGTTGGCGACACCGACATGCTGATTCGCGCCTACGCTCTCGACCGTCAATTTCAGGCTCCTCGTCACCGCCTCGTTCAATGGCTGGCTCGCGTCCAATTCCATCGCGCCGGTCCCTCCTCCCGTCTGCACCAGGCTCCAATATGGCACCGTGGCCCTTTGTGGGGCGCCGGTATCCGTTCCAGGCTGACCGCGGCGCCCGCCGCCCCCGCGGGGCGCTTCCTTGAAATTGCGGTTGCGGAGCTGCTCCGCGTAGAGTCCCCCGTCATACGAGTAATTAATCTCCTCCGTCATCAGTCCATAAAGAATGGGACTACTCTTGGCCTTTACCTGGTCTGCCTTGATCTCCAGCACCGGTATTCCCGCCAGCCCCGGAGCCAGTGGGAGCTGCGCCGTCACCGCAACCACCCCACGGCTGGCGCCGGCCGCCGCCATCACCGGACTGGCTCCCATCAAAGCCGCGCCTGCCACGGCACACCCAAACAACGTGAGCTTTTTCATAAGACGTCTCTCTGTCAATCGTTCGTTGCCTTTGGACAGTCGTTTATACAGGTCTTTATTAGGCAATTCCAGTCCGATGATGCCATTCAGGTGGTTGGCCGAACCGGAGGCCGTGGCGGGATGGGTGCTGGTGGCAACGCCGAAGCTAATGCACTGAAAGCAGCCATTACCAATGGTGTTTACTATGAATCCCCGCTGACCGCCCGCCAGTGGCTGTCCTGGCGTCGCAGCTTGCATGAAATCGCTCCGTTGCTGTTTCAGGATTAACTTGAAATGTGCGTTGATCATGGGTAGTAAGAGCCGACATGCCAAACCTCGTCATCACCATCAAACACCACGCCGGCTTCTGCATGTGGGACACCGGGACGGCCGATTCCAGCTTCATGTTACACCCTCTGACAAAAATGTCGCGCACCGGCTTTTTGACGCAGGAGGAACAACGGCTGTTTAGGGCCGGGGGTGGCAAGCAGTTCGATTACATTTAACACTGAGCGCGCATGAATGGATTGTCTATGAAAGGAGTTGGTGATGGCTGCTGGGGCCTGATGCTGGTTTTGGCCGCGGCCGTGGTCTTCCCGGTCCTTTCCCCGGGCCAGAATTCAAACACCGCCGCTGCTCCGCAAGCCGTTTTCAAACCGGCGCCGGACCAAGAGGGGGATGCGCTTCCGTTGGATGCGACAATTGCCGGACAAGCGCAGCCGCCGGAATCGCCTATGGCTTGGTGGTATCGCTTGCCGGCGACCAAGTTCTGGGAAGGCTTGCCCCTGGGCAACGGGCGATTTGCGGCCATGGTCTATGGGCGGGTGCGCGATGAAATCATTCCCTTTAACGACCAGACGCTCTGGACCGGGCAGCCCTACGATGCGGTGAATCCCAACGGGCTCAAATCGCTCCCGGATATCCGCCGGCTCACGCTGGCGGGTAAATTCGCCGAGGCGACCAGACTGGCGACTGACCTGTTGAGCTATCCCGTGCCGTTTGTCCAAACGTATCAACCGATGGGCCGGCTCCACGTGCGGTTTGAGGGTCATGAAGCGGTGCTGGATTATCGGCGTCAACTGGACATGGATTCCGCCACCGCGCGGGTGACTTATCGCATCGGTGACGCGCACTTCACACGCGAAGTGTTTGCCAGTTATCCCGACCAGGTCGTCGTCATGCGCGTCACTTGCGATCGTCCGGGGCAAATCACGTTCAGTACCAGTTTTAGCAGCCTGCAAAAGTCCGCGGTGTGCCGTGCCGTCAACCCCGGAACCATTCTCATTGAAGGCGGTGTGGCCGAACCAAACCGCCAAATTCCCAGCCGGATGAAATGGCAGGGCCGCGTGCGCGTTCAAGCCGAGGGCGGGTTGGTGCGCAACGTGAGCGATTCTTCGGGCCTTTCGGTGCGCGTTGAAAAGGCCGATTCGGTGACAATCATTCTCGCTGGCGCGACGAACTATAAAAATTGGAACGAACTCGGCGCGGACCCGGATGCGCTTTGCGAAAGTTATCTCAACGCTGCCGGCACGCGTCCATTTGCCGAATTGAAGAAGCGTCACCTCGACGATTACCAGCCGTTGTTCCGGGCATGCGCTATTGATCTTAGCACAAACTCCGCCGCGGCGCAGGACACAACGACGCGCCTCGAACAGTTGCGCAAAGGAGGAACGGATCCGCTGTTCACCACCCAATATTTTCAATACGGCCGTTATCTTTTACTCGCCGCTTCGCGTCCAGGAACGCTCGCTTTCAACAATCACAACATCTGGCTCGACGACCTCCAAGGCCGCTGGCGCGGGCGCTGGACGTTTAACATCAATCTCGAGGAATGTTATTGGCCAGCCGAGAGCGCGAACCTGGGGGAAACTTCCGACGCTCTTTTGACGTTCATTGAAAATCTCTCCGAAAGCGGCAGCCGCACGGCAAAAGACTTATACGGCTGCCGCGGCTGGTGCGCGCACCACGGCTCGGACATTTGGATGAACACCGCGATGACTGACGGCACGACCTGGGGCATGACGCCGATGATGGGCGCATGGCTGATGCAATCGCTGTGGGAGCATTATCGTTTCGATCCCGATCCGAAATATCTCGCAAAAATTTACCCATTGCTAAAAGGTGCGGCGGAATTTGGTTTGGACTATTTGGTGGAGGAACCGAAGCACAACTGGCTGGTGACGTGTCCTTCCGCGTCGCCGGAAAATAGTTTCCTCTTGCCAGATGGCAGGCAGAACGCGCTTTGCGCCGGGCCGGCTCTCGATTCCGAACTCTTGCGCGATGTCTTCCATGAATTCCTCGAAGCTTCGGCGAAGCTGGGAGTGGATGAAGAATTGCAAGGCCAATTGAAAGCAGCTTTGCCGCGGCTGCCGCCGTTTCAAATTGGCCAGCAAGGCCAGCTTTTGGAGTGGCTTGATGATTATCCCGAAGCCGAGGTGCAGCACCGTCATATTTCACATCTCTACGCGGCTTATCCAAGCGACCAGATCACTCCGCGCGGCACGCCGGCACTGGCGGCAGCCGTGCGGAAGGTTCTTGATCGTCGTGGTGACAATCTCGGCTGGTCGGCGGCGTGGAAAATCAATTTGTATGCACGGCTGGGAGATGGTGAATCCGCGTATCGCGTGCTGCGTGGATTGCAAACGGAAATCAGCATCCATCCGCAGCGGGATGACAGCAACCGCGTGCCTTCGATGGAAGGGAACCAGGGCATTCAAGCTTTCACCGCCGGCGTGGTCGAGATGCTTCTGCAATCGCATGCCGGCGAAATCGAATTGCTCCCGGCATTGCCAAAGGAATGGCCGACCGGCTCCGCCCGCGGACTCCGGGCGCGTGGCGGCTACACGGTGGATGTTGCATGGAAAGATGGAGAGCTTTCATCGGCGACTGTGCGGGCGAAATACGCAGGCCCATGCCGCCTGCGCACCGCGTTGCCAATTTCCGTGCGACATGCCGATAACGAAGTGGCAGTCCGAAGAATTGACACCAACACCATCGAATTTTCCACTTCAGCGAATGCGTTCTACTCAATCCGGCCGCAATTGTGACGCTCTTCTCAAACTTCCCGCAAATGATCAATATGAAAAGAACCAAAAGAATCCTCGTTCAACTCGCGTCTGGATTCGCCATCGCCGTTGCCACTGCCAATGCTCACGCGCAACTGGCTCTGAAGGGAAAACTTTTGTTCGAGGACGATTTCAAAACGCCGACGAACTACACCAGCCAGCCGCAGCCAGTCGCCGATGGCTGGACTGCAAAAGTCGCTCATTCGAATTGGAAAAAGACAAGCGACGGCATTGAAAGCGTCTGGCGGGGCGGCCACATGCCGGTGCTGGAGTTTGACTGCGAGCAACCTTTCAGCAACGTCGTCATCGAAGTGGATTTCCGTTTTCATCGTGACGCGGGTACGAATAGCACGAACAACGGCGCGGCGTGTCGCATTTCGCCGACGAATTTCAAATTGAATCCAAACGCTTACGCCGCATCTGTCTGGGCGAACCAGGACAGCAGCGACCGCCAGCCACGCATGGTGCTCGAACACGACGAATGGAAGCGCAATGGCATTACCACCGTTGACCACAAACCGCTCACGCTCGTTCTGGACAAATGGTATCGCGTGCGAATGGAGTTGATCGGCAACGCCGTGCTCGCCAACTGCAACGACGTGACGGTGTATGGAACTTTCGAGAAATTCGATTTGCCGAAAACAAGCGTCCCGCTCGGTTCCGGTTATTGCGTTCACGAATTTCGGCGTTTCCGCATTTACGAAGCCACACCAAATCCGAAGTGGACCGCACCGGCGTCAGGGAAAACCGCCAGCGGTACCGAAGTGGAAGCGGCTTCGGGAAAATAATGTGCCGCACTCAAAGCGCTGCGCGGGCGAACAAGAGCCCGAGACGGCACAGCGAGCGGGCCACGGTCAGGGTTGCCACGATGTAGTCCGCACAAGGTCTTTCGCCCGGTCCGGAAGGCCGTTTACCGCGCCTTTTCAAACTCGTACATCTCGATGCCAAGCGGCGCCACGCGGAACGTCTTTGGCGCTTCGTTTATCGGCGCTTCCGTTAGCTGAATCTCCTTGTGCGTGAGGCCCGCCATCGCCGTGAGGTTCGGACCCGTGAGGCGCCACATCCGGCCCTTGCCGCTGAGACGCGCGCCCTGGATGGCGACGTCGAGATCCTGCGCGACTTCGGTCGGGTTAACGATGGCGATGGTCAGCAGTTTGCCGTCCGCGCTCAGCGCGGCGCTCACGTCGAGCGGCCATGTGGGGCTGCCCGCGTTCGGCCTTGCCTGGGGAGCGCCGCCGGGGCCGGAACGCGCGGGCGGAAGCGCCGGCGAGTTGCCATCAAC
>Ga0302320_10012824_pt1 | contig 17557 bp, 17 predicted proteins | sample Bog_T0_3_FD_202130 | JGI IMG/M metagenome (GOLD analysis project Ga0302320, IMG submission 202130) | Peat permafrost microbial communities from Stordalen Mire near Abisko, Sweden - Bog_T0_3 | ecosystem: Environmental > Terrestrial > Soil > Wetlands > Peat | place: Sweden: Abisko, Stordalen Mire...
CTGTTGGTTGTTCGCCGTCTCGTTCGCCTTGCCAACCGCTGCGTTGCCGGCGATCTGGGCGTAAATCATTCCTCCTATCAAGAGGATGCTGAATACCGCACTGATAGCCAGCTTGGTGCCGATCCGAAAATTCTGGATGATGCGCATAATGTCGGCTTTCCCCAGCAATGCCGCGCGTTATCGCACGCCTTATCTCCGTGTTTTTACGGGGTTTATGTAAGGAAACTCTTTGTCCCGACAGCGACAGGGTACGCAAAAACCGCCACCTGAACGTCGGACGGCTGGTTTGCGTCTAAGCGGAAGATTGCGATGAGTCCGTTGCCCAGACGCGGGGGTTGAGCGATCCACTTGAACCCGCGGATGGACATCGTGAGGCTGTGCCAGATTGTCCGGTGGCGCCAACAAGAGACTCATGCACCGCAGCAATTCGCCCTGGCGATCATGGCGCTTTCGCTGTCAGTAAAAACAGGCCAATCCCCACCAGGATTGCCACCAGACCCATTTCCCAAATCGCGAGGTCCAGGCGGCCTGTAAACGGCAATGTAACAGCCCCCACGCAAATCGCGCCTACAGCGCGCATGTAATTCGATATGTTCATCTGCAACTCCTGCTAACGGCGAGGATTTGTAGGATTCAGTCGAATGTTACTTTGCCGAAAGTTCGCTGAGAAGTCCGCTCGGCGGAGGGTCGTATCGTCCGTCGTGACCGCAAAAGCGTCTCTGACGGAAGCTCTCCGAACGCGTCGCGGAAGTCTTTCGCGAAATGCCCGGGGTTTGCAAAGTTGCATTGAAATGCGACCGCGGTCACGCTGACGGCGGGATCGCCCGACATAAGCAGTCGTCTGGCGTGATCGAGCCGGACCGACTTGGCAAACACCATTGGTGAAAAGCCGCGCGCCTTGCGAAACGCCCTGAAAAGCGTTCTCGCGCTCACACCTACCTGCGCGGCGAGGCTCTCGATATCGATCGCGTTTTGCCAATTAGCCTCGATATATTCCTCGACATTTCGCGCAAGCGTCGCAGCAGGTGACTTTTCGTCGCGATCAAGAAGGCTGCTGAAGGAGTGGCCGCCCGCGCTGAGAAATGCAACCTGCACCGCCTGTTCCAGCTCCCGACATAAAGCGGGGGGTAATGTTTTCGTTGAATCGATCTGTTGCGCGAGAAGATGGGTTAATTGCAGCAGGCACGCCGCGCCGGGTGAACTCACGTCGAATGCGGACGCAAAAACAGGATGTCCTAATTGCCGGCCGAGGAGCGCTTCCAGTTTTTTGGACAACGCGGGTTGGTTCAAGCGGAGCGTCAGACGTTCATGCCCGGCTTCACATGCGCAACGGGAAGGAACTCCGGCTGGCGTGATCCCGATCTGTCGTTCGTTGATTTCGCTTTCCCGCGCCTGCACTGTCGTCGTCGCCCGTGATCGAAGTGCGATTTGAACCCTTATGAAGTCGCTTTCACCGTGATCGGCAACGAACGCACTTGAGGTTGCTCCGAACGCAAGGCCGATGTCCCGCAGTTGGACGAGGTTTACGCGCGCCTCGAAATTAGCGAGGCTCTTCAGATCAATTCGAGAGGCCCCGAGGAGGCTCGCGCTGACATGAAAGAGCTCTTCTGGGTCACTGGTACGGAAGAGCGGAAAAAGGTGCAGCGGGTCTGACAATATTTTTTCTAGCATGATTTCGCCTGCTAACCAGGCCGATGTCGACAGCGCGATTTCGGATGACCTATGAGCGAATCGCTTGGGATTCGTCAAGGCAACCATATGCATGCCGCCATTCATAGTATTATCAGCATCCGCTCAAGAAATGCCGCAGCATCCGCTCAAAAAATGCCAGGTAGCTCGAATTACGCCAACACGAATTTCTCGATGAGATACGTTCCGGCACAGCTGACAAGAGAGTTAGCGATCGAGCGGTCATCTGCGTTCAGCGCGAGCACCGACGACTTTTTCACCTGACGGGATGATGCCACAGACTGACCCGAACGCGGGCCTCGGATACGGCCAACTGAACAAGGTCACCTTTCACGCTTTGCCGGCGCGTATTCCGACCGGTCGGATCGGTATTCCTTCACCGAGCCGCGCCTTTACAGGGAAACGCCTCTTTCAGGCTGTACAGCAGCGCCATCCCGAGTGGCAAACCGGCTGCGTCTCCGTGCCGCTTGCGGGCCCATTGCAATAAGGTGTCGCTCGCCCGCTCAAAAGTCAGGACCGGAGGCATTCCTCCCAGGCAAAATAATTTGTCTTCTACCGACAGGTTGTAGGCGAGGAGGCCGTCTTTCATCCCCTCCAGATATGGCTTGTTGAAATTCAAATCCTTCTCACCCCTCGGGTGCTGATATTGTTCAACCGTTATCGTCTGCGCGTTGGCGTCGGCGGAGAGCAATCCACCAAATATGGCGACTGACGCCATCATCACGACGCGAGCAAATCCAGTCATCCCGAAGCTCCTTCCAAACGCCGCGTAAACCCGTCAATTCAGAGGTGGCCTGGAAACGTCCGCTTGAGTACGAGTTCCGGCCTCAGGTCGAACATCGCCGAGGATCCGCTTCTGCCAAAACGGAAGTCGGCGGGCTCCATTCAATCATGTCGCAGGTTTGGCGAGAAGCGCGGTAGCCGTTGTCTCAGTGGGCAATCAGCAACGGAACGGCAGCGTCTCGCAGCAAGGACCGGGTCACGCCGCCAAAGACCATTTCCGTCGTTCGAGCATGGCTGTAGGCGCCGACAACCACAAGGTCGGCAGCATGGCGTTCTGCATAAGCCAGGATCACGTTGGCGATCGGTTCGCCGCGCGACTTCACGGGTTCAACGCCTACCTTGGCGCCATGACGAGTCAGATAATGAGCCACGTCCGCGCCGGGCTCCTCGCCGTGGCGGGGATTCTTCTGCGGGTCGACCACGAGGATGGTAACGGTCTGGGCGACGACGAGAAGCGGTAGCGCATCTGTGATCGCGCGTCGCGCCTCACGACTGGCATTCCAGGCAACAACGACGTGTTCGGTTTTGGATCCGGTCCAAGTCTCCGGCAACAACAGGAATGGCACGCCGGTGGCGAGAAGAAGTTCTTCGGCCGACCAATCGCGAGGCAATCCGCCGGCTCGCAGACCCCCGACGATCACCAGATCGGCATGCAGGGAATTCAGCCTGGCGCTGTCATCAACGGCACCTTGAAGGAAAAAACGGAACTCGAAATTGATATCCTCACGGGCACAGCCTGCCGAAAAACTGCGGTTTGCAGCGTCTATGGCGGCGGCCTCGATTGAACGATGGTTGGCAATCACCTGCCGAACAGCCTGATGTCCTCGCACAAAAGATTCTGCGGGACTACTGGACGAGGTAAATGGCACCGCGAAGATACCGACCAGGTGAGCGCCGTGACGGCATGCCATCCTGGCCGCATAGCAAGTCCGCGCTTCGCCTGCCGGCGAGGGGTCGACAAAGACAGCTATGGTTTTGAACGGCATCGTAAAAACTTCCTGTCGCACCTCTAACGTCCCGACCACGGGCTTGCTGATAGAAGCATCGCAATTCTAGATCACCTCCACCCACCCACACATTGATCAAACTCAATGGATGTCGCAATTATCGCGTTCCGCCTCGGATGGATCTTCGGCAAATCGGAGCGGCAATGTCCACTTCGGGTCAACTCGGAGCCCGGACGTATCCGAGATAGCTCCGTCCTTCCCCAACAACAGACATGAGGCGACCTTGGCAGCATGCAGGCGGAGTCGGGTAAAGTTGTTCAGGGATTCACAGAGCTTCCTGAAGCTGGCATTCGCAGGTCGCAAAAGCTGAAAAAGGTCGGATGAAAGCGATTGGGAAAAGAAAACAGCAGGCCCTAAACCGACAACTGTGCATGTTTCGCGACTGCCTGGCGGACGCAATCCAGCAGTTCGTCCCCCAGATTCGGTTTTTCCACGATCAAAACCGAAATCGCCGCGGCTCGATCGCGCACATGTTTGGTCGCAGTGCCTGTGATGAGAATAGCCGGACTGGAAACTCCCCGACCGCGCAGTGCTTTCGCTGCTAAGAGAGCTATCTGGCTCCCTAAATCACGAAAGTTCAGCGGCCGTTTTGATCTATGACAAAGGCCAACCCGTGCAGCTCTAGCGGTGGAGGCGTTGGCGCGCCCCGGATAACGCCACAAAAAAACCCGGAGCCATCGCTCCGGGGTTTTTTCGCGCGCGCTTTCGATCAGGTGCGCAGATGTCGGGCCATGAATGAATCGTAGGCGAGCTCCGCGACCTGGAACCACTGATAGGCGGGGTTGGTAAAGTTGTTCAGGGATTCATAGACCTTCTTGAAGCTGGCGTTGCTCGTTGAAATCTCCTCGTGCAGTTCCTTGGCCGCCTTGAAACATGCCTCCATGATCGCGGGCGAGAACGCGTGCAGCTTGGTGCCGCCGGCCAACAGGCGCTTGAGCGCCGGCGGATTGACCAGGTCGTATTTCGCCGTCATCCAGGTGTTGGCGTAATGGCCGGCGTGCTCGAGGATCGCCTGATAGCTCTTCGGCAGTGCGTTCCATTTGTCCTGGTTGACGAAAGCGAGAAGTATCGCGCCGCCTTCCCACCAGCCGGGATAGTAGTAGTGCGGCGCGACCTTGTAGAAGCCGAGCTTCTCGTCGTCATAGGGACCGACCCACTCGGCGGCATCGATGGTGCCCTTCTCCAGCGCCGGATAAATGTCGCCGGCGGCGATTTGCTGCGGCACCGCGCCGAGTTTCTGCAACACCCGTCCCGGAAATCCGCCGATGCGGAATTTGAGGCCCTGGAGATCGTCGACGGTGTTGATTTCCTTGCGGAACCAGCCGCCCATCTGGCAAGTGGTCTGGCCCGCCAGCATCGAGACCACGTTGTAGTTCTTGTAGAACTCGTTGAGCACTTCCTTGCCGCCGCCGATCGTGTACCAGCCCTGGTTGCCGCGCGAATTCGGACCGAACGCGACCGAGGTCCCGAACGCGAAAGTCGGATCCTTGCCGAAATAATAGTAGGACGCGGTGTGCCCCATCTCGACGGTGGCGTTCTGCACGGCGTCGATGACCTGCAGGCCGGGGACGATTTCGCCGGCGGCGAACACCTGGATCTGGAATTTGTTGTCGGTCGCCTCGGCGACCGCCTTGGCCATCAGCTCGGCGCCGCCAAAGAGCGTGTCGAGCGATTTCGGCCAGCTGCAGGTCATGCGCCATTTGAGTTCGGGCATCGATTGCGCGATCGCAGGTGCTGCAATCGTCGCCCCGGCGACGCCCACGCCGGTCGCCTTGATGAAGTCACGACGTTTCATGAAATTCCCTCCCCTTGGTGATGTGATGCGTGCCGCCAAGCCTTCTTTTCGAGACTTTGCGTCAGCATGGATCATCCGGTTTGGGATTTCCATGTCGAACTGAACTACCGCAACGCAAAAAGCCCGGCCTTGGGATGGGCCGGGCTTTTCCACTACTTGTGACTTAGAGCATCAGCCGCGCGTGCGCGAGCGGATCATGAAGCTGTCAAAGGTGTATTCGGCGACCTGCCACCACAGATACTGGTCGGAGCGATAGGCCTGCATCGCATCGATCGATTTCTTGAAGTCGGCGTTCTTGGCGGAAATCTCCACCCACAATTCGTTGGTCGCCTTCAGGCAGGCTTCCAGCACTTCGTTGGTGAAGGGACGCAGCTGCGTGCCGCCTGCCACCAGACGCTTCAATGCTCCCGGATTTTCCATATCGTAACGCGCCGCCATCCAGCTGTTGGCCTGCGCCGCCGCACTGGCGAGAATGGCCTGATAGTTCTTCGGCAGCGAATTCCACTTCTCCAGATTGCAGAACGCATGCACCGCGGTGCCGCCCTCCCAGAAGCCGGGATAATAATAATATTTTGCGACCTTCTGGAAACCGAGTTTCTCGTCGTCATACGGTCCGACCCACTCGGCTGCATCGATCGTGCCCTTCTCGAGCGCGGGGTAGATGTCGCCGCCGGCAATCTGCTGCGGCACCACGCCGACCTTCTGCAGCACCTGGCCGGCAATGCCCCCGATCCGGAACTTCAGCCCGGACAGGTCGGCAACGGTCTTGATTTCCTTGCGGAACCAGCCGCCCATCTGGGTGCCGGTATTGCCGGCATGAAATCCGATCACGCCAAATTTCTTGAAGAACTCGTTGCCGAGCTCCATGCCGCCGCCCTGATACCACCAGGAGTTCTGCTGGCGCGCGTTGAGGCCGAACGGCACCGAGGCGTAGATCGCAAACGTCGGATCCTTGCCGACGTAATAATATGCGGCGGTGTGAGCCAGCTCCACGGTGTTGTTGGAGGCAGCATCGAGCGCCTGCAGACCGGGAACGATTTCACCGGCGGCAAATACCTGGATCTGAAACTTGTTGTCGGTCATGTCGGCGACGTATTTCGACATCTCCGAGGCGCCGCCGAAAATCGTGTCGAGCGATTTCGGGAAACTCGACGTCATGCGCCACTTGATCTCGGGCGAGGATTGCGCAATCGCCGGCGAGGCAACGGCGGCCACCGCCGCGCCGGTTGCCGAAACCTTCAAAAAATCACGACGCTTCATTAAGGCATCTCCTTGTTGGGGCGTTTCCCGTATTTCCCTGAGCTTTGTCTTCCGGACAGGCGATTTCCGCGACGACCGAAGGCGCTCTCGCCGGGGGCTTTAACACGGAAGTTCGGCCGCGAAAACGCGACCAACGCATGACGGCCCCATTTTAACGAAAGTCGCATACCGCCGGCCAGGCCCGCTCAGGCCGCGGCGATGACGCCCTCGAGCTGATCGCGGACCTTGGCGCCGATCGCGCGGTAGATCGCGGCATGCGGTCCGTCCGGCTCGCTCTCCACCACCGGCGTGCCCGAGTCCGACGTGACGCGGATCGACATGTGCAGGGGGATTTCGCCCAGAAACGGAACCCCGAGCCGCTCCGCCTCGTGCCGCGCACCGCCATGACCGAAGATGTCCGATCGCGTGCCGCAATGCGGGCACTGGAAATAGCTCATGTTTTCGACGATGCCGAGCACCGGCACGTTGACCTTCCTGAACATCGCAAGTCCCCGGCGCGCATCGATCAGGGAAAGATCCTGTGGCGTCGAGATGATGACGGCGCCCTTCAGCGGCACATTCTGCGCCAGCGTCAGTTGGGCATCGCCGGTGCCGGGAGGCATGTCGACCACGAGAATATCGAGGGTGCCCCAGGTGACATCGCGCAGCATCTGGGTGATCGCCGACATCACCATCGGCCCGCGCCAGATCATCGCGGTATCCTCTTCGACCAGAAAGCCGATCGACATGATCGCCAGCCCGAACCGCTGAATCGGAATCATCTTCTTGTCATCGTTGAGAAGCGGCTTGTCGCGAATGCCGGTGAGGCGCGGCACCGACGGCCCGTAAATGTCGGCGTCGAGCAGGCCTATCCGCAGCCCGAGGTCGCGCAGGCCCAATGCAAGATTGAGCGCGGTGGTCGACTTGCCGACGCCGCCCTTGCCCGAGGCCACCGCGATGACGGCGGCGATGCCGGGGATTTCCGACTGCTTCGACATCGGCGACACCGGGCTTTGCGGCGGCCGGTGGGCGGAGGCCGGCGCCACGCCATGGGCGTGCCGATGTGGCGGCGGCGCCGGTGCCGCGGACCCGGGCTTGCGTTCGGCGGTCAGCGCGATCATGGCAGCGGTGACGCCTGGAATCGCGCGCACCGCAGCCTCGGCCTGGGCGCGGACGCTTTCCCAGGCGCGGGCTTCAGTGGCATCGACATTGATCGAGAAGAACACCTTGCCGTCACTGACCGATATGGCCGACAGCACGTCGGCATTGGTCAGGGCGACGCCGCGCGGCGACGCCACCTTGGCCAGTGCATCGAGAACCTGTTGCTGCGTTACGCTCACGGCGCATCTCCTGCCACTATTCGGATGCGACCCATAGAGCGTAACAGCTCAAAAGGCTACCTCACTCCGATGTCATCCGCGCGCTCGGTGGGCGCGGTCACTCCGCCTTCCTTGGCGGCCTCATAGTTCAATTCGATCATGACCCCATTGGGGTCATTGACGAAGATCTGCCAGAGATCGCCGCCCGGCACCTGCCGCGAGTCGAATTCAAAGCCACCGGATTCCAGCTGCTTTTTCATGCCGGCAAACCCCCGGCTGATGAAGGCGACGTGATGCACCACACCGGAGTCCGGCTTTTGCGGCTCGTCGGTTTTGGAAATATCGACCAGATGCACCACCGGCTTGCCTTCCGAGTACATCCACGCCCCGGGAAAGGCGAAGTTGGGCCGGGCACCCGTCTCGAGACCCAGCACGTCCTCATAGAACCGGACCGTATCGGCGAGATGGCGGGTCCGGATGTTGAAATGGTCAAGAACGCCTACACTGACGGTCATGCGGTATCACTCCCTTTTTTTCTTGAAACCCCAGAGGTCGATGGCCCGATCCTAGCACGAAACTGCGCCCGGTCGCCAAATGGGGCCGGTTGCCCTTCATGCTGCAGGGCTTATTGTGGGGTTTCCACCGCCTCCGCGGAACCTGTCTCCAGGATGAAACAGGCCCCCGCCCCTCCCGAACACGGTCCGGCAGATCCAACGCCGGCAAAACCCTTGGGGTTGCACACATGGCTAAAGTCGCTTTTCTCGGTCTCGGCGTCATGGGTTTCCCCATGGCAGGACATCTGGTGAAAAAAGGTGGCCACGAGGTCACGGTATATAACCGGACCGCGGCGAAGGCCAAGGAATGGGCCGAGAAATTCGGCGGCAAGACCGCGCCGACCCCGAAGGCCGCCGCCGAGGGCCAGGATTTCGTCATGTGCTGTGTCGGCAACGACAATGACCTGCGCGCTGTCACTATCGGCGCCGATGGCGCCTTCGCCGGCGTCAAAAAAGGCGCAACCTTTGTCGATCACACCACCGCGTCCGCCGAGGTCGCGCGCGAACTCGACGCCGCCGCCACCAAGGCGGGGTTCAAGTTCGTCGATGCGCCGGTTTCCGGCGGCCAGGCCGGTGCGGAAAACGGCGTGCTGACCGTCATGTGCGGCGGTGCCGAAGACGCCTTTGCCAGCGCCGAGCCGGTGATCGCCGCCTACGCCCGTATGTGCAAGCGGCTCGGGCCCGCCGGCTCCGGCCAGCTGACAAAGATGGTCAACCAGATTTGTATCGCGGGTCTGGTCGAAGGCCTGTCGGAGGGAATTCATTTCGCCAAGAAGTCGGGCCTCGATGTCCAGGCTGTCATCGACACCATCTCCAAGGGCGCGGCCCAGTCCTGGCAGATGGAGAACCGTTACAAGACCATGAACGAGGGCAAGTTCGACTTCGGCTTCGCGGTGGAATGGATGCGCAAGGACCTCTCGATTTGCCTGGCCGAGGCTCGCCGCAACGGCGCCAATCTGCCGGTGACGGCGCTGGTCGATCAGTTCTATGCCGAAGTCGAAAAGATGGGTGGCAAACGCTGGGACACTTCCAGCCTGCTGGCCCGGCTGGAACGCTGAATTTTCGGGCAGAGGTTAATTTAACCGCTTGCTATCGACATAAAACCGCGTCTCGAGACCCGGTCCTCGGTTGCGCCCGCCTGCGACCGGCGTCTCGCTACCCCTGTCCGTCCTCGAGGCCGTATTCCTGGTAAATGGTCAGCGGATCGACGTCGGGAAACAGCCTGCATTTGGCCTGGGCCAGGTGCAGGTTGAGGGTTCCGGGCTGGCAACCGGCGCCTAAAAGCTTTCTGATATCGTCCATTAGCGGGCGCGGCTGGTGTTTCTCGGGAAGCTGCTCCAGCGCGGTCAGCGCGGTTGCCAACGCTTCCGTGGTCACCCATTCGTCGTGGCCCGTTACTCCCTTTCTTGGCATTCGGACCGTCCTTCCATCTTGCCTGACGTAGCGGATGCGGCTGGAACACTGACCTTTCGAGACCGACGCAGGAAGTTAATTTAACCCCACATTAACGCGATTCTTTAGCCATTTAAGGCAGCTCTTAATGTTTTAGCGCCAGAGATAGACAATGCAAAAGCCCGCGCAATCGGCGGGCAGGATTTTGTGTTGTTTGATGAGTAAACCCGCAGATAAGCCCGAAGTCGTTCAGCTTCCGGCTGAAACGCCGACTGCAGCGCCGGTCCATAACCGCCGTGCAGCTGCCCAGCGGGTCCGCGAGGCCCGCGATCGGTTAACGTCGACCAGCGGAACCCGCCCGGCCTTCGACCGCGAGCTGCTCCGGCAGCATGCCCAGACCCGGATCTCGGCCTCCTACGTCGTGATGCTGCTGGTGGTGGCGACCGGGCTGTTGTTCGGCTGCTGGATGGAGCCGGTTTCGGCCGCAATCTGGACCTGCGGCATGCTGTGCATTCATGCCGGCATTATCCGCAACTGCGTCAGATTCCTCGCCGAGCCGGCTTCGCTGACCTCGACCCGCAAGTGGCGCACGCGGTTTGTGCTGCTCGACCTGCTCTACGGCCTGTGCTGGACCGCGATCCTGATCCATCCCGCGAGCCTCGACGTGGTCTCGAACACGCTGATGATGTTCCTGATGCTGCTGGTGATCGCGGTATCGAGCATGCTCGCGGCGAGCCTGCCGGTCGCAGCGCTTGCGGCGACCGCGCCGGTCACGGTGGCGATGGCGCTGAATTTCGTGCTGAGCGGGAGCTTCGACAATTATGTGCTCGCGGTGCTGGCGCTCGCCGCCGAAGGTTATTTTGCGCTGCTGGCCCGTCGCCTGCATTCGACGACACTGGCAACGCTGGAGGCGCGCGCCGAAAAGGACGCGCTGATCGGGGAACTCGAACAGGCGAAATCGATATCCGACGAGGCGCGCCATCGCGCCGAATCCGCCAACGTCGCGAAATCGCGGTTTTTGGCGCAAATGAGTCACGAGCTGCGCACGCCGCTGAATGCGATCCTGGGATTTTCCGAGGTGATGAAGAGCGAGATTTTCGGCGCCCACGCCGTCCCGGTCTACAAGGAATATTCCGCCGACATCCACAATTCGGGCGTGCACCTGCTCAATCTGATCAACGAAATTCTCGACCTGTCGCGGATCGAGGCCGGCAGGTACGAACTCAACGAAGAAGCGGTGTCGCTGGTGCATGTCGTCGCCGACTGCCACCATCTCCTGAAACTGCGCGCCTCCAGCCGAGGCATCACCATTCACGAGGTGTTCGAGCACGGCATGCCCAAGATCTGGGGCGACGAGCGCGCCGCCCGCCAGATCGTGCTCAATTTGCTGTCGAACTCGATCAAGTTCACCCCGCAGGGCGGCGAGATCTGGCTCAAGGTGGGATGGACGGCATCGGGCGGACAATATCTGAGCGTCAAGGATACCGGCTCCGGCATTGCCGAAGACGAAATCCCGGTCGTGCTCGCTTCCTTTGGCCAGGGTTCCAATTCGATCAAATCCGCCGAACAGGGCGCGGGCCTCGGCCTGCCGATTGCAAAAAGCCTGATCGACATGCATGGCGGCACGTTCACGCTGAAATCGAAGCTTCGCATCGGCACCGAGGTCATCGTGACCTTCCCGCCGGAGCGCGTGATGTCGGCGCTGGCCCCGATGTCGGATGAGGCTCCGCCGCTGCAGCCGGAAAACACCCGTACGGTCACCCCTGACGAGAAACGGCGGGCCCGCAACAAGCCGATCATGAACGCCGGCACGGGGTTGTAGCCGGAGCGCTTGCGCAAGCCACCGAAATCACTTCACACTCCCAACATGAGCAAAGAGACCCCGTGCATCGCAGTCTGTATGATCGATCCCAGAACCAGCCTCTGCTTTGGCTGCGGACGCACGCTGCCGGAGATTGCGCGCTGGGGCCGCATGGACAGCGCCGAACGGCAGGCGGTCATGGCGCAGCTCGCTTTGCGCATGGCCGAGTCCGGCCTGGCTCAGCCCGAGCCGGCGGCCAACTCAAGGGCTGGCTGAGCCACCCAGATCCCGATTCGAGGGCCGCATCGTGAGCCGCATCCTGCTCGTAGTTCTTGTGCTGGCGGCGACGGCCGGCGCGGTGGTCGCCTATGGCGATCCCGAGCAGATCGCACGCGCCGGCGACACCATCTCGCAGATGCTGCACCGGCGGGCCGCCAAACCGGCGCGCGCCGTGCAGGTCGCCCGCGGCCAAAGCGGGGAGTTCGCGCTGCAGGCCAAGATCAACGGCGTCAGCGCGCCGATGGTGATCGACACCGGCGCCACTTCGGTGGTGCTGACCTGGGAGACCGCAAAGGCCGCCGGTCTGCCGCTGGAACTGCTCGAATATGACGTCGACGTCGAGACCGCCGGCGGCCACACCAAGGCGGCGCGGCTGACGCTCGATCGGCTCGCGATCGGCAATCTGGTCGAGCGTTCGATCCCGGCCCTGGTGGTGCCGCACGGTCAGATGAAAACCAACCTGCTCGGCATGAGCTTCCTGGACCGGCTGGAAAGCTGGGACGTGCACGCCGACCGGCTGATGCTGCACGGCTATCCCTAGCTTATTAGGGCGTTCCATGGCCAGATGGTTCGAGACGCGCGGCTTCGCCGCGCTCCTCACCATGAGGATCGAAACCTCATTCTGAGGAGCGCTCGGCGGCGCAATTGCGCTGGCTTGCGCGCGTCTCGAAGGATGAACACGCCCACGGGAATTTGGACCATGACATTTTCGCGAACGATTGCGCGGGCGCTGACGGCGCTCGCGCTGGTGTTGGTCCAGACGGCCAGCGGTTTCGCCGAATACCCGGAGCGGCAGGTGCGGGTACTGCTGCCGTTTCCGGCCGGTGGCGCGGTTGACATTGTCACGCGCGTGATGCTGGCGAAGATCGCCGACGACCTCGGCCAGCCCTTTATCATCGAGAACAAGTCCGGCGCCGGCGGCATCGTCGCCACCGAAGCCGCGGCCAAGGCCGCGCCCGACGGCTACACGCTGCTGATCACGACGCCGAACCACACCATCAATGCCGCACTGCAGGCCTCACTGCCCTACGATCCGGAGAAGAGCCTGGTTCCAGTCTCAATCCTCGCCGAAGTGCCGGAAGTGCTGGTGAGCTATCCCGGCGCGCCGTTTTCGAATTTCGCCGAGTTCGTCGCCTACGCGAAGCAGCATCCCGGCAAGCTCGATTATGCCTCGGCCGGCATCGGGACGCTGCCGCATCTGACGATGGAACTGCTGCTGCGCCGCGTCGGGGTTGTGGTGACCCATATCCCCTACCGCGGCGCCGCACCGGCGATGACCGATCTGCTCGCGGGCGTGGTGCAGCTCAAGCTGGATACCTACGCAACTTCCAATCCACAGGTCGCCGTCGGCGGCCTTCGCATGCTGGGCATCGCCTCCAGCCATCGCTCCCCCCTGATGCCGGACACGCCGACGATCGCCGAACAGGGCTTGCCCGGCTATGAAGGCATTCTCTGGATCGGCATGATGGCCCCAACCGGTACCCCGCAAACGGTCATCGACAAGCTCGCGGCCGCCAGTGCCAAGGCCGCGAGTTCACCCGCCGTCATCCAGCGATTGCAGGGCGACGGCGTCGATCTCGTCGGCGGCACGCCTGCCCAGTTTGCATCCGTGATCGCGCGCGAACTGGTGCAATGGCGCGAACTCGCCAAGGCCGCCAACATCACCTTGCAATAAGATAGCCAAGAAAGAGAACGCGATGTCGAAACTGACCCAGGCCCCTGATGCCAACCCGAGAAAACCGAAGCTGAAGCCGCCGCCGGGCGCCTGCGACACCCATATCCATCTGTTCGGTCCGTCCGACAAATATCGCTTCGCCGCCAACAGTCCCTACACCTCGCGCGATGCGCTGCCGGAGCACCTGTTCGCGCTGCAGGATGTATTGGGCCTCGCCACCGCCGTGATCGTCAGCCCCGGCGGTTACAGCCGCGACACCACCATGCTCGCCGATGTCCTGACCAGATATCCCGATCGCTTCCGCGGCATCACGCTGATGCCCGATGATGCACCTGCTGCCGAATTTGTCCGGCTCGGCAAGCTCGGCGTGCGCGGCTTGCGCATGATGAGCACACGACGCGGGGCCCATGTGCCGCATCTCAATCCCGAAACCGCTGCGCGTGCGCATGAGCACGGCTGGCATGTTCAGTTTTATCCAGAAGGAACCGACATCGTCGACTACGCCGACCGGCTGCTGGCGCTGCCAAACGACATCGTGCTCGACCACTTCGCCAGCATTCCGGCCGCCGGCGGCGTCGATCAGCCGGCGGTTAAAACCGTGATGCGCATGCTCGACAGCGGACGGGTGTGGCTAAAGCTGTCCGGGCCGATGCGCTGCACCCCCGATGACTATCCCTATGCGCCGGTGACGGCACTGGCGCAGGCCTTCGTCAGGCACGCACCGCAGCGGCTGGTGTGGGGCTCGGATTGGCCGCACGTCAATATGAACGATCGCGCGATGCCGAACGACGGCGACCTGCTCGACTTGCTCGCCGAATGGGTGCCAGACGAGACCTTGCGCCATCGTATCCTCGCCGAGAATGCGCGGGCGCTGTACGGGTTTTGAGATCGGGTTGAGACGCGACAAAAGGCGGCGGGCTCCCTCTCCCCGTTCTTACGGGGAGAGGGTTGGGGTGCGGGGCTCTCTCCAGGAGTTCGACTCGTTGAGAGTCCCCCTCACCCGAAATTCGCTCTCGCGAATTTCAACCCGGTCCCGCGCCCTGCGTGGCCGTATAGACCGCATAGATCGACTGGCTGGCAGCCATGAACAGGCGGTTGCGCTTGGGACCGCCGAAGCAGATGTTGCCGCACACTTCCGGCAGGCGGATGCGGCCGAGCAGTTTGCCCTCCGGCGACCACGCCGTCGCGCCGCTGTAGCCGACATGGCGCCCGGCATTGCTGGAGGCCCAGAGGTTGCCGTTGACGTCGCAGCGGATGCCGTCGGGACCGCATTTCACGCCGTCGATCATGAAATCGCTGAAGCGCTTCTGGTTAGAGAGCTTGTTGTCGGCGCCGACATCGAACACGAATACCTCGCCCTTGCCGCCCGCACCGGTATCGCCCGGCCCTTTACCCGTGCTGACGACGTAGAGCCTCTTGTAATCGGGCGAGAACGCCAGCCCGTTGGGATCCGGCACCTGGTCCTCGCTCACCACGAGGTCGATGCGGCCACTGGGATCGACGCGATAGCAGTTGGTCGGCAGCTCGCGCTTGCCCCCCACGAAACCGGCCGGCTGGCCGATCCGCGGATTGAGCTTGCCGGCGGCATTGGTGGCGCCGCCGGCCGCGTCGGGCTCGCCCTCATAGAGCTGACCGCCATAGGGCGGATCGGTGAACCAGGTGCTGCCATCGGGGTGGGCTGCGACGTCGTTGGGCGAGTTGAGCTTCTTGCCGCCAAAATTATCGGCGAGCACGGTCACGGTGCCGTCGTTCTCGTAGCGCACCACCCGGCGGGTCAGGTGTTCGCAGGAGAGCTGGCGGCCCTGAAAGTCGAACGAGTTGCCGTTGGAGTTGTTGGATGACGCGCGGAACACGCTGACGCGGCCGTCGTCCTCCAGCCATCGCATCTGCCGGTTATTGGGAATGTCGCTCCACAGGAGATAGCGGCCCTGCGCGCTCCACGCCGGACCCTCGGCCCACAGCAATCCGGTGTATAGACGCTTGATGGCGGTGTTGGGCTGGGCCAGATCGTTGAACGAGGGATCGACGGCGATGATGTCGGGGTCCCAGAAATAGGTGGTGGGCGCGCCGTGCGGGCCGAAATCGCGCGGTGGGCTGGTGATCGTGGTCGGTGGCGCCACCTCCGCCGTCTGGGCGAACGCGCCGCTACCCGCCAGGGTCGCGCCGCCGAGCGCCAGGCCCTGGACGAGCGCTCGTCGTGAAATCATTGATTCGGAATCGCGCTGCACTTCGCGTGTCATGACATCCTCCCAATGTATCCGCCGGCGGGTTGATCCAGCCCAGCGGCAGCAAGACTAATCCCGTCCGGATTGGGTGGCGAGACGCGTTTTGTGAATTCGCGACTTTAGCGTGCAGTGCAGGACGGCATTGCCCCGGCCAATCCGTGTCGATCATGGGGCGAAACCGGCGTCGCGCCGGTTGGGATGCCGGCGCGCATGACTGCGCGGCCCAATAATCCCTTACGGCTGTTCGCAGGGCCGCCCATGCTCGCGAATTGCTCCGCTGTCGCGGCAGCACGGACATGGCGGCAATTCGCGCTGGATCAACCAAGTCGCGAATGCCGCCCGGACCACGACCGTTTTGTTATATTCAATGGACTATAACGCTCCTCGCTCTATAGTCGAATAACACCCGTGATCGTCGTCAAGGGCAGGATCGGGAAGCGAAGAAGGGTGCGACCGGCACAGTTCTGCCGATCGACGTGGGCGGTGCTATCGTGATGACCTCGTAGGACTAACCTAACATCGCATGTCACAGTCCATTCAAACCTTGGTGCAACCAACAACCTCCCAATACATTCGCGGATCGCTTTACGGCGTTGCAGCCGTGGGCATCTGGGCGTCATGGATTGTTGCCGTACGGCTTGGGATCCGGACAAGCCTCACCCCCTGGGACATCGTGGCGATTCGTTTCGGTGTCGCTGGATTGGTCCTGCTGCCGTATCTGCTGAAGAAGGGCCTTGCCGTCGACCGCCTGGGATGGGCCGGACTGGCAGCAATCATGCTGGGCGGTGGCGCACCCATGGTCCTGATTTCCTACGGTGGTCTGCTATTCGCACCGGCAGCACACGCTGCCTCTCTGTATACCGCCCTCATCCCCCTATATGTCGCGATCTTGGCCGCCGTCGTGCTGGGCGAGGTCTTCAACGTTGCCAAGCGGATCGGGCTCGTCCTGATCGTTGCTGGTGTCCTCGGCATCGTCTGGGGCGCCGGCGGCACGATCGGAACGCCGCAGAACATCGGCCACGCCATGTTCACCGGTGCCGGCATGTTATGGGCCTGCTACGTCGTGGCTATGCGCAAAGCAAGATTGGAAGGGCTTCACGCTGCTGCCATTGCCGCGGTCGGGTCATTGATGACCTACGTGCCAGCATACGCCATCGTTTCCGGAGCCGATCTGTTCAACGCGCCTTGGCGTGACCTTGCCCTGCAAGCATTCGTCCATGGACTTCTGGTGGCCGTGATCTCTTTCCTTTGCATCGGACGCGCGGTCAGCATTCTTGGCGCGTCGAACGGCTCAGCGTTCGCCGCCCTGGCTCCCGCCATAACCGCGATCCTGGCCATTCCGGTTCTCGGCGAATGGCCAGCGACGAGCGACTGGATCGCCATGCTTCTGATTTCAGGCGGTGTCTTCGTTGCAAGTGGAGGCCTGCTCCCAGTCCGACGAGTCGTCCAACCAAAAGAGCCCACAAAATGCATGTCCACTTCGTAATCCACGAGACATTTGAGGCTCCCGGAGCATTCCAGACGTGGGCCGGCAACCGCGGACATTCGGTCGGGTATTCGTCCGTCGGGGGCATCGACCTTCTGTCGTCATGGGCGCAGTCCCCGTCCACCACGACGGCTGACTGCCGACACTTCAACGCCAGGGCCGAGAAAGTCTTGATTGCCAAGGCAATTTCCGCAGGGAAAGCGTTACTTCGCTGCCCTGCGGAATTCGGTGCTATCGGAACCGAGCGGGCATCGAGCAAGCGGCGCGCCCCGGCAGACCGGCCAATCGACAGGTCGATGCTGCTTGCTTATCG
>Ga0302320_10012825_pt1 | contig 17556 bp, 13 predicted proteins | sample Bog_T0_3_FD_202130 | JGI IMG/M metagenome (GOLD analysis project Ga0302320, IMG submission 202130) | Peat permafrost microbial communities from Stordalen Mire near Abisko, Sweden - Bog_T0_3 | ecosystem: Environmental > Terrestrial > Soil > Wetlands > Peat | place: Sweden: Abisko, Stordalen Mire...
CTACCGGAATCCCGCGCTCCCGGCAAACTGCGGCCACTTCGTCGGAATCGGTCGCCACCACCACCGGGTCCATCAGCCCGGCCTCCGCGGCGGCACGCCACACCCACTCCACCATGGGCCGCCCCGCGATGGGGCGCAATACCTTGCGGCTCAGCCGCGTCGAACTCAGCCGCGCCGGAATCACCCCGGCAATCCGGATCGTGCTCATGCAGGCGAGTTTACAGGAGAAGACGCCGAGCCATCACCCTTTCAGCCCTTGCATCGCCCGCGCCAACTCCCTTGAGCCAGCTCGGACAGCCCGCTTCGCCACAGCGGAGTTTGACCTCCAATCCGGCCCCCCTTATCATCAAAGGAAGGGATCGTGCACCGTGTGTGGATTTCGCTCTCTCGAGCGAACCTGCGGCGAAAGTCGATCCCTGCAATCCGGAACTCCAGCCAGGGGTTCCGAGGATTGCTCAATCGCATCACTCCGGCGGGGTAGCTCAGATGGTTAGAGCGACGGATTCATAACCCGTAGGTCGGCAGTTCGATCCTGCCTCCCGCCACCAATAAACCAGCAATTTAGAAGACTTTTAAGACGGCCACGAACCTTCCGCCTTGCGCCTGCTATGCTGCGGCCATGAAGCAGATCGCCCTCATTGCTTGTCTCGCGCTTCTTCTTCCCCTGGCCGGCTGCGGGCCGCACTCGCAGAACCCACCGTCCGGTGCAGCGACTTCCGCTACGGCCCAGGGCGCCGCTTCTCCAAACACGGCGTCGTCTGCCAGTTTTGACTTCTATCTGCTCAATCTCTCCTGGTCGCCGGAGTTTTGTTTCTCGCACCCCTCCGCCGCAGAGTGTGCCTCGCATCCCGCCTTTGTCCTCCACGGCATGTGGCCGCAAAACAACGACGGCACCTATCCGGAAAATTGTTCGAATGCGCCCGGCCCCTCCGACCCGGATCAATACAAGGACATTTACGCCGACCAGGGACTTCTTGCCCACGAATGGCAAACGCACGGCACCTGTTCCGGCCTGGGCCCAGACGCATTCTTCTCTGCCGCCCGCACCGCTTACCGCTCGGTCGCAATACCGCCCACGCTCACCGGTCTCACGTCGCAGACATCGCTTCCGCCCGATCAGATCCTCGATCTGTTCACAGCCAGCAATCCTGCGATTCCGCGTTCAAGCCTCGCCTTGAGCTGCGGCCATAACTACCTGACCGCTATTGAAGTCTGTCTCGACAAGAGCCTTCATCCCATCGCCTGCAGCGCGGTCCGCTCCTGCCGCGCGAATACGGTCCGCATCCCGCCGCCCGGACAATAATTCGCTCTTTACGCGGCGCTACTCGTCGTCCCCGCCGATTTTGTGCCAGGTTCCCGTGCCCAGCTTGCCTGACGCGATCATGGTTCCCGGCGCCTGATAAGTGTAGGTGCCTGCGTCGTCCCAGGTGATGTTGTATGCATGCAGCGTATAGTGACCTTCTTTGGCAGAGAAGGCACCCAGGTTCGACTGCGCGCCATCGAATGCCTCGCTGTGAACCTGGTACGTTCCATCTGCGCCGATCTCCCATACCCATCGCCCTCCGGTTGGCCCGTTGATATCGAGCTCCCATGTGCCCACCAGGTTCGGGTCGACGGAACCTGGATCCCCACCGCCCTGCAAGGGCAGCTTTGACGGCCACACAGGATTGTCGCCCGCGCATGGCGTGGCGCGAATCACGCAGTACTTCCCGCCGTCGGAGCGGCATTCCGTGAGTGCCTGCGTTGCTGAAGTGGCACGATCCGCATTTGCCCCATAGCCGAAATTCACTTCAGAATAATTGCCGACACTCGTAAGGCTGACGGCCAATGCAAGGCAGGTGCTCTGGCCGCCGGGCTTCACGAGCGAGCAATCTTTGCCGCCGATCGCAACGCAATTGGCCATTGCGAGTTTTTCCGCGGCATCCTTCGTGTTCTGCCCGTGCGCTGTACCCGCGAGGCCGGTGGAAGTCGAGATCGCCATGGCAGCAAACAGACCAGCCGCCGGCTTGGTGCTGCTGGTCCTGGCAAGACTCACACAAGCCTGCACTGTTTTGGTTAGTTGGCAGGCGTCGCCAACTTGCGGCGTGGTTTGTGCCAAGGCGCCCGGCAGAGCGAGCATCACGGCGGCCAGAATCGGGATCGCCGCCACCCTTTTTATCTTCGCCGTCAGAACCCACTCGACCATTCTGCTCATGCGCTCCTCCCACCTCCGCGTCAAACCGCAAACGGCGGATCAGGTATTTACGGATAGCATATTTGCGGAGGTAAAGACAGAGAATTTAGCAGTTGAGAGTGGTCCCAGACGCAGGCAGAGCAGGTCAGCGCGCCGCGACTGTCCCGGGCACCGGAGACCAGCGGACATAAAGCCATAGATAAAAGACCCCCATCGCCAGCAGCATCAGAGGAACCGGAAAGACCTGGACCATCATGATCAGCCGTCCTGAAAACCCATCGTTCGAGACGGGCACATGCCTCACCACGGCCAGCAGAATTGCCCAGGGCAAATCGCCGACAACTGCGAATCCAATCGCGTTAATCGCGAGCGCAAGCTTTCCGACCACTCCGCCACCGCTCCAGGCCAGCAGACATGCAGGTACTGTCAGCAGGATCAGTTCCGCGTCGTATTGACGATGGTAGATGGGCAGCATAGTGAGTGCGGCAATCGCGGCCAAGCCAAACCACGCTCTCTGCGCCGAGGGATGATTGCGCAACGTGACAATCATCCAGATCAACAGGAGCGGCGCGCAGATAAGGTAGCTGACGGGATTGTAGATGCGCGGATCATCCCTAAAAACGCTGATCACCGTTTGCAAATCCGTAATCATCCCCAGGCCGTGACCGCCCGACGAAGCGGGGCCCGGATCGTTCATGGCGCCGTGAGCCGACAGCGGCAGCAGGTTGGCGCTCACCTCCTGCACCCAGTGCGGAGACAGCCAGGTAACCCAGAGCACCGTCGGCACAGCGAAGACCAGAAACAGCGCCAGCGTTTGCAGCGCGCGTTTGCGATAGGTTCCGCCCGCCAGCAGGAAGAATAGCCAGATCAGTGCCGCATCGTGAGGTTTGAAGGCCAGGCTGACAACCAGGCAAAGCATTCCTGCATAAACAAACCGTTCGCGAATAAAGCACCATGCCGCCACAATCGAAAGGCTTACCGCAATGCCTGCCGGATTGCCTGTAAAGAGGAGCAGTTCGCTGTTCGCCACCAGGAACCCGACCAGGAAGCCGGCGACGACAGGCGAGTATTCCGCGCCGAGCTCCCACATCAGAAAGGCCGCAAGCAAAAAGCTCGCCGCGATCAGCGTCATCCAAAGCACATGGGCGGGCCCGTAATGCAGAAACGCAAAAGGCACCATGAAGGTCAGGCTTGTAGGCAGGTAGACATTCGAGGTGGCAATCGTCCGGTAAATGGGCGAATCCGTTGAACGGTCGCCTTCCTCTGCGTGGTAGAAGCGCGTCAGGTTGCGCTGATCGTATGGATCGCAATGCTCCACCAGGCACCTTGCGCTGTAGTAGCTTGCCTTGAAGTCGTTCATTGACTTGGGTGTCGCGCTTTCAAGAAAGCATCCCAGCAATAGAAAGACCAGGCTTCCCAGGAACAGCAGAATCAGACCGTCAGTCCGCGCCCGTGTCATGCTCAGCCTCATCCTTCAACTTCAAAGTCTTCCACTCAGGAAATTCAGAAAACACGGTCGGGACCGGATAGCCGAGGCGAACCGATCACTTGCTCAAAAAGTTGTACTTGCAGATGCACACGAAGGCGCGAACGCCGTCTCGCCAGCCAATCTTCTTACCTTCGCTGTAGGTGCGGCCGAAATAGGAGATGCCCACCTCGTAAATGCGCACGCCCGCTTTCGCAACCTTGGCCGTGATCTCTGGCTCAAAGCCGAACCGGTTCTCCCTGATGCGAATCCGCTGAATCACCTCGCGCCTGAAGGCCTTGTAGCAGGTCTCCATGTCGGTCAGGTTCAGATCCGTGGCCATGTTCGAACACATGGTTAGAAACCTGTTTCCAACCGAATGCCAGTAATACAAAACTCGATGCGCGCCGCTGCCGCCCAGAAACCGCGATCCGAAAACAACGTCTGCCTTGCCCGCAAGGATCGGCATCAGCAGCTTGTGATACTCGGCAGGATCGTATTCGAGGTCCGCATCCTGGATCACAACAATGTCCGCCGTTGCATGCTCAATCCCGGTGCGCAGCGCAGCGCCTTTGCCCCGGTTCACCTCGTGCCTGAAGATCGTGATGCGGGCATCCACCTGGGCAAGATCGAGAAGCTTATCCCAGGTCCCGTCTGCCGAGCAGTCATCCACAATCACCAGTTGCCGAACAGGTCGCTGCGCCAGAACCAGGCTTACGATCTCCGCCACGGTCGGCGCTTCGTTATAGACCGGCATCACCACGGTGAGGCACGGGTCAATTTCCGCGTTCGATCTCACTTCAGACAATGGAGTCGTTTGAGGGATGGGCGCAGGAGGAGGATTTTGCATAAGATCCGGTAAGGAATCGCGCCCCTTTCGGTCTGGCTCTACACGTGGCGAGTATTCATTCGTGATTATCTAACGTTCATCTAGCCGGGGATCACTTTAATTGACAGGCCCATTTGGTCTTTTGGTTCAACGCGTCCTTCCCTGAGCATTCTGTTTTGCGCGACGCGCATGCGCCTGGCTGTGCTGCCACGTGCGAGTGGTCAACGGGCTCTTCCGCTATCCTGCCATTGCCTGTCACAGCGCCGATGGCCACGGGCATCGTAACCGCGCTTTCGTTCCTGCCCGTCCGCTTCAAACCGCATGAGTAGGTTCTCGCCCTGACAATTTCCCTTCCACATGCAGGGGAAGGCGCCCGTCGTATAAGTGCTTGACGAGATTCACGGTTATTGCGTGTTTGCCGCGCCGGCCGGCCTTGTGCTCAGGGCTTCAGGCGCGCTTCGGCCAAACTACAACTTATATGTTCGGTCCCCGTGCCGATATACACACCAGTTGCCCAAAAGTGGTAATGGGCCTGTATGACCCCGAGGGGTACACTCAAGGGGAGAATACCGATTCCCCATGGCATCTACGAGGCAGACTACCGAGCCGCTCGGCACGGAACCGCTAGGCATCGCGGTCATCAGTCCCGATGACTATCGCCGAAGTCTGGCCATCCGCGCCCTCGACGGGTTTCCCCATGGGCGAATCCGCGAGTTCATCTCCTATCCTCCCGATGTTGATTCCGTCACGCGAGTGCTGAAAGAAAGCTTCGATGTCGTCATCATCGACCTCGACAGCGACCCGGAATACACCCTCAACCTGGTTGAGAAGATCTGCGCCGACGGTGCAACCAACATCATTGTGTACTCAGAGAGGGTCGACTCCGGCCTTATGCTGCGCTGCCTGCGCGCGGGCGCCCGGGAGTTTCTCCACACGCCCATCACCCCGGTCGCCATGACAGACGCCCTGGCCCGCGCCTGGGCACGACGGGCGGAACCACAACACCAGGCCGTCATTGAAGAAGAAATTGTGGAGGAGCAACGCGACGGCAGGCTGTTTGTCTTCCTCAGCGCCAAAGGCGGTTCCGGGGTCACTACGCTGGCCTGCAGCTATGCTCTGGCGCTGGCCGAGCAGTCCGGCAAGCGCACCCTGCTCATCGATCTCAACTTTCCTCTTGGGGACGCGGGCCTCAATCTTGGCGTCAAGAGCACCTACTCCACCGTCAACGCTCTCGAGAACGCCACCCGGCTCGACGCCCATTTCCTTTCCACGCTGCTCGTGCAGCACAGCTCCAGCCTGTGGGTCCTGTGCGCACCCACTGAGATGACCTCCTTCCATCCCAGCGATGAAGCCATCAAGATTCTGCTCAATGTCGCCCTTCAGGACTTCGAATTCGTTGTCATTGATGCGGGATCCAGGTCCGATCTTCCCGCCACCCAGCACTTCGATCCGTCCGTGACCATCTACCTGGTCACGCAGGTCGGCATTCCTGAACTGCGCAATGCAAATCGCTTCATCAAGCGGCTGCCAACCGAGAGAGGCCCTGAGCTCGAAGTCGTCGTCAATCGATTCGACTCTGGCGTCCAGGGCATCGACGAGGAGCAGGTGGCCAAGGCTCTCACGCGCCCCATCCGCTGGAAAATCCCCAACGACTACGCGGCGGTGCGCCAGATGCAGAACTCCGCCATCCCGCTTACCAAGGAAGATACGCCCATCGCCCGTGCCATCCTTGAGATAACCGCGTCTGTCAGTGGCGTTGCCCCCGCCCCCGTGAAGAAGAAGAAGAGTTCCAGCTTTTTCTCCTTCTGATAAAGGCCCCGCACCGGAGAGAAAGCCACACCCTGGCCCCTCTGTCTACAACTTTTTGGTCGAAAACGGCCTCGAAGCCGGCTTCAGGCCTCCAAAAACCAGTTGAAAAGCGCCCCTTGCGATATCATTGCGTCTATAAGGGTATGCGGCCTTTTTCCCCTCGAGGCCTGCCCCGGTGGTGTGTGTGACCCGAATCTTTCAACGTTCAGTCTTTGTGCTTTCCGTGGCCATCTTCGCCGCTCTCGGCCTGGGTTTTGCCCTGGGTGAGTTCGGTCTCTTCGGCGTTCATGCCGGTAGCGATCAGGATGGCGCCTACCACCAGATGCGCGTCTATGCTGAGGTCCTGCAGAAGATTCAGTCCGACTATGTGACCGAACCCAATATGGGCGACGTGACCACCGGCGCACTGCACGGCTTGCTTGAGTCGCTCGATGCCGACTCCAGCTACCTGAGCCCCACCGAGTACAAAATCTACAAGGATCAGCCCACCAACGGCACCGCACAGGTGGGGATTACCGTCTCAAAGCGCTACGGGTACGCAACTGTGGTTAACGTGCTGCCCGGCTCGCCCGCCGACACCCATTTGACTGACGGCGACGTAATCGAATCCATCGGTAGCCAGTCAACCCGCGAGCTTTCGCTGGCAGTCATTCGCCTCATGCTGCAGGGCAAGCCAGGCAGCACAGTTGTCCTTTCCGTTGTGCGCCCCGCCAAGCCCGATCCGGACCATCTCACGCTCACTCGCACGGTAGCTGCCGCGCCGGCTCTCGGCACGCAGCTCTACGACAACTCCTCCATCCTTTACCTGAAGCCCGGCATGCTTACCAGTGACCGCGTGGATGAGCTTGCGGCCAAAATCAAGGCCATGCCCAAGGCCGGCAAGATCCTGCTCGATCTCCGCGATACCACCGGCGATGCCCCCCAGGGAATCCGTCTGGCCAACTTCTTCATCAAGCAGGGAACGCTCGCCACATTGCAGGGCCAGCAGTTTGCCACCCAGACTTTCAGCGCCGATCCGGCCAACTTTCTTACCTCCGCGCCCATTGCCGTTCTCGTGAATCGTGGCACCTACGGCGGTCCCGAACTGGCGGCAGCCGCCATTGGAGACCTCAAGCGCGGCGATGTGGTCGGCGAGCGCACATTTGGCGAGGGCTCGTTCCAGAAGTCCATTGAAATGCCCGACGGCGCTGACCTGCTGCTGACCGTTGCCAAGTTCCAGAGCCCCTCCGGCAACAAGGTCCAGGACAATGCCGTCACCCCCAACGTCGTGGTGGCCTCGCCCAACGACGAACTCGACACCGGCGCTCCGGCTCCCAAGGACGACGACATGCTCAACAAGGCGCTCGATCTGCTCAAAGCCAAAAGCGCCTGAAAGGCACAATTGTGTGGACTCAAGGGCGGCGCGGCGATCAGCCGCGCCGCTTTCACTTTTCTGGCGTTCATTCCCTCTCTTACATCGTGTGGTACTAAGGTGTCATCAGGCACCTCAGGCCATGCGCATCAATGCTAGCCTTGATCTGTAGCACTTTTTCTCCTGCACCTTGGAGAAATGCACACGAGGCCCAAATCGCTTGGCTGCCACACCCCAACCGCCTGTAAAGCCGCGCGCTCTGGGCCGGAGCCGCCAGCTCACAGGCCCCCCGGTGCCGATCGAGCGCCGCCGCAAACTTGCCGGCCGCTCCGCGCTTGCCGTTTTGCTGGTGCTGGCCGTCATTACCGGTTCCCTGGCCGGACTCACTCTGGTCTACTCCGTTGACCTGCCCCAGATCGACGAGCTAGAACACTTCCGTCCCTCTACCACCACCAACCTCTACGACCGCAAGGGCCGCGTCGTCGGCTCCTTTGCCCTCGAGCGCCGCGAGGTGGTTGACTACGACGGCCTGGCGCCTATCCTGCGTTCTGCCGTAATCTCCATCGAGGACAAGAGCTTCGAGTCCCACTGGGGCGTCAACGTCCTTCGCATTTTCGGTGCATTGCTGCACGACCTGCATACGCACGGCCGCTACCAGGGTGCTTCAACCCTCACCATGCAGTTGGCGCGTAACCTCTTTCTCTCCTCTGACCGAAACATCACGCGCAAGCTCCAGGAAGCCTACCTCGCCATCCAGATTGAACGGAGCTTTACCAAGCAGCAAATCTTCACTCTCTACGCAAACCAGATCTACCTGGGCAGCGGCATGTATGGCTTTGAAGCCGCCAGCCAGTTCTACTTCTCAAAGCACGCAAAGGATCTCTCGCTGACCGAGGCAGCCCTGCTTGCCGGCCTGCCCAAGGGTCCGGCGGCCTACTCACCCCTGCTCAACCCTGACAAGGCATTGCGCCGCCGCAACCTTGTGCTCTCTGAGATGGAGTCAGACGGCGTCATCACGCACGTACAGGCCGAACAGGCGCGACGCTCGCCGCTTGGCCTTCGCGTTTCAGAGCCGCAGAACGCCGTGGCGCCCTGGTTTCAGGATGAAGTCCGGCAGGAACTCGACAAGCGCTTTGGCGCCGAGCAGGTCCACGAAGACGGTTTGCGCATTGACACCACGCTCGACCTCGACCTGCAGCAAACCGCCAACCACGCCGTGGCCGACGGCGTTGCTACGTACGAGCGCCGCCACGGATGGAAGGGGCATCTTGACAATGTGCTCGACGCGGGAGAAACCCTCAACGACTATCGGCATCCTGACTGGGCTTTCGTCTCATCGCCGGGTGACTACGTGCACGCGCTCGTCACACGCGTCCTTCCCAACCAGATCTTTGCCCGCGCTGGCGCTCCCTCGCAACAAAACGCTGATGTGATTCTGCTGCCACCAGACTGGCAGTGGACAGGGCAGCACTCAGCCGAATCCCTCGTCAAGGCCGGCGACATTATCTACGTGCATCTCGCCGATACCATGGAGGGTTCCGCTCGCCGCGCCTCTCTCGAACAGGACTCCGGAGCCCAGGGTTCCTTGATGGCCATCGACAACACCAGCGGCGACGTGCTCGCCATGGTCGGCGGCCGGGACTTCGCGCTTTCGCAATTCAATCGGGCCACGCAGTCCGAGCGCCAGACCGGTTCCAGCTTCAAGCCCTACGTCTACACCACCGCGGTTGAAGACGGCGTCAAGCCTGACGACACCATTGTCGACTCACCGGTCAACTTTGGCGGCTACGCGCCCCACAACTACGAGAACGATTACAAAGGCCGCATGACCATCCAGAATGCCTTTGCCGAGTCGCGCAATGTGCCGGCCGTCAAGCTGGCCGCCCGCGTCGGCATCCACAAGGTCATCGACATGGCCCACCGCTTCGGCGTTACCTCCAATATTCCCCCCTACCTGCCCACGGCGCTCGGCGCGGCTGAGATCACGCTCGAGGAGCAGGTCGCCTCATACTCTGTCTTTCCCAATGACGGCCTGCGCGTAACCCCGCACCTGCTCCGCAAGGTCTCAAACGCCGACGGCATCACCCTCTGGGAAGATCGGCCAACCGTCAATCAGGTCATCTCTCAAGACACTGCGCGCACCATGATGATTCTTCTGCGTACCGTCACCCGCTCCGGCACGGGCGCTGCCGCCGCGCAGCTTAATCACCCGGTGGGCGGCAAGACCGGCACCACCAGCGACTATACCGACGCCTGGTTTCTTGGCTTTTCACCTTCCGTCACCTGCGGAGTGTGGATCGGCTTCGACAGCCGTCAATCGCTGGGTGAAAAGGAAACCGGCGCCAAAGCGGCTTTGCCCATCTGGATGACGTTTATGCGCGCGGCCATCGCCGGCAAACCCGACGAACAGTTCGCCGGCGATGACCAAAATGGCCAGTCGCTGGACCAGGCCAAAGCACAGCCGCTGAACTCCGGATCCCAGAAGGCGATCCCCGGAACGGCTCGGCAACCACGGACCACTGCCGCCACTCAGGTCGCGCCTCATCCGCCGGCAACCGCGCCCGGCGCCCAGTCGATGCCCGTGACTCCGCCAAAAACACCGCTGAAACGGCCCACAACTGTTCCCGCATCCACCCCGCAAGTCAGGCCGGCGCTGCAACTGCAGAACACCTCTGGCCGGGCCCCGACCACGGTCAAACCGGCGCTCGCGTTCCCGCAGCGTTGACCAATCCCTAAAGCTTCAAGGCATCCGCGAGTTCATTTGCGCTTCTTTTTCGCGGCCTTCTCTGCTTTTTGTTTCTTGTCGCCTTTGTCTTCGTGCACGGTAGGAATGGGAGCCATATCGGGCCCCGTACGCTGCACGCGCGTATCGATCATCTCGTAGTGGATGGTCCGCGAACTGACGGGCCGCATGATACCCGTCGCCGGATCGGTGGTCAGATTCTGGCCGTTCGCAATCTCAAAGCTGAAGGCCGGAACCTGCCCTTTAGGCGTGGCCTGCGTCCCAAGGCGCACCGGAAGAAAACCCTGAATGGGATGCAGCATGAAGGCCGTCTCGTAGCGTTGATGGCGAATGCTCCACGTAAAGACGCGCACTTCGTCAAAGTCGAAGGGCAATCCTGACTTGAGCGGAGACGTCACCGTCAGGTACTCGGGAACCTGTTTCCCTGTGCTGCTGTCGGTGATATGTGTCAGCACCCACGAGCCCACAAACCGCTGCCCTTCGCCATACTGGGCAATGTCCATCGGCACATCCACGTCGATGTGCCGTCCGCTGAGCAGCCAGCCGGTGTGGCCCTGGCTGTCGCGCGCCAGCCACCAGTCTTCCATGTCGGGAGGGATAGCTTCAGGCTGCACTGCGCTCTTCGCTGCCGCCTGCCCGGCAATCGGCCCCTTCGTCGCAGGCGTCTTCGGGGCTTGTCCCTTCCCTGTCTGAGCCGCTGCCACGGGTGAAGGCTTCGAACCCTGCACCGCAACCTTGGGAACGGATGCGCGCACCAGAAGTTGGATCTTGGAATTGCCCGGCAGCAGGTAAAAATGTTCGGTTTCGCGGCCCGGCAGCACGTGCATGTAGAGATCGTCGTCCAGGGTCGCCGTGGCTGCCACCGGGTCGTCCTTATGCGCCGCCGACAGTTGCGTAAAGGCCTCGTAGGTCTTCTGGTCGATCACCGCACGCTCTTCAATCCAGCCGACCTCGTTCTTCTCCGTCTTCACCTTCAAAAATCGCTTGCTGTGTTCGAGCACCTGGAGCGACTGCCCGTTCACCACCTCGGCCACGCGCGATGAAACTGCGGCCACGCGGTCGTGCAGATATACCTGCCGCGCTGAAACGTAGACCGTGTCGAATTGCTGTTTTTGGAAGCGGCCGCACCCCGAAGCCAGTCCCAGAAGGCACACCGCCGCCACGGTGGGAAGCAGGCTCAGAATGGCCGCTGGAGTTCGAAAGCGCATTTGAAAAGAATCGAAGAGACTTGGAATTCGCGTGAACACAACCTGTGGTGTCGCTCTTGAGGATAGCAGGAAGTCAGCGATCAGGGGAACGGGAAGACAGCCCCAGGTCCTCACCTGGTTCATCCTTTCGTCACTCCCGAATCCCTGCGCTTACGGCAGCGGCGCCGCAACGATGGCGATGGGAGTGGACAGAGACGAACTGGTGAGCGAAGAGGTCAGTTGCCCCGAACTCAGTGTGTAGGCATCGAATGTTGTCCCGCTATTGCTCACCGCGAGGACATAGCTATCCGTGTTGTCTTCCGTCATAGAGTATGGCTCGGTTCCGGTGGCGGCGGTCGTACTGAGCGCCGTCAGCGCGGAGCTGGTCACCGAATAACCCGTGATCAGGCCGGCTGCGCTGGGTTGCCAGCTGGCCACATACACGTAATTGCCCGTACTGGTGGGCAGAATGGCGTGGGGACTTGTGCCCGTAGGTGCATACGGCGTCGAGTAAGAAAACTCGGTGAGAGAATTCGATCCGACGGTAAAGACGCGCAAGGCCCCGGAATTCGTGTTGGAATTGAAGGCTGCGGTCTCGCCGATGTAGAGAAGCCGATTTTGGGGGTCAAATGCGACCGCAATTGAGGCGCCGGATCCTCCATAGGGCTTGGTCGTCGGGCTATAGGCAGCGCCGATGGGCGCGGAGTTGCTGGCGTTGAAGGGAAACACCTGGGTTCCGGTGTTGCCAAGGGCCACGGCAACGAGCGCCCCATTTGGAGAGATAGCCAGCCCACCCTGCTCAACTGTGTTGCCGGCCAGGTAGGTCGTTGTCTGTATCGAGCGGCTGGTGTCTTCTGTGCCTGAGGAAGTGATTGGATAAGCAAAGAGTTGCCCTGCGGCTGAGGCATCCAGCAGCCACTTCCCAGACGGGTCTACCTGGATCGCCTCAGCCAGTTGGTCGCCGAAGGCGGTCCCCTGGGTCAGCGCACCGGTGCTGGTGTTGATGGTGAACGGGATGAAGCCGCTGGTCGTAGCCACGTAGAGAAAGTTTCCGTTCGGGCCAATGGCGACGGAGGAAGCGGTGGCGCCACTCAAGGTGTAAGAACCGCTTGAGATCGCGTTCAGCGCGCCGGAACTGACGGAATAACCCGCAATTGAATTACTGCTCAGGATATAAAAGTTGCCGCTGGTGCCGGCCGCGGCGCTGCACGTGCCTGACGTTGTGCTCACGTCGGCGCAAACGGAAGTGGTTTCCGAAACACTGCCCGAAGAACCGGTAACCGTAATGTCGTAAGCTCCGGCCGTCGTCGAGGATGTGGTGGCGACCGTCAGCGTCGCTGTTTGCGCCGAGGTGCTGCTGATCGCGACCGATGTCGGTGAGAGGCTGCATGTCGCCGGACTCGTGGCGCTCGAAGGCGTGGTGGTGACCGCGCAGGCAAGACTCACAGTACCGGTAAATGAGTTTGTCGGTGTCACGGTGATGGTTGCTGTATTGCCGCTGGTCGCGCCAGGAACAAAGCTAATGTTGCCGCTGTTGCTCAGCGAAAAGCTTGTGCTGCCGCCGTCGGGCGCCTGCCAGAAGTCGCCGCACCCGGCCAGCAGCAGGGCAGCCGCGGGAAGCAACCGCACCCAGATTGGAATCCTCATGCCGCCCTCTTTCGTTGCCCGGTATCTCATCATCTTCAAGGGTATCGCTTCAGCGCGTGTCCTGTCCCATTGGATGCAAGAATGCAAGCCCGCAGAAGTCTCCCCAGCCCTTGCCCCGGCCCCCGAGCTACACCCCTCGCTCTCTAGGACGCAACGAATTCACAAACCGCTCGTCTTTTTTGATGGTTCTCAATGTTCGCTCTCAAGAAAAAGCGGCCGGAGATGTGCGTGCATCCCCGGCCGAATCGGTTCAACAGTTTTCTGGTCCGCCTTAGAGCCCCACCGTACAGGCAGCCTCAATCAACATCAGGCGCCGCCGGTCGGGCCTCCCTGCGCGTCCTGCTCCGGACCGATCGCAAGTGACAGCCCGCTGCCCTTCGGCAGCTTCACTTGTGACTTGCCGGACGACACAAATGAGCCTGAATCGTTGCTCGCCGTGTCACTATGAAAATCAACGCCTGCAAAAACGTTCTCTTCTTCGGTGGCCCCGGCCTTCTGCGACCACACATTCAACTGCCGATCAGCTTCATCGCCTGCCGCATACACACCCACGATGGTTACCTTCACCGGAACAGTCTTGCCGTCCTTCAGCTGTGCCGCCGTAAAGCGAAGCACAAGCTTCGATCCGCCGCTCGGACTCTGTTCGTTGGCAGCCACCGTGCCCACGAGCACTGTTCCCTTCGGAAGTTCAGGGCCGTTCTTGAGCTCGACCTTCTCGCCGAGCGCGGCATGAAACTGCTGGCCTGCCTGCAGTTTCTTTTGATCGAGAGGCTCCACAAGCGTTGCTTGCGCAGGCACCATGAACGCAACTGATGACTCTTGTCTGGTTGAGACGACGTCTTCCGTCGTCGGTAAATTCTTTTTGTCTTTCGCCTGGGCATCGTTCGCCAGGAAAGAGGCAAGAGCGAGTGCTGCAACAGACAGGGATATCGTGACTCCACTTTTCATGTGAAGAATCTCCAATCTTCGTTGAAGGTTGCTTGCGCCTCTGCATGCGATCGCAGCAGAGGGGGGAACTGCCGGGTTAGACCCGGCTGCGCAGCGAACCGTTAGCCCTTAATACGCGCGAGTTCACGCGTTGGTTCATCTTTTTTTGCGAGTGTTCATATTCGAACAAGCATTTTGCGAGTGTGCGAATTTGAACAATTGAAATCAAACGCGGGCGCGCATTTTGAAATGCGCAACTTGCATTCGTTTCCGCATGCGCACATCATGCGATTGCCGCGCATGCATGTTCAATTTCGAACACGGCGTGAGTTGTGAATGTCGTGTGTCAAGTATGAATGCAGCGTGACTCGCTCGATTCAGATCTTCAGATCTCAATTTAGATCCTCGACGCATTGCATCCGTCACGCGAAGCATCGGCCCGGCGTTTTAATTTTGTTTTCTATTTTGACTCTGAAGCTCTGGACTGCCACACCAGCCTTGCTGCCGTCAGATCTTCAATCGCCATGCCAACTGACTTGAAAACGATCCGCCTGCCCTGCGGTGCTGCGGTTGAGCCTGCGGCAACGGCGCCCACCTCCGCATCCACCTTGACGCCGGACATGCGCACATCACCCGATTCGCGCTCGGCCGCGGCTTTGCACTCGGCAACAATGAAGCTCGTTCTCATCACTTCGTCATCCAGCTCGCGCATGGTAGCGCCGGTAGCGCCGACCGCAATCACCAGGGCATGGGGAGCGAGCCAGCGGCCTTGTAGGATTGGTGTTCCGGCTGAGGTCACCGTCAGCACCACATCGGCTGCTGCTGCCTCCTCGATGGTTACAGCACGCGCTCCGGTTTCAGCAGCCAGCCGTTTTGCATTGTCGGCCGTGCGGCTCCAGATGCGAATGTCCTTGAGCCCCGGCCGCACCATCCCAAATGCCCGCAAATGCGATCGCGCCTGCACTCCGCTGCCCAGAATCCCCAGGCTTCGCACATCCGTACCACCCAGCACGTCGAGCGCCACGGCAGACACCGCCGCGGTCCGCATCTCCGTGATCAGCCGCCCGTCCATCACCGCCAGCGGTTCGCCAGTGGAGCGCCGCAACAACTCCACGATGGCCATGTGTGTATGCAGGCCGAGCTCGTCATTCCCCGGATAAAACGTAACGGTCTTCACCGCCATCACGTCGCCCGCAATCACCGGCATCACCGCAAACCATCCGTTGTTGTGCCCCTCGGCATTACCCGCTCTCAGCATCATGCGGGCCGGCTGCTCCACCAGGGCCGCCGAGTAATCCATCAGCGCCTGGCGAATCGCAGGGATCAACCCCTCATACGTCAGCTCGGCACGCACGTCGGCTTCGGTCAGAAACATGAATCCTCGTTCTTGATTCGTGGGATTTCGGTTCTTGATCTTGGGTTTTCTCTGTCCCGGCCGAAAGCCAGCGCAGTCAGAGCGGCGCGCGGGCTCAGTTCGGCTTGTTGCCTGATGCGGAGCGGCGCCGAAAGCGTTCGTCCAGCGGTTGCCGTCCCTTGAATCCCGCCTCAACCGTGTGCCAATGCTCAATCGAGGTCTCGCCCATCCGCCAGCACAGCAACACAACCTGGTCGTCGAGCCGGCACGGGAAATCGAGCAGTCCGGCTTCGAGATCCTTCACCTGCACGCCGATGGCGTCGATCTCAGCCACGCTCTCTCGCGCCAGCTTGAGATGTTCTTCGAGCTCCGCGCGCTGCCTGGCCACGCTCGCGGTATCCACCTTCATGCCGCCGGAGAGGTAAATCCGCCGCGCCAGTTCGCTCAGCCCGGCTTCAACCTGCTCCGCGGCCTGCTTGCCTTCATTTGCCCGCTTTAGCAGCGATTCAAGAACAGGAAGCAGGGATTGCGCTTCGTCGATCGTAAAGGTCTTCATGACTCAGATGCCTGTCTATAGGATACGACGAAATCGAATCACCGGATGATTTCGTCAAGTTGTGAGTCCGGCCCGTACCTCGCTTGCAATGTGCACGTTCTTGCACATTCAACATTCGCAGAAGAAAGAGGTGCAGCCAAGCTTTGGCTGTTCCCTATTCCCTATTCCCTATTCCCTGCTTTACCCCACTTCAAGCATCCGATCCAGCGCCACGCGCGCCCACTGCTTCACGCTGGCAACCACCTGGATGCGGTTCACCACGCGGCCCTCCACAAGATTTTCAAGAGCCCACGCCAGGTGCTGCGGACTGATGCGGTACATCGTGGTGCACAGGCAGCCGGTATCGTCCAGTGTGATGATCTTCTTGCCTTCCGGGCCGAAACGGCGGGCCAGTCGGTTGACCAGGTGAATCTCGGTGCCCACGGCAAACATCGAACCCGCCGGCGCCTGTTCCACCAGGGCAATCAGCCGCTCCGTCGAACCCAGTGCATCGGCCTTCTGGCAAACTTCCCAGCGGCACTCGGGATGCACAATCACCTGGATGCCTGGATACTTGGCGCGCACCGTGTCCACGTGGCCCGGCAGAAAGCGCTGATGCACGGCGCAATGCCCCTTCCACAGAATCACCCGCGCCCTGGACAGATTCTCCTTCGTCTGCCCGCCAACATTTGTGCCGAGTTGCACTGCCCACGGATCCCACACAGCCATCTCGTCCAGCGGAATCCACATCGAATACCCTGTGTTCCGCCCCAAGTGCTGGTCCGGCAGAAACAGGATGCGCTTGCCCCGCGCAAAGGCCCACTCGAAGGCGCCTCGCGCATTCGACGACGTGCACACCAACCCTCCGCGCTCGCCGCAAAAGGCTTTGATCGCCGCAGTCGAATTCATATAAGTCAACGGGATCGTTTCCCCGGCCAGACCCAGCCGCTCGAGCGCATCCCAGCAGTCTTCCACCTGCGAAATCTCGGCCATATCGGCCATCGAACAGCCTGCATTCAAGTCAGGCAATATTACCTGTTGGCCATCCCTGCCGAGCACATCGGCACTTTCGGCCATAAAGTGAACGCCACAGAAAAGGATGTACCGCGCATCGGTCTCTGCCGCGATCTTCGACAGCTTGTAGCTGTCGCCGGTCGCGTCCGCATAGCGGATCACTTCGTCGCGCTGGTAGTGGTGGCCTAGAACGATGGCCGTTGAGCCCAGCTTCGCGCGCGCTCGGCTGATGCGTTCATCCATCGAGTGGTCTGGCAGCGCCAGGTAGTTCTCAAGGCTGCAAACGTCCGCAACCTGCGGCGAGGCCGCCGTCTCTGCGTCAAGGATCAGGGTCACTCTATTCCGCCTTCAGCCCGGCTCATCCCTCGTGGGACAGCGGGCGGGGTTGTTGAAAGCACACAGGCTGCAGCGGATGCACTGAACCCAATGAAGTTATCGGCACTTTGGCCTACTCATTCAACGGTTCCCCATCCACGGGGTTGTTGCCGCCCTTTTATATGAATGGGCGCAGATTTCAGTGGT
>Ga0302320_10012827_pt1 | contig 17555 bp, 15 predicted proteins | sample Bog_T0_3_FD_202130 | JGI IMG/M metagenome (GOLD analysis project Ga0302320, IMG submission 202130) | Peat permafrost microbial communities from Stordalen Mire near Abisko, Sweden - Bog_T0_3 | ecosystem: Environmental > Terrestrial > Soil > Wetlands > Peat | place: Sweden: Abisko, Stordalen Mire...
GAATTTGAAATATAAATTTTTATATATTTTTATCATGTTTTCGATAGAATTTTTTGACCTCTCTCCTTTCTAGAACCAATTAAAAATCTATTTTTAAAATATTTATGACTATAGAATCATCTTAAATTTTAATTTCAAATAATTTTTCTTTTCCAAATTAAAAAAATAAAATTTAAATATCATATTTTTTTTTTGCTGGACTTGAATTTGATTTTTTCATTTTAAAATTCATTTAAATAATTTCTCTTTATCCTTCCACTCTCTCATCGGGTCCTCCACCACCCATTCTCTTTCCAGCTTTCATAACCTAAAACAGCTTTTAAAAACTTATTATTTTCACTCAAATTACCTCATCAACAAGCAAAAGTTGTTCGGCCAAAGTTGGTGCGATATTCAAAAACTGTTTCTTCACGCAATAATTGTCAAGAATAGTCAGCATTTCCGGTGGCAAAGTTCCGAATTCCTCCAAATTCAAACCAATTGGCATTTTCTTGGCCTTATAAGTGTCAATCAGTTCAATGATGGCATCTTGGACATCATATCCAGAATTTTCAGCCAAAACCTTTGGAATGATTAATAAGGCCTCAGCGAATGCCTGAATTCCAAGCTTGACTTTGCCCTGAATGGTGTTCTTAAACTCAATTAAATGGCAATAACAAGCGATTTCAAAGGCTCCAGCTCCTGGAATATAAGCCTTATCATCAATGAGGTTCTTAACAGCTCGAAGGCCGTCTCTAATGGCGTCCTTTTATGAAGCTTTAATGAAATTTTAATGAAATTTCAAGAAACTTTGATGATAGCAATGGTATGCTCATTGGGTCCTTTGATAAGAATGGTGCATGATCGTGGATTTTTGACTCCTTCAATGAAAGTGTATTTATCATCTCCCAGTGCATGTTCGTAGACCTCATCTGCATAACCCTAAATAATTGATAGATTTACGCGAAAGGAAAGATTATATAATTTTGTAAAATAAATTTGAAAAATTATAGATCGTTTACCAAATCATCGATAGTCAAATCATCTACTGCGTTCACTGCGTTACCTCCACAAGCCAAAATCAACCTTTCCATATTTCTTCTTTTGGCTCTTCTCAAGGCAATGATGTTTTCCTAAGATTAAAAAGTTATTTAATAAATGAAGAAAAATAGGTAAAAAGTAACCTTCGCGAACATATCCAAACAAATCGGATCGATCCCCTTCTGATTGAGCACCACGAAGTTATGTTTCCCATCCTCACAGATCTTCCTCTTCAATTCAATGATCTTCATGCATCTTTCATCCACAAATTTCCTTTCAGATTGCATCAACTTCTCCCTTTGGTCTGCGTTCGAATAGAAGAACCCTGAATTCACCTCAGTCTTCTCATATTCCAAACTCACATTGCATGTCAAAATGAAACATTTCTCCAATCTTGTTGGCATGTTTGGGTTTCTGGAGCCATGATCCAACACCAACCCCTTGATCAATTTTGTTTCGGTGGACAATTTGTGTTGCATGTGCATGACTTCAACCATTAATAAATCAATGGGCTTCTCAGGTTGTCTGATTATTTGTACGGCTTCCACCACTATATCTACCAAAAGATTGGCTAATTCTGCATGGATCTTGGTTGACAATGAGGTTCTAGCGACATTTCTCAAAAGAACCTTATCTTCTTCTTTGATAACAACTTTGAATTGGTCCAAAAAAATAAGGCTCTCTTTTCTTGCCAATTCGAATCCTGAAAAAAAAAATGATAATTTATTAATATTTTTAAAAAATTAAAAAAAAAAACCTTCAGTAATCACTCTTTGATGAACTCCTTCTTGCACGATTCTTTCAGCAAGTTTCATCAATTCTCCAATGAATAAGACATTAGAAGTGGTGCCATCACCTACGATGTCATCTTGGGCAGTGGCAGCTCTTGCAATCATGGCAGCGGTCGGATGCTTCATCTGCATTTCATGCAACAAGACATTGCCATCTTTTGTTAATTTGATCTGACCTGCACCACCTACCAACCTTCAAATTCAATGCTTGGATTTAAAAATGAGGATTTTATGAATTTTTTTACATTTTTAATGTTCCTTTGGGACCCAAGTTGGATTTCATAACCTCTTGCAACCCAATGGCGGCGTTGATGTTCATGGAAAGAGCCTGGAATTTCTTAAGGATTTCCGCCTTGGAATTCACGAAACTAACAGCTGACATAGAAGGATATTTAAAGATTTTTTATTTGTTTTTTTTGAATTTGGTTTAGTTTCTAGGTTTTTTTGAATTTGATTGCTTCTGACTTTTTTTTTTTATTAAATTAAAGGTTTTTTTGGATATTTTAAATATTTTTTTCTGTTCGCATTAAACAAAAATAAAATTCCTCTTCGAAATCTTGATAATTGTTTCAGAACTCCAATAAATTATAAATAAATTCAAGTTTTTTTTCAAAAATGAAGCTCACTTCTTTCATAGTGTTTTCTCTTTTGCTTTCCTTTGCTTTCGCCAATAATATGACATGTACCCGTCATCCTTAATCCTTCCCATCTCATCCATTTTTAATTTCTTAGCCAATATCGTCGGAGAGTCTTACAATACAGAAGATAAGCAAGATGTTGTGGCCATCACATACGGCATAGCCTCAGATGGAGGTCATTCTCTCCAAGATTTGACAGTTCTTATTAATTTTTTCTAATCTCGTCTCATAAAAATTACCTTTTCTAGGGATACAGACATCCTCAGATGGTTGATAAACTCCCTGATATAATAAACCCTGCAACCCCAGGCCCATTGGAATCAGTAGATGAGTTACCTAGTGCCACTACCTATTATGATGGATCTTTGCATTTGAACGTCGCACAGCTCGATTGCCATGTGTTAAACGTGCCGGGAGATTGCGTGAAACAGACAGTTTGTGGTAAAAACGGAAAAAATTTAACAATATTTTGAATTTCTTTAAATTTTTGGACCTCATACACTTATTTTAAGGTTGGTGTGGACAGACCAGTAGTTGCATTAGAGGAACAGCATTGGCTCCAATTGAACCTTGTCAGAAAAATTCTTATGTTTTTAGCGCCACCACGCCAAATTGGTAATTTTTTCTGGGGAAATTATTGAGTTATGAGGGATTTTTTCAAAGGAACCCATTGATTTTCCAGAAATGAAGATTCTTAGAGGGAGTCTCTTAATATTAGGTTGATAAAAACCAAAGAAATTTGAAAATTTTTTAAATTAAAAAAAAAAAAAACTACATTTACTTTATTTTTTTTGTTTTGTTTTTTATTTCTTAGAAAAAATCAAAAAAATTAAAATTTTTGAGCGTGAATTTTTTAAATAATAAAAAAGCAAAAATAAGTCAAATTTCAAAAAACATTTGCCATCAAAAAAAAACCATGAATTACAAAATCGTATTCTCTTTTCATGGATATATCTATTAAAGGGATAAAATTTAATTTTAGAAAAATTTCTATTCCAGCAAAAACAAATATGACCTTGCACAAAAGAAAGTCACAATACAAATCTATGATGTGGAAAATTATATCATTACAGGGCCATATTCTTTATTTGATGAAAGTTTAAAAAGACTTTTGAAAGTTATTTTTTGCGTTTGCTCATTTTTAAAGGAAAGTGTGTACATTTAGGAATATTCAAGTTACTACAATCAAGTAGAAAAAGGGTGGATCTTTAAGAAAATGTTTTATAAGGCTTTAATTGAGAAAGTATACATTTTTTCAATTTTTTTTTTATTTTTCTATTAGATTAAAAAAAATTTCCCTGGAATTTTGATCAGCGAGATCCCAGACTTTACTTTTAAGGCTTTAGATCCCATTGGGTCAGGAATAACATTCAAATTCGAACAAAGCCACCATTCAATTTCTTATTTATCTTCAGATCGTCAGGTTTCTCATAAAATATCCTAATATTTGATTAAATGTTATTTTCTTCAGAAAAAAGTCAATGAATTACCTAAACAACTTTATGAGAAATTATACCATTTTCAAGAACAGGGGATAGAGTTTGCAGTGAAGAATTGCGGGAGAGTGTTGATAGCTGATGAGATGGTCTGTTCTTTAAAAGTTTTTCTAGAAATTTCATACTTTTAGGGGGTTGGGAAGACTATTCAAGCTATATGTTTAGGGTATCTATATAAAGAGTCATGGCCGCTTTTGATAATTTGTCCATCATCTTTAGTGACTTATTTTTATTTTTTTTGAACAAAAAAGATAAAGGATATTTTTTATTAGATTTTAAATTGGAGAGATGAAATAAAAAAATGGCTACATAAAGCTGTGAAAAACTCAGAGATTCAAATAATTCAAAAATCTTCCTGCGAGATCCGTCGTGACGCAAATATCATTATAATTTCGTAAAAAAAACAATTTTGACATCCTCAATTTCATTCATTTCCCATATTAGTTATGATCTTTGTACGAAATTGGACAAAGAGCTCGAAGCCAAGAAATTTGGAGTTGCAATAGCAGATGAAGCCCATTATTTAAAAAACGCTTTGGCCAAACGAACCGAATGCATAAGTCCTCTGCTTCAAAGAATCAAGCATGTACTTCTCTTAACCGGGACACCCGCCCTTGCGAAGCCTAAAGAGCTTTTCACTCTTTTGCATATACTGAGGCCAGATATTTTTAAATTTTTTCGAGATTATGGGAACAGATATTGTGATCCTAAGCCTAGCAAATGGAGTAAAGGCATGGATTATGAGGGGGCTTCTAATGTGAGGGAATTGTATTTTTTGCTGAACACCAATTTGATGATCAGGAGGTTGAAACGAGAAGTTTTAAGCGAGTTGCCATCGAAAAGAAGACAAAAAGTGGAAATCAATGTGGATTCGAAAATTTCAGCTGAAATTCAGAAATTATTAAACAAAACATCAGGTCATTAAATAATGAAACTTATAGAAATTTGTGATTTAGGCCTGGATAAATATCTTGATGAGGTCATGGAAATGAACCAGAACGCCTATTTTTCAAACGGGGGTCCTAATAACGAAGAAAACGCTGAAAATTCTGTCCCTTTGACTAAACAAATGATCAACGAAACATTGAGTAAATGTTATCTTTTAACGGGCCTTGCGAAACTCAAAGGCATCAACCAATACATTTCTGATATCACAGAGAATGAATGCAAGTTTTTGATCTTCGCTCATCATATTGAAGTTATTTTATATATATATACACTAAAATTCTTATTAAAAACAGGTCCTAGATGGGATTGAATCAGAATTAACTCGTCTCAAGCTCAAATATATCAGAATGGATGGACAGACTTCCATGGCTAAACGTCATGATTTAGTGCAACAATTTCAAGAAGTCAATGAAATTAGAATAGCACTTTTGGGGATCTCAGCAACTGGCATAGGTTTGACCTTAACAGCTGCAAGCACGATATTATTTGCTGAGATGCATTGGACACCTGCCATAATGCTTCAAGCGGAAGATCGAGCACATAGAATAGGCCAAGTGAATTCTGTGAATTGTCATTATTTGTATGGTAGTGGCACATTGGATGATAAGTTATATATGAAATTGGACCAGAAATTAGGGATAGTCAGTGAAATGATCGATGGATTGAGGAAGGATCTGGAGGTAGAGAACAATTTAAAGAAAGGAGACATCGGAGCGATTTCCATTGATAAAACCTTGGGCAACAAAACAAAAGTTATTAAAAATCATAATAATAACCCTATTAATGAGATGGATCCTAGCGATAAAAAAGAGAAAATCACATCTTTTTTTGAAGTTGTTGGGGTCAAGTCGTCAAATGCGAATACTGAAGAGAAGAAGAAAATGGATGTGAATGCGAAAATCTCAGTGGATAAATGCTTTAACACAATGAGCAGCATCCCTAAGGAAAACCATTCAGATTGTTCGGAAATTCCTGATCTGGAGCTTTTGGATAAATTGGTGGACGAATTTAATAAATCAGAAAAGAAACCAGAGCAAGAGATCAAAGAAAAAACACAAATGGAATTAAAAGAAAAGAAGGAAAGGAAATTGTTTTCAATCGAACAAATGAGAGAAGTCTTGAAAAAAGAGTTCAAAAACAATTTGGTTGAGGGAAACGAGTTCATTATTGAAAGCAATGAGAATTCAATGAATAAATTTCCCAATGAATACTCCAATGGCACAATTGTTTTAGATGAAGTTTTAGACAAAACTCTTATAAAAAAACCATTGGAAAACATTGAGAATATTAGGAAAGAAGCTGAGGCGTCTTCTGGGAAGATGGAAGAGGGGAGCAAGAGAAAAAGAAATGAAAATGAAAAATTGAGAGAAAGTGATCAAAAGTTCATGAAGAAACTGCAAATTTTCAAACCAAATGATGTTGAATAAAAAAAAATTAGAAATTAGAAATTTAAGATTTGAAAATAAAAAATGATTGTTTTGAATATTTATAAAACTCAAAAGTTTTTGGAAGGCATCAAGATATTCATTTTTTTTTGAATTTTAACATAAGAATTTATAATAAATATTTAAATTCTAAATCTATAAATTCCCTCTTATCCGCGACTTTTAATTTAATTTTAAATAAAATTGCAACTAAAAAAAAAAAAAAAAAAAATAATTTTTTCTGAGAGTTTTGTTAAAAAAAAATTGTTTTATGATTTTTCAATTTCAATTTTCTGTCCTTCCTTTTCTATCATTTCATAAATTTCCTTGAAATCTTCTTTGTTCAAATAATGTTCCTTATTGCAATAAAAACAGACCAATGTGTTATTGTTATTTTTTTTCATTTCATCCAGGTTATTTTTCCCAATTTTCGTAAGCAAAAGCTTAAAATTCTTCAAGTTGCATCTGCAATAATAATCTATAGGATATTTCTAAAATTCCATCATTTAAAAGTCCTTAAAAAACATACCTGGAACTCAACTATAATATTAATGCTTTTGAAGATCCCTTGAATGTTTTCAAAATTGAAGCCTGCAAAAAATTAAAAACACTAAAAAAAAAACTAGATAAATAAATTTTCACTTGTTTTCAAATTTTTGATATTTTCCCATTCTTTACTATGCAGAACTGCCTGAAAAACATTACTTAAATACCCTTCAGAGCATCCAGGCATTTTCTGAAAAAGACACCCTATCGATAAATAATCGTCAATATTTCTATCTTTAGTAAAAATGTCAGCAAATGTCAGAATTTGGTCAGATTTTTTGAAATATTGCATTAGAGAGTCCGAGTCAAAAACCACCCAATTTTCCTTTTGATTATAATTTAAATTGAGGCTGCTAGCTGATTCCTCAGTATAATTATAAAGTGCCTATAAAAAATATGAATTGATGTTCAAAGAGTTCATAAAACCTTTGAGATTTTTAAAAAGGAGTCAGAATTGTTGTTTTGTTTGGAGATTTCCTTCGATTTGCAATATCTTTAAAAAGGAAAATATTATTTAGAAAGGAAAAAATACCCTCTAATTTCTCCGTTTGCCATTGATTCACCATAGAAATCATAATTTAAGGAATTTGTGTTGAAACCAACTACAACTTTTATTCTTTCTTCATTCTCAAATATAAAAAAAAAAATTAGGAAAAAACATTAAATTTTGTGAAACTTTCAAAAAAGAGGAAATCATCAAAGAAGAGGAAAAACAATGACCTAATGTAATGGCCTCTTTGGTTTCTTTAATCTGGAAGTTTTTCTAATAAAAAGATGAATGAGTTTATGGATAATAAGGAAAACTAGTGCGGTTTTTAAGGCAATGCTATTATCAACGAAGGAAAATCGAAAACCTTCGTTCGGTGAGAAGCCCTTGATCACATAATCTCGGAGTCTTGGAATTGCAGAGGTCGAAAAAGGAAAGATCCATTTTTTCATTATTCAAAGTTTTTAAAATTAAAAAATTCTGGCTTATAGTTTTTTTTAATTTATTTGAAATAATTCAAAAACATTTCATTTTTTGTCACTCAAAGAACTCTTAAATAATTACTTAGATCAGAAAAATACAATAAATCTGATTTTTTATAATTTTATTAGATTTTTTTTCTTCTTGAAAGTTTTTTCAAATGGATGGAAGGTTCATGAAAAAAATTAAAATCTTTTATGAAAATACTAATTGGTTTTGAGGCAATTTCGTTCTTTATGAGAATTTTGCTTAATTAGATTCAGTGAGTTTTTAAATTTCTAATAAAACGATGACCGTAATTAAAAGAAAAATAAATCAACAGTTGGATTTTTCAACATATATTAAACATTAATTTTTTCTTTTTAAATTTTTTTAGCTTTTCCCATATTTTATAATTTCAAATTAAAATGTTTCGGAATCGGGAAAAGAAATATCTCAGAAAAAAAGCAGATTTATTCCATGATTATCTGATTTTTGGTTTATTTTTGACATGCGGGTTTCTTTTCTTTAAGATTCTAAATAAAAAAATGGTTTCTGATGATGAAAAAGACCCTTCCAAACAAAAAAAAAGTTAGTTTTTTTTATATTTAACAAAAAACATTTTATTTTTGAAAGATGAGCTCGATTTGGTTGGGACTTTTTCTTTATTTTTCCGAAAACAAAAAGCTGTAAGAATTCTTATAATTTTGTCATTTAATTTAAGTTTTTATTTTTGTTATTAGTTTTTCGTGGAAAAATATAAGGATTATTATTCAGACAATGTTGAAGAGCAAAAAAAACACTAGTTATTATTTTTATTCGAAATTTAAATTAAATGATTTATTTATTTGATAGATGGACCTTGAAAATTCTTTTGAATTCTGGCACACTTGACTTGAAATCATATTTTTGTCTAAAAAAATAAAATAAAAATTGCTAAAAATATTTCAAAAACATTAATCGCGCCGTTTTCTCCTTGAAATCATCTCTCGATAGAGGAATGCTTTTTTTCAAATCCTGAGTGAATGGAGGTACTTAAAAACAAAATCAGCATCTTTTAATAAAAATTCAGAAAAATACCATAATTTTTAATCACATATTTTTTCTGCAAATATCTGTTAAAATGATAATCTCTTTCTAGATCCTTGGTATCAATTTCTTTGAACTCTTGTTCTTTTTTCTTATTCTTTAGGTTTTCAGTCTCATGGATAGCGGGTGCCCATTTTAGTAAGGATTGGCTTCTGGCCAATTGTTTTCCGAAATCCCCAATAAGTTTTTGATGATTATCCAACTTTTGATAAATATCAGACAAATTCATCATAGTATTTGATTTGTTTTTCAATTTATCATAGTCAGGATGTTCAATGGGAAAAATGAAATTCCTTGTGATTTTTTTGAATATAAAATCAGAGGAATAATCATAAGATCCAATACAGGGAGTATGTGGCTATTTGAAATTCTAATAAAATATTAGAGATAAAAAAACCTTGTTTTTTCTTTGTTCATTTGCAACCTTCATCGGTCGAAAAGAAGTATTAGTTGAAGTCTCTTTTTCTGAAGGAGGCTTAAAAACAGGCTCATATTGCTTTTTCATTTCAAATTTTGTATAGTTAATTGATTCTTTATCAGGATTTTCTTTTTCATTCATTAAAAATGAGCCCGAATTAATAGTATTTATATTGAGCATGCCCTCTTTTGTTCCTTTGGTGTCAATCACTCCATCGTAAACGAAATGTGTCAAACTATTCTAAAGATTAAAAATTATGATTATAAATTTCACAAAATGCCTACCTTTAAATCCACACTATTCGAAAAATCCTTCTCCCGATGGCTGGCCTTTGTGTTTAATCTTATTATCCTGACTTTCCTTGTTTCATCTTTGTCCTTTAATAAATTTTGAATATGTATTTTTTTTTCAATATATTTACTTGAATTATTAATTTCCCCATTCCATCTCTTTCTTGCAAAAAAGGCACAAAGTCGAGATTTCCTTTTTCTTGATTCCAAACAGTGCCTTTGGTAGGGAATGTCAGCTTAGTTTTGGATAATTCAGAGGTGTTATTGAGTAAGTTTTTTCGGATGTTCGTTGTTGAGCGTAAGATTTTTATTTCAGTTTTGTTCTCCCGCTTTTTGAGATTATTGAAGCTGCGAATCAAACGATTGCTGTAGTTTGCCCCGTTCATAAATTTTATGAGTCTTTGCTTCTTTTTGAGCTCTTTAGCTTTTTTTTCTTCTTCTGTTTTTGTCATTTTAGAGGAAATAGCTTCTTTTTTCTATTTAGATAGGAAAAAAAAAATGTTTTTTATTACTATGATGATTAAAAAAAAAATCAGTTATTGCAATAAATATTTAGGAAATAATATATTTTCATTCATAATTAAATTTCTCCTTTTACAGACAAAAAAAAAATTCAAACCCTTCGGTTAAAAACTATTAAAATTTCTGTCCAAAAAAAAAAAAAAAATTAAAAAAATATTTTAAAAAACAAAATTCAAAAAAAAAGATTTTTTTTTAACATCAAATCATATTTTTTTTTAACAACACATTTTTTAAAACCTTTGCAACGTTTTAATAAAAAAAAATAAAAAATATTTTTATTATATGAAAACTTCGCCCACTACAGAGAGCGTGCGCGTCTATGTGCGTTGTCGTCCATTGCTTCCCAAAGAGCTCTCAAATTCCTCTTCCCAATGCGTGGAAATAAATGCCTCTACCAATCAGATCTTCCTCACAGACCCCATGGCTACTACCCAAAAGCCCTTTACCTTCGATGGAGTGTTTGACATCTCTACCACTCAGGAGAGACTCTATGAGGAATGCGCCAGTGAGCTTGTTGAAAACGTATTAGAAGGCTATAATGCAACCATTTTTGCTTATGGGCAAACAGGATCGGGAAAAACATATTCGATGATGGGAGACCTTAGCTCTGAGACTCTAAAAGGGATTATACCAAGAAGTTTCGAACATATTTTGAACTCAATAAATGAGAACCATGAGGGTCGCACCTTTTTAATAACTGCATCCTTCTTAGAGATATATAATGAGGAGGTCTATGACTTGCTCAAGAAAACAGCCGACAAAAATTCGAGGAAATGCGAACTGAGGCAAAAGGATGATAAAAGTTTCTATGTACAGGGCTTGAGTCAAGTGGAGGTTCATTCGCTGCAAGATCTGCTAAAGCTATTGAGATCAGGCAACTTGCAAAGGGTTGTGGGGGAGACCAAAATGAATGATAAATCATCACGATCCCATGCGATTTTTAAAATACAGGTGGAATCCACAAAGGAAGTTAAACCTGGGGTCCCTAAAATCTCAGTGGGCAAACTAAATTTGGTTGATTTGGCAGGATCTGAACGACAGGAAAAGACACAGGCTCAGGGTGAGAGATTGAAAGAGTCTGCCGCTATCAATAAATCATTGATGCAGCTGGGAAATGTTATTTTAGCATTAGTGAAAGGTGAAAAATTTATACCATATCGTGATTCAAAACTGACGACATTGTTGAAGGATTCATTAGGAGGAAATTCGAAAACCACCATGTTGGCCAATATCAACCCTTGCACCCAGCATTACGAAGAGTCTATAGGGACTTTGCGTTATGCCAATCGGACAAAGATGATAATGAACAAGCCGATTGTAAACGAAGACCCAAAAGATGCATTGATTAGTGAGTATATGAATCAGATACAGAAATTGAAGGAAATGATCGATAAAGGGGGTATTGCACAGAACTCAGAAACAACAATGGAGATAGATCAAGAAATGCTCAGGAAGATTAAGGAGGAAGGAATTAAGGAAAAAGAGCAGGCATTGGAAGAAATGGAGAAAATGAAAGTGAAGGAATTGGAGAAGTTCAAGGAGCAGAAGGAGAAGATAGAGGTGGAGTTGAAGCAAAAGGAAAATTCGTACGAAAAAATCAAATTGGATAAGGAGATGTTGGAGAAGTTGCTGCAGGAGAAGGAACAGGCGTTGTTGCAAGGACATCAGGTCCAGGAGGATAAGAGCAAACTTGAAGAGATGAGGAAAAGAATAATGTAACTACTATCAATGATAAGTTTTCTTTTGAAATTTTACAAAGAAAAGAAAAGAAAAAACAAGAGGAACTTAGACAGGAGAATAGGCGACTTGAGGAAAAATTAAATTTTTTTGAGGAAGGTTCTCCAAAAATAAAAGAGGAACAAAATTCTTTAAAGAAGGAGTTTTATGTTCGATTCTCTGCACAGAAATCTGAAATCGATAATCTAAAAAAAGAAAAAGAGAATCATTTGGACAAAATTAAAGAGAAAGAGAAAGATCTATCTTTTTATGAGGAATTGGTGGACCTGATACTTTCTAAGAAGGAACAGAAAATTATCAGAGGACAATGGTCTTTGAACCAATATAAGATCCCCTCAGATCTATTCAAAGATAAGGAGATCAAATTGCCTAATCTCACAAATAATGTACACGTCGATCCACTTGTTCTCAAGGATGATGACGATGATTTTGATTTCCCAATAAATCAGAATAAAACTTCCAAGAACCCTACTGATAATAGCTTTCCCGAGGAAGAAAAAGACAACAAAGGTAAGATTTAGACATCAATAAAGGTACCAGACAACCTAAGATTAGACATCAATAAATTTCTAAAAAAACCCATTTTAAAAAAAATAATAATTTACTGCAAAATGAGAAAATGCTAGAAAAAATGATTTTTTTTGTTCTATAACAATTAAAATAAATTTATTTCAAAACACTTCATTTTGTTTTTTCTCATGAACAACACTATCAATCTCATTCCTTCAGCTATAATCCTCTCTCGTCATCAGGGTGAAATCAGAAAGGCTTTTCTGCTTCAGAATCTCTCCAATTCTCCTTGCGAAATCATAGAACTCTCCCAATTATGCCGTCTCTTCCTCCTCATGAAATCAGGGATCTACGAGGTTTCGACCCCAAATTACTGCTATAAGGTCGCTATTTGTCCAGAGAAGGAGCGTTTGCTTGGTGGAGGCCTTGAAGAAATGGCCATGGATGCCACAGTCCAGATCATCAAAAGTGGTATAGAATTGATTGTGAATGGTAACAAGAAAGAAATCATTGAATCTGCGAGACTTGATACATCAATTGCTGCACAGATAAAAATTGGGGACGAAATACACAAGGGGACCTACACTGGACCCAGGACATACACCAAGAAGAGTTATTGTTTCCTGTGCTTCTGTCCAATCTATTGCCTAATGACCAATGGGGATGGAAAATTCCAGAGCGAAAAAATAACGTATGATGGGAAGTTCTTCAATAATTTGTTCCATGACAACACGGAACAGGCTAAGCTCCAAATAGGTATCAAATTTTTTTTTTCATTTTAATACGTATTATTAAAATTCTCAGGGTCGAGCGTTAGATACACAGGGTGTTTTAATAAAGGGAAGCGCGAAGGTTTCGGAAAATTGGAAAAAAAAAGTGATGATAGCCTTGAAGATTATCGATTGGTCTTTAAAGGCTTATGGAAGGATGACAAAATGTTCAAAGGGTCCCTTTACACACATAAAGACAACCAACAATTGGTTGTTGAGAATGGAGAAATATCCCATGTCACCAGTCCAGAAATGGTGTCATTGAAGAATGAAAAAATGAAAATATCATCAAAAGAAAGGAAAGATGTTCCATTAAACCCGACGACTGAAAACACAACGATTTCATCAAAAGAAAAGAAAGATATTGTAAATCCGAAAGCCATAAAGCTAAATAAAGTTGTTCCTATTGACTCAAACGATAATGATGAGCTAAATGATCTTCCAAAGCTAATAAGCAAAACTAGTGCATATTATTTTAAATCAAATTCATTTCAACTGAATCTCCAGGAACACTCTGGGAAGGATTATACATTTCTGAGAGAAGAGAAACTCAAAAACCCAAAAAAGGAGCTTACCATCGAGGAAAGCATCGGTTTGCTGATCCATTGCATTAGTCAGGGTCAAATCGAGGCCAAAAAAGCTGAAGAAAAAGATGTAATAATTTTCATCGGAAACACAGGAGCTGGTAAAAGCACCACGGTAAACTATTTATATGGTTGCAAGATGCAATTACAATCGGCTGAGGAACTTGGAATCGATGTGCTAGATCCAGTAGTGACTGTTATGGGTAAAGAACTTATGCCAATCGGTCACACTAAGGAGTCCAAAACATTCATGCCTCAGATTGAAAACGACAAACAAAATAATTTCACATACATTGATTGTCCTGGGTTTTTAGATAACCGTGGTCCTGAAATCAACATTGCAAACGCTGTCAACATAAAAAATGCAATTAAAGAGTCGAAAAGTGTCAAAGTTTTGATGTTGATTAATTACTTTAGTTTGAAGGCCGACAGGGCAAGAGGATTGAGTGATATGCTGAAGATTTCTACAAGTTTATTTGGCAATTCTCAGAATTTGGTGGCGAACAAGGGCTCGATTTTCATTGGAATTAGCAATGCTCCGAACACATTGGATTTAACAAGCTTGAAGAAGTTTCTTGTGAAGGACAGCCCTTCTGAAATGGAGATATTGGCTGATAGAGTGTTTACATTTGATCCTTTGGAGCGGAAATTGCCAGGAGGTTGGAGCCGGACTGATATCATAAGCAATATTAGAAAATTAGAACCTATCACAACCCATAGGAAGATCTTTAGCACTGTTTTGACGAATGAAGATGAAAGGAAGCTTTTGGAAATTAGTGATGAGATCTCAAAAAAAATTATGTCTCATTTGGATAAAAAAGAGACGAAAAAAGAACTTTGCGAAGAGGATTTCAAATTAGCTTCAAAACACTTGTCATATCTACAGAGTTTGGAAATCATTGAACATGTAACAGTCTATCGATTGATTGAAAAGAATCGGAAATTGATTGAAAAGACGTTCAGAGACATGTACACTGAGGTATTCTTGTTTTCAAGCTTTGAAAAATTTGAAGAGGCTGAAAAAATAATTGAAACCATTCAAAAATCCATTGGTTTCTTTGATAAAACGATCCAAAGCTGCATCGACATCAATAAAGTGCAACAAACATTAAACGAGTTCAAAGAGAAAAAATTAAATCAGGAGAAAAGAGACAAGGAATTTCAGGATAAAATTAAATCAGCTGAGGATAAAGCCGATGAAACAATCAAACTGCTTCACGAGGAGAAAGAAAAGACCGAGAAGCAGTTACAGGAGCACAATCTTACAATTAACAGACTAATCAAAGAAAGCGAAGACAATGTGATGAAGGAATTGGCCAAATACGATGAAGAGAAAAAGTTCCTGGAGAAGGAATATGAGCTTCGACTCAAGCAGAAGGATGAGCAGATGCATTTGACTTCAAAAGAAGACCAAGAAGAAATCGCTAAAGAGATGGAAAAATTGAAGAACGATTTGGATGAACAGAAGCATCAATTAGCAAATCAGAAAATGGAATATGAGAATGAACAGAATAAAATTATCAAGGATCTACGAGACAAGCAAGAGAAGGAAAAACAGCGTTCAGAGCAAAAACTTCGTAAATGTGAGACGATGATCAAAGAGAAAGAACAATATGAACTAATAAAACCTGAGGAAAATGAAGATGAAAAGCTATGTGAAGAGGGAAAGTCGTATTATTTTGGTACCAAGGGGAAAAGCCAAGATTTTTCTAAGGCTCTCGAGCTTTTTGACAAATCAGCGAAGATGATGAATGCTGAGGCTTTTTATTGGATAGGAATAATGTATGAAAAAGGGAAGGCCGTGCCAAAAAACTTTAATATAGCATTTAAATACTTCAAAGAAGCCGCATGTTTAGGCTATTCATGGGGGTATAATAAACAGGGGCAATTTTATCAAAATGGTGATGGGGTAGAAAAAGATGAGGAGAAGTCATATGAAATGTTTAGCTTAGCTTGTAAGCATGGGTGTAGCGATGAAAACCTTGAAAGTAGAATGACACAGCTTAATGAGAGTAAAAAAAATAAAAAAAACAATGAGGATTTAAGGAAGAAAGCAGATGAATACTATTTGGGAGACAATGATAAGAAACCAAATTATGAAGAAGCCTTTAAACTATATTTAGAATCATCAAAGCTTGGGGATTGCAATTCAATGTATTGGGTTGCAGAAATGTATCGAAAGGGAAAAGGAGTGAAAACAAACTATTTGGAAGCTTTAAGATACTTTAAAATGGCAGCAGAGCTTAATCATAATTCATCATGTTATGACTTGGGGGAAATGTTCGAAAAAGGAGAAGGAGTCTTAATAAATGAGGAAGAAGCAATCAAATTCTATACAAAATCTTTTGAATTGAAGTACCCTTTCATAACTTATGAGAAATTGAATGAACTAAAACAAAGCTTCCAAAACCAAATATTTGGGGAAGAGCTTTTTAATCAGGCCATTGATTTCCAAAATGGGAAAAACGGTAAAACACAAGATTTTAGTATGGCACTCAAACTTTATTTGCAAGCTGCAGATGTGGGCCATGCAAACAGTTTGTTTTCTCTAGGTGAAATGTATAAAAATGGATTTGGCGTAGAAAATGATTACAAAAAAGCTTTCGATTATTCTAAAAGGGCAGCAGAACTTGGGGAACCAAAAGCATATTTAATGCTTGGGGAATGTTATCACGAGGGTTATGGAATTAAGAAGGATTTCAAGAAAGCATTGGAAAATTATGATAAAGCCAGAGATTTGGGGCTTATTGATGAAACTAAAGTTGAGAAAATTAGGGAAAAGTTTGAAATGCAGAAAAAGGGAGAAGAACTCTTCAACCAAGGATTGGATTATGAATTGGGGCAAAATGGAAAGGAAATAAACTATAAAAAAGCTTTAAAACTATACATGGAAGCAGGAAAATTGGGAAATGTTGATGGTTTTTACTATTTAGCATGTTTATATCGCTTTGGAAACGGAGTGGAAAAAAATTGGAAAGAAGCCTTAAAACTTTACATTCAATCAGGAGAGATGGGAAACGAATCGGGTTATTATTCTGTAGGGCAGATGTATTACGAAGGAGAAACTGATCAAAAGAATTATTCTGAAGCTTTGAAGTATTTTGAAATGGCGGATAAAAACAACGAGAACGATTCTGTAGTATATATAGCTCGAATTTTTAAAGAAGGAGGGTTTGGAGTTATGAAAGACAAAGAGAAGGCTTTAGAATATTATAAGAAGGCTTTAGAATTAGGGGTTTTGCCAAGTGAGAAATGTGAACAAGAAATGAATGAATTAATTTAACAACTTTATTTACTATTTTTAATTTTTTTTTAACAAAAAAACAGAAAACAATAAGGAAAAATATAAAAAAATATAAATTTTTTAACAAATATTGAGATATTTTTAAAAATTTATTTTTCTCATTGTTGTTTTTTTATTTTTTAAAATTTTTTTTTTTTTTTTAATTTTGGGGTCATCCCAAATAAGGCTTTAAATAAAACTTTTTATTTTATTTAATAATTATATAAAGAGAAAAATATATTTTAGCGAAGGCTTTCATATTTTCTCAATTCCTCTAATTTTGGCTTAATTTCCAACAACTAGCCCATGGGCGTCAAGAACATGTCTTTTCTTTGCCTGGTCTCCATCAAACCATTTACTCTTTCCTTTTTCTAGCAAACGATACCATGGTCCCCTTTTTGTTTCTCAAAGCTTCCATTCTCCTTGTAACGATCGATGGTATATTTGCCCATGTTCTCATTTTCTGTATCACTAGGCTTCTTCTCTCTTGATTTTTGAATTTTTCTTGGCTTCTGTTTTATGGCATAAATTTTCTCTTAGTTT
>Ga0302320_10012830_pt1 | contig 17549 bp, 18 predicted proteins | sample Bog_T0_3_FD_202130 | JGI IMG/M metagenome (GOLD analysis project Ga0302320, IMG submission 202130) | Peat permafrost microbial communities from Stordalen Mire near Abisko, Sweden - Bog_T0_3 | ecosystem: Environmental > Terrestrial > Soil > Wetlands > Peat | place: Sweden: Abisko, Stordalen Mire...
CAGGCGGTGGGAGGACCAGTCGTAGGAGCGCATGAGCGCGCCCATGTTGCTGCCGCCGGCGAGGCAGTCACGTTCGGCGAGGGCGTTCGCGGTATCCGGGGAGGAAGTTGAGCTCGGCGAAGGGCTGGTATCGGAGGTTTCTGGTTCAATGACTGGGATCGAATCGCGCGCCTGCTCGGGAGTCATAGAAATAGGATTTGTTTCGGGTTCGTTCAAACTGCTTCAGCCATGGCGGCGCCTTCCAGATTCTCCATGACACATGACGATTGACCCGTGGATACAGAAATAAGAACGACAGTCCGGCGACCGCAACAAAAATGCTAGCGAGGCGAACTTTGCAGGGGAATACGGGATTCACTGTATGCCGTCTGGGTATTTGTCTGATTTCGATCAACTTCCAGCTCACGGCGTCGATTTCCATCTCGTTCGCCTCCCAGTGGCGGTTCGCTGATTCTGCATGTTTGGACGATTTCCCATCGCAGCTGCGGTGTCGGAGACGATGGCGCGGGCGAACCACAATCTGAGGCTGCCGCGCGATTTTTTTCGCGTTGGCGCGACTGGAGCGCGAGTGCTCGTTCCGCGATATTATTGGTGAACCTACACGAACTTAGAAAAGCCCTTCGATGCCCGAGTTGCTGTACCAAACAAGAGAAATTGCGGTGGCGCGGGACGAATTCGCTTCAGGTCGGCGCTTTGCGCGCACCCGGATTTTTTTATTGTCGCCGGCGAATGCTTCCGGAGTGAAAGGGCAGCGGCTTCTCGCGCAGAACTCGGAATCGGAATTTGTGCAGCGTTTGAGGTGTTCCGGACTTCCCTTGGGCGAAGTCTACCGCTACATCAGCAGTTTGTATTTCCGTGGCAAGCTGGATTACGCTCGGCGGTTCCAGAATCCTCCGCACGGAGTGGCGGGTGTGCAGGTGATTACCGGAGCCGGATTGATGCTGCCAGAAACCATTGTGACGCAGGAGGATCTGCGACGGATCTCGGCCGTAGCGATTGACGAGAAGAACTTGGAGTACCGTAATCCGCTGGACCGCGATCTCACGCGACTACGCGAACTAGTGAGTCGCGAGACTGAAGTAGTTTTGCTGGGCAGCGTTGCGACGCAAAAATACATTGCGCCGTTGCGCGAAGTTTTCGGTGAGCGGGTTTTTTATCCGAAAGAGTTTTTAGGTCTTGGCGATATGAGCCGGGGCGGCATCATGCTGCGGCGCTGCGCGGTCGGAGCCGAACTTGAATATCAGTGCGTAGAACAAATTCTGAAGATCCAAACTCAGAAACAAGTAAAGCGGAATGCCGGTGCGAAAAAAGTAAAAGTAAATGTGGTTCCAGTAAATGCTGGTTAAGGAGAGTCGATGCGAACGTTTGGGGTGCTGATCTTTGGCGCAATTTTGGGAGTTGTCGCCGTTGTGGCGGGGGTGTACTTTTATTTCGCGACCGGGCAAGCGCCCGTGGCGACCTCGGCTTCAGCGATGCCGTTTGAAAAAATGCTGGCCCACAAGGCCCTCGATGCAATCGTCGAGCGCGAGATGCCGAAGACTGTGCCGATCCAACCGGATGAAACGAACCTGGCAGCCGGCGCCACGCTTTACCGCGAGCACTGCGCAGTGTGTCACGGCCTGCCGCGGCAGAAAGAAACCTTCATCGCGGGCGGCATGTTTCCGCATCCTCCGAAGTTGACGGAAGGAAAAGGCGTTACGGACGACGAGCCGGGAGAAACCTATTGGAAAGTGGCGAATGGCATTCGTCTGACGGGCATGCCATCCTTTCGTCCGGGATTGTCGGAGACGCAGATGTGGCAGGTGAGCCTGCTGGTGGCGAATGCGGATAAGCTGCCGAAATCCGTGCAGGAAACTCTGGCACAGCCGTTGCGGGTGGATGAGGCGGCGAAAATCAGTGGGCAGTGATGAGTGGGTAGTGGGTAGAAAAGTCGCGCAAGAAGAAGTGGAAGAAAGGGTCTACGGCCGTGAAAATCGCGAACGACGTTACCGAATTGATCGGACACACCCCGCTGGTGCGGCTGAATAAAGTTACGGGCGGCTGCGTGGCGGAGGTGGTGGCGAAGCTGGAAAGCCAGAATCCGGTGGGCAGCGTGAAGGACCGTATCGGCGTGAGCATGGTGAACCAGGCGGAGCGCGCGGGAAAAATCCAGCCGGGCAAGACTGTGCTGATCGAGCCGACCAGCGGCAATACCGGGATTGGCCTTGCATTTGTGGCAGCGGTGAAAGGATACCGGCTGATCCTGACCATGCCGGAGACCATGAGCATGGAGCGGCGCGTGCTGCTGCTGGCTTTCGGCGCGGAGATTGTTTTGACGCCGGGGCCGAACGGAATGAAGGGCGCGATCGCGAAGGCGCAGGAGTTGCTGGCGAACACTCCGAACAGTTACATGCTGCAACAGTTCGATAACGCGGCCAATCCGAAAATCCATTTCGAAACCACCGGGCCGGAGATTTGGAACGATACTGACGGGAAAATTGATTTTCTCGTTTCCGGCGTGGGCACCGGCGGCACGATCACTGGCGTTTGCGAGTACATCAAGCCGAAAAAGCCGTCATTCAAAGCGGTCGCGGTGGAACCGGCGGATAGCCCGGTGCTCTCGGGGGGCAAGCCTGCGCCGCATAAAATTCAAGGCATTGGCGCCGGGTTTGTTCCCAGCATTTTGCGCCGCGATTATATCGATGAGGTGATCACGGTTACGAACGACGAGGCGATTCGGATGGCCCGGCGGCTTCCGCTGGAGGAAGGTTTGTTGGTCGGAATTTCCTCCGGAGCGGCGGTGGCCGCAGCTCTGCAAGTGGCGCGCCGCGCTGAAAATGCCGGCAAGCTGGTTGTGGTGGTGCTGCCTTCGTTTGGGGAGCGGTATTTGAGCACCGTGTTGTTTGAGGAGTTGAGAAATAAAGCAGCGCAGATTCCGACGGCGACGTTGCCGGCGTGAGTTGTTCACCCTCTGTAATTGCCGGGTCTCGCAAAGGAAGCGAGACCCGCGTTTCCTTTTCTTCTCTTCTTCTCTCCTTGATCGTGTCGAATCAAAAAGCTGGCGGGACGCCAGCGCTACTTGATCCTTCGCTAGTGGAAATGTCTGTGGAAATCCGCGACGTTCGCGGGCAATTTTCACGCTTCCGGAAAAACTTACAGGTGTATGATTGCTTTCCAAATAAGTGCCAGCCAAGATTCCTAACCACATGGGCGTTTGCCGTCAGGGAGAGAAATGATAAAGAACCGGGAGCGACTCACGGGGCTGAGCGTATCTTTTCTCGCAGTGCTGATTCTATCGTCGACGTTGTTGGGGCAAGCAGCGCCGGCTTCGAAAGCTGCGCCGGTGGTGAGCGACTGGACGCAGCGCCACCTGGTGTTCTCTAAGCCGGCCAACTCTGAACGCGCGAAACAAATTGAGCAGGACGCGCGCTACCAGCAGCAGCAACAGCGCATGTCTGCGGCCATGTCGGCGGCGAAGATGCCGCCGGTCGATGTCGCGGTCGCGTCGGAAGAGGGACGCGCAAGAGAGTCCTCCCGCGGCAAGAAGCCGTTGAAGCGCGACTGGGCAGAGGACATGAATTCCGGCGCCAGCGTGGGCGCGGGAAATTATCCGGCGAAGTTTTCGTTTTCACTGACCACGGCCAACTGTGCCAGCGCGGCTCAGCCTGACTTTGTGGTGTACGGCACGGGCCTTGCCGGATCGGCCACCCAGGCCAGCATTGTGGCCTACGACAATATCTATAACGGTTGCAGCGGTACCGTTCCTACGGTCTACTGGGCGTTCAACACAGGCGGAACGGTGTCGAGTTCTCCGGTGTTTTCACAGGACGGAACGCAGATTGCTTTCGTGCAAACGGATTCGAGCGGCCATGGCACGCTGGTGCTGTTGAGATGGGCCGCTTCCACCACCGAGACGGTTAGCAATCCGATGACGCTGACTCGGGTCACGAACACTGCGTATCCCGGTTGCTCCGCGCCTTGCATGACGACCGAGCCGTTGACAGATTCGAGCGGCAATCCCAATGCCGACACGGGATCGTTCGTCTTCTACGCGTACGGTCTTGACCTCGCTTTTGTTGGCGACGACGCGGGATGGCTGCACAAGATCACCCCGTTCTTCAACGGAGTTCCCGCCGAGGTGGGAAGCGCGGGCTGGCCGGTGCAAGTCAATTCGCTGCAGCCGACGCCGCTCACAAGTCCGGTCTATGACGACACGTCGGGCTTGGTCTTTGTGACGGACCGAGGAGGCTATTTATATCGCGTGGGTCCGGGAACCGCGTTTGTGGCTCAATCCGGACAGTTGGATTTCTCGCTCGGATCGGACTCCGGACCTGGGCTGGTTGAGGGTCCGGTGGTTGATTCTTCGGCGGAACTGGTTTACGTGTTCGCATCGAGCGATGGCAGTGCGGGTTGCGTGGGTGGCAGCGACTGCACCGCAGTTTATGCCCTGCAGGCAGACTTTCCCGCAGGCAATACAGGACAAGAAGCGAAGGTCGGCGCCAGCACGAAGGCGGGGACGGCCACGCCCAATCCAATCTACATCGGCGGCTTCGACAGTACCTACCTGAACTCCGCCACAGTCACCGGGAACCTTTATGTTTGCGGGAATACCGGAGGGCCGCCGATTTTATACCAAGTTCCAATTGTTGCGTCAGCCCTGAGTGGCTTCGGAACCGGCGGGCCCATCCTCTCGAACCTTACAGCGCCATGTTCTCCCGTCGCGGATGTGTCGAATCCCAATGTTGCGGGGGGAGCTACCGAGTGGATCTTCGCCAGTACGTCAACCGGCGGGTCCGCTATTGATTGCGCGTCAGGCGGATGTATTTACAACTTCAAGAACACTTCCTGGCATCCTGCGACTGGATACACGGTCGGGCAGGAAATTTTGGACAACAACTTCCAGATTCAGGTGGTGAGTGTGGCTGGAACCTCAGGCTCTTCAGCGCCAATCTGGCATACCACTGCGGGTAACGTCACGAACGACGGTAGCGTGCAATGGCTGGATCAGGGAGTGGAATCAGCGACAACTCTCCCGGCGTGGCAAGCCAACCATGCGTATACCGTCCATACCAAGATCCTCGACAACAACAATAATGTTGAGTTCGTGTCAAGCACTGGTACGCGTAATTCGGGAGGAACGATTCCAACTTTCAGCACCGCGCCCGGCGGTACTACGTCGGATGGCACGGGCGGGCTGGTATGGACGAACCTGGGTGCGATCGGAACTCAAGCTTTGCCGGTGGCTGGTGGGGCGAGCGGTATTGTGATTGATAACACCATCCACTCGGCGACACTCGGCACTTCCCAGGTTTATTTTTCTACTCTAAGCAACCAGCCCTGCGGCACATCAGGCGCGGGCGGATGTGCGATTCAGGCATCGCAATCGGGGCTACAGTGAACGCACTTGGGTAGAGGAGGGATAAAAACCATGGAAATCAATCAGTCAGAAAGTAACGAACCGCGTCCTGCGGCAGCCGAGAAAAAGCCTTACGAGAAGCCGGGATTTCGCTACGAGCGCGTGTTCGTGACGTCGGCGTTAACTTGCGCCAAAAACGGTACTGGGGGCATTTGTGGACTTAATCCAAAATTCTCATGAATCCCAAGGCAGACGCCACGCTGGGGCAACTTCAGGCGGTGAAGTGCGAGCTGGCCGCAGAAGTTCTGCGTTCGTTCGGGAGCCTGCGCTTTTCTGCGACCGGCTGGAGCATGCTGCCAACGATCTGGCCGGGAGATACGCTGATGGTCGAGCGCGCTGCTCCAAATGAAATTCGCGTGGGCGAAGTTGTGCTGCTGGGACGCGATGGCAGGCTGTGCGCGCACCGTGTGGTTGCCAAGCCGGATGGCTCGGGAAAGACGCCGTGGATTACGCGGGGCGATGCGATGTCCGCGCCGGACCGGCCAGCGCTGGAGAGCGAAGTGTTAGGCCGGGTTGCGTACCTAATTCGCGGTGGCAGCCTTATCGCCATGCCAGCCGAACTGAGCATGGTAAAAAATCTGACCGCAAAGATTGTGCAGCGCTCCATTCCAGCGGCGCGCGCTTTAGTTTTTATGCAGCGGATGACGCAGACTCCAGAGAAACTTATCCCATAGAAAAGCGGTTCCTTCGTGCCAGAGCTAGCCGAACAAATCGAGTGTTACAGCGTGGTGATTGCCATCGGCGGCATTCCCGTGCGGGTAAACACCAGCGATGCGAAGTTTCGCGAGCTGCTGGAAAAGCGCTACGCGGGTTTTGTCGCCGCGGGGGATCGCGCGGAAGATCGCGCCGAGTTTGAGTTTGATGTGGAGCTAGATCCGCCGGCGTTAATCGATCCGGATATCGATGTGAGCGTTACTTGCCACGCGGGTCGATGGTTTCTTTCTCGCGGCGATTTCCGTGCGGAGTGGGATCCTGCGGCGCGGCGCGGCAGCATCCGGCAGTCGGCGAATCCGTATTCCATTGACGCAGTATTGCGCATCGTGCACACGCTGCTCTTGGCGAAACAAGGCGGATTCCTTTTGCACTCGGCAAGCGCGGTTCGCAACGGCAAGGCATTTTTGTTTGCCGGAGTTTCGGGAGCGGGGAAGACGACGATTTCTCGACTTGCGCCGCCCGACGCGACTCTTCTGACCGATGAAATTTCGTACGTCCGCAAATTGGATGGAAGCGCCGACGCGAGTGGGAAGGCCGGCTATGCGGCTTACGGTACGCCTTTCACACGAGAGTGGGCGGAGCGGGGCGAGAATATTTCGGCGCCGGTGGCTGCGCTTTATTTGTTGGCACAGGGTCCGGAGAACCGAATCGATCCGGTAACCGTGGCCGGCGCCGGACGCGGCTTGCTGTCAAACATGCTTTTCTTCGCCGAAGATCAGGACATGGTGCAGCGGGCATTTCAAGCGGCGTGCGACTTTGTGCAGAACGTGCCGGTTTTCCGGCTTACGTTTGTGCCGGATGCCCGAGTATGGGAGTTGATTGGATGACAATTGAGACGAGTAGCAAAACCTATGTAGCGCGCAGTCCGCGAGTGGCGGCGCGAATGCTGGGCCAGGAGATGCTGGTGATGTCGGGGACAGATTCCACTTTGTTCACGCTGAACCCGACCGCGACCATTCTGTGGCAGGCGGCAGATGGAGCGACTCCCTTGCATGAAATTGTAGAGCGCCGAATCTGCGCGGACTTCGACGTGAAGCCGGAGGAGGCTATGCGCGACGCCCGGGCGCTCACCGAGGATCTGGCTCAGCACGGTATTCTGCTGACTTCGGAACAACCGCTTGCGACTGCATCCCCGGCGAAGGAGCCAACGCGGCCATGAGCAGCCTGATGATGGAGATGGGAGAACGAGCGCAGACGCTCGGCGTGCCCTTCACCGCGCATCTCGATCTTACCTATCGCTGCAACGAGAAGTGCGTGCATTGTTATCTCGATCACGACGATCACGGTGAGATGACTACTGTCGAGATCAAACATCTGCTGAAGGAGATGGCGGATGCCGGCGTCTTCATTCTTACGTTCAGCGGCGGCGAGATTTTTCTGCGCAAAGATCTGTTCGAAATTCTGGAGTACGCGCGGGAACTGACTTTTTGCATCAAGCTTAAAACCAACGCGGTGCTCATTCGCGAGGTGCAGGCAGCGCGGTTGCGCGAACTCGCGGTGGACTCGATCCAGGTCAGCATTTACTCGCACCGGCCCGAGGTGCATGACGCGATTACAAAACTTCCGGGCTCGCTGAAAAGATCGGTGAATGCGATTCGCTTTTTGAAATCGCAGGGACTGAAGGTCGTCATGGCGAATGTGCTGATGACGGAAAATATGCAGGACTACGAAGGCGTGCAGAACCTGGCGCGGGAACTGGGCGCGGACTTCACGCTGGATCCGACGGTCTCTCCCATGATGGATGGTGATCGGTCTACTGTGGCCTTGAATGCGGGCGATGCCGTACTGCGAAAGTTATTTCGCGATCAGGGATTGGTGGGGAACGTCGAGGAATTTTGTTCTCCTCCGGTCGCAACTGATGAAGGAGTTTTGGATTCGCTGCCGTGCAGCGCGGGGCACACGGCGTGCTACGTTTCTCCTTATGGAGAATTTTATCCCTGTGTGCAGTTCCCCTTGTCCTGCGGAAACGTGCGGCAGCAGCGGTTTATCGACATATGGCGCGATTCGCCGCAGTTGAAGGAAGTTCGCGCGATTCGGCTGCGCGATCTTTCCAGTTGCTCGAAATGCGCGCATGGAGGCAGTTGTACGCGCTGCCCGGGACTGGCGTTTCTGGAAGGGAACATGCGCGGGCCTTCGACGGCCGATTGTGAAAAGTCTTTTGCGCGAACTGGGGTTCCTTCGGTGAATCTGCAGAACAAAATGCTGGCGAAAGAAGAGAAGTCTTTTCCGGAGCGACTGGTGCAGATTCAACTGGTGCCGGCGATTGCGGGCAGCAGGCTTTCCGGCATGGCGACTGCGTCGGCGCTATAAACCGAGTTTTGTCATACCGCACCGGCGCGCGCTGCCGGTGCGGAATCTGCTGTTCAAAGGCAACCGCAGATTCCGTCCGGCAATATCCGCGAAGACCGTCGTGCCCTAAAACCGGCCACGGAAATAAAGAAAACCTGGTTGTCTACTTCCCGCCCTTTTCCTTGGGATACGGATTCGGATATTTCAAAACGGTCGAGAGATCGATGCCGCGAATGATTCCATCGGAGTGGTAGAAAAGTCCCCAGGAATCGATGGTGGAATTATCGGGAAAGATGCAGGTATCGAGCACTTCATCGATGGTACCGAGGGCAACCCATCCGCCGCCCGCGGCATTGACACCGCCGAAAAGATCGGTGCCACCGAGTTGCGTGCAATAGTACGAGGCGGGACTGCCATTGCCCTGGCCGTTCCATGGAGTTTCCGCGTAATAAGCCAGAGCCGCCAGGCTGGGCTGCGGAGTGAAGAGGGTTTCGAGGTTCAGGTGAATGTGCGTATCCTCGGGGCCGCTATAGCGGCAGAATTCCTGGCGGCCAGCGAGTTTAAGCCAACTCGATGGTGGGTTGTTGGTGCCGTAGGCGGGAACGCGAATTTCAAGCGCTCCGCCGGTGCTGGTGCAATAGGCTTCGGCAGCGCTGGATTTTTTCGTGTTCTGCGCGGAACTAGATAGACTTGCGCACAGGATTGCGCATATGAGTACTGCGATGCTTGCGAAGATGTTTCCGGTAATCCGCATGTCGATTTCCCCCTGGGATATTGCGCCGGCAAATTTCTCAGCAGGCGCGAAGGTCTGAAAGTCTATCACCCGGCGGCCTTGCCGTCATTCAAACTTTCGTCTTCCTAAAAACCTCAGAAGCATGCGAAATTAGTTTATGCCCTTGGTTGTGCGTCCCTCAAAGATTCATTCTGCCGGAGTTTTCACCAACGCGCCCATTCGCAAAGGAACCCGCATCGTCGAGTATGGTGGCCCGCGCATTTCGCCGGACGAGGCGGACCGGCTTTATGTGAACGCTTCCAAGACTTACCTCTATGGGCTGGAGGACGGGAAAACCGTGATTGACGGCGAGGGCATCGCGGCTTTCATGAATCACTCGTGTGACCCCAACTGCGAAGTGGATGAGGTTAAGAACCGCGCTTATATTTTTGCGATGCGAGATATTGCGGCGGGGGAAGAATTGCTTTGGGATTACAACTTGTATGACGACGATGATCCCGCGCCGTGCCATTGCGGCTCGCCGAAGTGTCGCGGAACGATGTATTCGCGCGAGTGGATGGCGAAGTTACGGCGCAAGGCGGCCAGGAAGAAGGCGGCGGCGCTTAAGAAAAGCCAGAGCCGGGGTTTGCGAAAAGCTTGAGTCGAAAGCAACGATCCGCAGCGGCCGAAACCCATCCTATCGCGGAGGCTTACGCGGCGCTGAAGCGCCGCTCGTCCACGTTACCGTACGCGATCGTAATGCTTTCCAGCTAAACCCCTGCTCCTACCGGTTCGCCCACCAGGTTGATCTTTTCTTCCGCTTCTTCCCTGTACGCGGTATGGGTCTTAGCGACCAGCATGTAGATCGAGGGCACGACAAACAATGTGAAGATCGTGCCGATGATCATGCCGCTGACCAGCATGATGCCGATGCTGTTTCGGGCTCCGGCGCCAGGTCCACGGGCCAAGACCAGCGGGAAGTGGCCGAATACCGTAGCGGCGGTGGTCATCAAAATTGGACGGAGACGAGTATTCGCCGCGCCGATGATGGCTTGCAGCTTGGTGAGTCCGGTTTCCTGCAAGTGGTTGGCGAATTCTACAATCAGAATTCCGTTCTTAGCGATCAGGCCGACGAGAGTAATTAATCCGACCTGGCTGTAGATGTTGAGCGTCGTGAAACCGAGGAAGGAAAACATCAAGGCGCCGGAGAGGGCCAACGGCACGGAACCCGCGAGAATAATGAACGGATCGCGGAAGCTCTCGAACTGCGCGGCGAGCACAAGGTAAATCAAGATCGCCGAGAGCAGGAACGTGCCGAGAAACTTGCTGCCTTCCACCCGCAACTGCCGCGATTCACCGGCGTAGTCGATGGTGAATCCCTGGGGCAGGATTTGTTTGGATTGGTCTTCGAGGAACGTGAGCGCCTTGTCGAGCGATACGTTCGGCGGAATTACGCCCTGAATACGAACCGCATTCAACTGCTGGAATTTATTCAGCGAGCGCGGTTCGGTGGTGGTCTTTAACGTGGCAAACGTAGAAAGCGGCACGAGTTTGTCGGCTGATCCCTTAACGTAAATGTGCGAAAGCTGATCTGGGGACAAACGATCAATGCGCTCCACCTGCGGAATCACTTTGTAGCTGCGGCCTTGAATGCTGAAGCGGTTCACATAATTTCCCCCCAGCATGGTGGCGAGATCCTGGCCCGCCTGGCTCAAGTCCACGCCCTGGGAGCGCAGCTTGTCGCGGTCGAAAATCACCTCGGTCTGCGGCTGGTCGAACTTGACATCCGTGTCCGCGTAGATGAACAAGCCGCTCATCATAGCTTTCTGCACTAATTTTTCTGCGAGCGCGCTGACTTGCGCGGGCTCGGCGGCCGACATGATTACAAAGTCCACAGGGAAGTTGCCGCCTCCGGGCAATGGTGGAGGAGTCAAAGGAATCACCCGGATGCCGGGTATTTTCGACAACTTTGCGGCGGATTCCACCAGCAATTCCTGCGTGGTTTTTTTGCGCTGGCTCCAGGGCTTTACGACCATGCCTCCGAAACCGCCGCCGGGACTCGTGATCTGGAAGAGACTGTCGCTTTCCGGGAACGAGTGGTAAACGTCATAAACTTGCTTAGCGAAGAGATTGGTTTGATCCAGCGTGGCGTTAGCGGAGGCCTGAATCACGCCGAAAACCACGCCCTGATCCTCCTGCGGCGCGAGTTCGCGCGCCGAGAACATGTAAAAAGGAACTGCGAGCAGGGCGACGATCACCCAAACGGTGAGCACCACGGGACGATAGTTCAGGGTCCCCGTCAAGGTGCGAGTGTAGAGTTTGCGTACCCATTCGAAACGGCGATTCACGATGCCGGCGAATCCCTTCTCGGCGTCGCCGGCGCGCAGCAACTTCGATCCCATCATCGGAGAAAGCGTAAGAGCGACGATGCCGGAAACCGTGACTGCGCCAGCCAGGGTGAAGGCAAATTCGCGGAAGAGCGCTCCGGTCAAGCCGCCCTGGATGCCGATCGGCGCGTAGACCGCGGCCAGAGTGATCGTCATGGAGATGATTGGCCCGACCAGTTCGCGAGCTGCATCTTGCGCCGCATGGAATGGCGATTTGCCCATCTGCAAATGCCGTTCAACATTTTCCACCATCACGATGGCGTCATCGACGACCAGGCCGACGGACAGAACGATTGCGAGCAGCGTTAACAAGTTGATGGTGAATCCGGCCACCAACATGAGGAAGACGGCGCCGATCAGCGAAACTGGAATGGCGACGACTGGAATCAGCACGGAACGGAACGATCCCAGAAATAAGAAAATGACGACAACGACAATGAGCAGGGTCTCAACGAGAGTATGCAGTACTTCGTCGATGGCATCTTGAATGTACGCGGTTGAGTCGTAAGGAATGCCCAACTTCATACCGGCCGGCAACTGCGCTTGAATGGCGGGAAGCTGTTTGCGGACATCCTTAATAACGTCCAGGGAATTGGCCGTGGGCAGAACCCAGATTCCCATGAAGGTAGCGGTTTCGCCGTTGAAGCGGACATCCTGATCGTAGTTTTCCGCGCCGAGTTGAATGTCGGCAATTTCGCCGAGGCGAACCACGACTCCATTCTGCTGCTTGACGACCATCTGCTTGAAATCGTCTGGCGTGCGCAAGTCGGTGTTGGCCACCAGGTTGACAGAAACCATGGAACCCTTGGTGCTGCCGAGCGCTGACAGATAATTATTCTTTGCCAGCGTATCGTTCACGTCAGAGGGCGAGACACCGCGGGCTGCCATCTCATCGGGCTTGAGCCATATCCGCATGGCGAAGGTACGATTGCCCAGAATGTCGGCGCGCTGTACGCCGCTGACCGCGCTCAGCTTGGGTTGGACGACGCGGGTGAGGTAATCCGTAATCTGATTTTGATCGAGGTCGTTAGCCGCGAAACCGATATACATTGCGGCGAACTGCTGGTCGGCAGTTTGCAGGTCGATGACGGGAACCTGCGACTCGGGCGGCAGGTCGTTCTTAACTTGCGCAACTTTGGCCTGAATCTGGGTGAGGGCCGCGTTGGTATCGTAATTCAGCTTGAGGTGAACGATGATGGTGCTCAGGCCCTGGGCGCTATTCGACTCCATGTAGTCGATGCCGTCGGCGCTGGCGATCACGCGCTCCAGCGGTGTAGTGATGAAGCCGCGGACCAGGTCCGCGTTTGCGCCCACGTACACTGTGGTGACCTGAATAATGGAAATGTCGCTGCGGGGATATTGCCGCACACTCAGCGAACGAATCGCCTGAAGACCCGCGATGAGAATGACGAGGTTCACCACCATCGCCAACACCGGACGCCTGACAAATAAATCAGTGAACTTCATGCTGAATCTCCTGCGTTCGTTCGAAGTACTGCGACAGCGGATTCCTCACCGGCGAAGAACGCCGGCTCGGAATGACAAGAACTTTCCCACAACTCTGCTTAACTCTCTTCCGGATTGGGCTTGGGACTGTCCGACGGTTGCACGCTGTTGTTCACAAGCACCGGCGCAGCATTGCGCAGGCGGAACGTTCCCGCGCTGACCACTTCGTCCCCCGGATTTAATCCGGAAACAACGGCGACCTGATCGCCTTTGCTGCCGTCAACCTTCACGATCTGCTGGCGGACTCCCTTATACGTTTTGCCCGTCTTCTCGTCCTTCATGTCCCCGACGACGTAGACCGAATCCCCTGACGGCGCGTAGTTGATGGCCGACGCGGGCAGCGGAATGACGTCTCGCGACACTCCCAGGGGCAGTTCGACTTGCAGAAACATGCCGGGGCGCAACTCCCCTCTCGGATTTTCCACCGTGGCTTGGATCTGAATATTTCGGGTCTGTTCGTTGATCACGGAGTCGAGGGCGGTGATTCTTCCATTGGCCTTTAGCTTGGGATTATCCTCGCTGCTGACACGGATGCTGCGGCCAACTTTCATCTTCGGAGCATCCTGCTGCGGCACGCCGAAGTTCACGTAGATCGGATTGCGCGATTCGAGGGACACGATGGCCTGGCCTGCGGCCAGGTATTGGCCGAGGCTGATCTGGCGGATGCCAAGCACTCCGGTGAACGGGGCGCGAATGGTCTTGCGGGCGATGGCCGCCTTGATGTCATTCACCTGCGCCTCGGTGGCCTTTTGCTGGGCGGCGGCATTATCGTATTCGGACTTGGAGATGACCCCGGCCTGGGACAGTTGTTCGGAACGGCCGAATTGCGTGTGGGCCAGATCGCGCTGGGCCTCCATGTTGGCGAGCTGAGCTTTTTCCTGACGAATGTCGAGCTCGACCAGAATGTCGCCCTCATGCACCGTCTGGCCGGATTCAAAGTGAATTTTGTCGATGGTGCCGGGCAGGTCGGCGCTCACTGTGACGCCCTGGACCGCAGCCGCGGTTCCGATGACAGATAAGGTCGTGGGCCAAGTCTCCTTCTTAGCGATTACCGTCGAGACGGACGTAGGCGGGATCTGGAAGCTGGCGCCGGCCGCAATCGCAGACTCGACCTGACGGTATTTCACAAAGCCCAGGCCGCCAATCAAGGCCGCCATCAGCAACAGCACGATCACCATTCTTTTCGCCATACATTCTCCGGAGAGGAAATGCGGATTGAATCATATTACGGGTTCGATGTTCGGCCCAGAATATTTTGATATTGATTGAAGGGGCGGGCGAAAAGATTCATTCGCGCTTTGCCGTTTGTTTGCTCAGGACCATGAAAAATTTTGCGCATCTGCTTTCGTGGTTTTTGGAGGTCCATCGGGCGTCAGAGCACTCTCTTAGCCTCTCGCGACCTCCTTTTCCATAAGTTAGACGAATGGGGTCGGCGAAGAAAGACAGTTGTTAAGTGTTTTTTTAGAGAAGGTTGGAACGAAAGCGGTCTGGCTAGGAAAGCGTACTGGGAGGTCTGCTAGATTAGGCGGTATGAGATCGTTGTCCGAGGGACAGCCATTTCGAGGTTTTGCCAGCGACAACAATGCGGGCGTGCATCCTGAGGTCATGGAGGCGATTGCCCGCGTCAATCAGGGGCACGTTGTGGCTTATGGCGACGACGCTTACACGCGGTCGGCGCTCGGGAAGTTTGAAGAGAATTTTGGTCCCGACATTGCCGTGTTCTTCACCTTCAACGGGACCGGCGCCAATGTTCTGGGGCTGCAGGCGCTGACCCGGTCGTTTCATTCGGTCCTGTGCAGCGACTACGCTCATATTTACACCGATGAATGTGGCGCGCCGGAAAAGCATACCGGTTGCAAGCTGATTCCACTGCCGCAGCAGGATGGCAAGATCACGGTCGAACAGGTGCGACAGGCGTATCACGGCATTGGAGACGAACATCATGCGCAGCCGAAGATTATCTCGATTACGCAATCGACTGAGATGGGTACGGTTTACCAGCCGGACGAAATAAAGGCGCTCGCTGCCTTCGCCCACGAACACGAAATGTTTTTGCATATGGACGGAGCGCGCCTGGCCAACGCCGCCGCCTCGCTGGGCCAAAGTTTGCGGCAGGCGACGCGGGATTTGGGCGTGGATGTACTTTCTTTCGGAGGTACGAAAAACGGGATCATGGGCGGCGAGGCGGTCGTGTTTTTCCAGTCTGAGCGTGGCAAAGACTTTCTTTATCTGCGGAAGCAATCCATGCAACTGGCGTCGAAGATGCGCTTCATCGCGGCGCAGTTCGAGGCGCTGCTGACGAACGGTTTGTGGCGGCGCAGCGCAGAACACGCCAACCGCATGGCACGCGTGCTGAAGCGCGAGCTCAGAAAAATCCCCGAAATCAGGATTGTGTGGCCGGTGGAGGCAAACGGAGTTTTTGTCCAACTCCCGCGCCACGCCGTAGATGAGATCAAGCAACAGTACTTCTTCTATACGTGGATCGAAGAGGAATCGATCGTGCGCTGGATGTGCTCCTTCGATACGACGGAAGAGGATGTCAGCAAGTTTGCGGGGGTGGTGGCGGAGGCGGTAAAAGGGTAAGGACGGACTCGGTACTTGCTATCAGCAATTGCTTTTTGCCTCATTTTTCACTAAATTGGCCCATCCCCCAGTTTTAGAATCGGCCGGGCGTTTCGCCCCAGGAGTCATTGATGAGCCGGAAGTGGTTTAGCTTTCTTGCCCTGATCGCTGCTATGACGCTGTTGTGCACTTCGTCGAGTTGCGGATTCAATCAACATTTGGTATCGATCCAGGTGGTTCCTCCGGGCGCGACCTTTAACTCAGTAGGCGCGAGCATTGTTTTCAAAGCGATGGGCACGTATGAGCATCCGCCGGAGACAAAAGATATTACTGACAGTGTTACCTGGTCAGTAGACTCGCAGGCCCTGGTTTCCATTACGAACACAAGTGAGGTAACCTCACTCAACATTTGCGGCAGCGGAAACCTCTACGCAACATATTACGACAGTCCAAACCAGGTCACAGGCTCTGCGTTTCTCACCGGAGGGGGCGTAGGCAATGTGCAAGTATGTCCCATCGGAAGTGATACGACCACACCGGTTGACGCGCACAATTCGACCGCTGCCATCAAGTGAGCCACGGCGAGCAGCAACTGCGACGTTCGTTCGAGTGCCGGGCCGAGGCTATTCTTGCTCTGCAAGCAATTTACTTAACGTAGCTTTATGTTTGGAGGCGTCTTTGTTTTTGTGGGGGACGACCTTACCGGTTGGAGGCGCGCCCAGGCGCTCGCGCGCCAGTTCTTTGACGGCCTGTACTGCGCGGAATGTTTTTGCCTTTTTCTTGCGCGCCACGGTTCCTGCCTCGCCCTCCATGTTGCCATAGCTTGTACCCCAGCGAACATGTAATAATTACGCCTCATGGAAGAGCGCGATTTTTTTGACGAGAGCACGCAGAGAAAACCAGCGACGTTAAACTGTCCCCACTGCCACCAACCCGGCGAGTATGAAGTGACCTGGGTGGTGCGCACCAAGAAGCGCCAGTTGGCCGGACGGGCCGACGAACGCGATCGGGCGCGCTTCGCCAAAGCGCGTTCCTACATGCTGCGCAAAGACGACCAGATGGCCTGCAAGAATATGCGATGCCGCAAGCGTTTCGAAATTTCCGGCGTGCAGTCGGTGGTCTTCACGGATTAAGGATCAACTTTTGTCCTGTTCACCGAAACACTAAGGGTCACTCCCGCAATGGAATCGGGACCAGCGGAAACATGATCGGACAGCTGAGGAACTCGTGCAGGTACTTGAAAACACAGCCAAAGCCGCTTAAGAAATGAAGTGTTCGATAATTTTATTGTGTTTGTGCGAGATTTGTCATATAAAAATTGTCCCCGATACTTTGGTAATTTTTTCAGGCCCCGCAACAATAGGATAATCTATGGCATCTACTCTAATTGAAATGCCTACCTCAGCCAACGCGGAAGATGTTCGCCTAGGATTGCTACGGTCCGCGCCTCTAGACTCTTGGATAGCCCTCTCAGAGGATGAGACTAAAATTGTGGCGACTGGCTCCACCTACGAGGAAGTCGTGCGGAACAGTGAAAGTGCTGGCGTCTCGGATCCTTTGTTAATCAAGACTCCGAAGGTCTGGATGCCGATTTCCGTGTGAGTCTAAAACTTCCATATAAGAAGTTTCCGATTAAAGGCGAGGGCTTCTACTATTCCGCCATTCTGCCTGTGAACATCGCCCTACCCGAAAAGAACGCGCCACGATCAAAGAGGTTCGAAGCAATTATCGATTCGGGTGCCTCCTTGTGTCAGTTTCAGGCGGGTATTGGCAAGGCGCTAGGTTTGGATATTGAGAAGGGAGAGCTGAGGGAAGTGATGGGAATCTCAGGCCCGTCACGAATGTACATCCATGAAATCTCCCTCTATATTCCGGGTGGGCCTATCAAGGCAAAGGCGGGTTTTTCTGACGAACTTCCCGTGTTGGGTCTACTGGGTATGAATGGATTTTTTGAACATTTCAATATTACGTTTGACCCGATTGG
>Ga0302320_10012833_pt1 | contig 17548 bp, 15 predicted proteins | sample Bog_T0_3_FD_202130 | JGI IMG/M metagenome (GOLD analysis project Ga0302320, IMG submission 202130) | Peat permafrost microbial communities from Stordalen Mire near Abisko, Sweden - Bog_T0_3 | ecosystem: Environmental > Terrestrial > Soil > Wetlands > Peat | place: Sweden: Abisko, Stordalen Mire...
CAGTCTTGAATTTTCAAATTTCACGTCTAAAAACCGACGTCCGCTAATCAGTACGTTCAAATTTCACGTCCAAGTTACGCGCAGTCTCGATTTTGATTCAAAAAACGCACCACAATTTTTTGGCCTAAATTTTGTGGTGCGTTTTTTAAACCGAAATCGAGACTGCGCGTAACTTGGACGTGAAATTTGAACGTACTGATTAGCGGACGTCGATTTTTAGACGTGAAATTTGAAAATTCAAGACAGCACGTATCCAAAGTCAAGACTGCACGTGTGCCTCGCGCGCTCAGGCTCGAGCGCACGCAAAATAAAATTTAACAAACGGGTCTGGATTTTGGGTAAAAACAGGTCGCCATCTTTATTTATTGTCTTCTGGATAGCCTGGCAGCAGGCCATTCGCCTCGCCCGTTTCGTAAAAGGACTGCGCCTCGGCGAGGGTGGGTGCGACGACGCCGACGGTTGCGAGCACGCTAGGACTCGTAGCCGCAGTTGCGAGGGCTGCGGCGGCCCGGTCGGACAAAATTTCGGCCACACTCTCGCAGTCGAGATACTCGGCCAGCGAGAGCGTGTCCAGCAGAACTGCAAACGGGAGGGGTGCGGGGGAGGGGGCTCGTCGGGGCAGTGGGCCGTCGCCTTGCAGCATTTCTTCAAATCGGCGTTCTTGTAGGAGGGCGTGGAAGTGCGTGAAGATCTCGGACGAGTACGAGGTCAGCGGATGCTCGACGTCCGTCGGTATCAGGCTCGCGTCGAGGCGAAAGTATCCGCAGTAGTGGTGGAGCAGGCCCATGTTGACCGGCACCACCACGCCGTCGCGGCACCGCACGCGCAGCGTCTCCCTGCTTCGCGGCCACTGCTCGTCGACCGCCCCTTCCCCCTTCCCCTCTCCTGCAGTTTGCTGATCAGACATCTGTTCCTCAATTTCACTGCCGTCGTTGCCGAAAAATAAAACGTGTTGTGTGTCTTTTGCGTGCAGCAGTTCAACTGCAAAAACGCGTGTGGAGAGAGAAGAGTGAAAAATGGACGAGATGGTTGCAGCGACGGCGGAGGGCAAGCGGGGGAGACGGCCGCGGTGGCGCCCGCCCGTGATCGAGGAGACGACGCGCCGACAGCGGACGCTCGCCCAGCGCGACCCCGAACTGCAGATGCGCCGGCTGCGGGTGTCGGCGCCCGATCTCGCCGAGGTCGTGCGCGAGGACTTTGCCGCCTTCCACCGCTTCTACACGTACGCGCAGCACGACCCGGACGCCGACGCCGCGGACCTGCCGCCGGGGCACCTCACGCTCGTGTGCTGGACGGACCGCAGGCCCGCGTCGCGCCTGCCCGAGCACGGCGACGAACTCGTGCTCGCGCCGGTCGGCAGCCTCACCGTCGACGCCGGCGGCCGCACGGTCGTGTCCGAGGGCGTGTTCCACGCGCGCGTCGACGCCATCCTCTCGTCCGCGCAGCCCACCCGCACCAACCCCTCCTTCACCGTCTGCAAGCTGCGCGTCTACCCCCTCGGCTACGGCGCCCCGCCACCGCCCCCCGCCCGCGCCCCCGCTCCTGCAGTTGACGGATCGTCGCAGTAACTGTAGGAGAGAGGGGGGGGAGGGGAGGGGTAGGGAGAGCGGGAGGAAGACGGAATTTTTTTAAAGTCTCGGGTCTGAGGAAAAGAGACACAACAAGACATTTGACTCTTTTTTCTGCAGTGGGGAACAGTGGAGCAGAGACAGCAGCAGAGCGGAAAAAAAGGGTACGGAGAGACGAGAAACGCAACACGGACGGGACCCCGCAGCGATGCAGAGAGAAGTTGACATGTATGTGAGGATGAAAGAGACGGTGCTGCAGGGCAAGGCGAACCTCGCGGGGGCGCTCACTGCCGAGATGGTGGGTGCGGACGGGTCCCGCATCGAGCGCGTCGAGACCGAGTTTCTGCGCCGCGTCGGGCTGCCCTCGGGACTGCAGGACGCCGTCGACGGCGCCGGGGTCGGGGGCTTTGAAAACGCCGCCGCTGCAGTTGCCCTGTCCCGCGCGCTGCGGCGCACGCCGCTGACGGTCCCGGACGAGTGTCGGGGCCTCTTCACGCCGCGGCCGGGCGTCCACACGCGCGCCATGCTCTTCGCCTTCCTGTACGCCTACTTTGAGCGCGACCACATGGTCGAGTACTACGAGATGACCGGCGCCTACTGCAGGGACGAGGGCGGGCGGGAGCGCGTGCTGCTCGACGAGCTCGTCTACATGTTTCTGCTGCGCATGGACGAGACCGTGCGCAGCCTGCTGATGGGCATCGCCGTCGAGCAGCACGCGGCGTTCACCAAGAGCCTGATGGCCGCGGCCGACGTCTACTGCCGCGCCGGGCTCGGCAACATCCTGTTTCGAGACCCGCGCGACACCACCATCACGCCCGAGACCCCGCCGCTGCCGCCGTGGGCAGCCGCCGCCCGCGCCGCCATCGCCGGCATGATCGCTGCGGGCGGCGGCGTGCTGCGGCCCACGGATTCGTCCGTCCCCGTCCGGCGGCAGCCCACCGTCCCCGTGCTCCCGCACCCCCCGTCCTCGCGCCCCTTCTTTGCAGTCAACGCGCCGACGACGGCCGACGAGATCGACGGGATCGAGCCGCCGGAGGTCCTCGAGTGGCGCCGCAGGATGCAACTGCGCGCCGAGTCCGCCTCATCCCTGAACGGCGACGACGACGACGACGATGATGATGACGACGACGATGACGACGACGACGACTACGACCGCCGAACGGGCGCACACCCTCGCCCCGCAACCCACACTCCTGCAGTTAGACGGCCGCCATCTCCGCCTAGGGCGGTCCGGCAACTGCAGGAGAGGGCGCGGGGGAGGGGAGGCGGGGGCAGGGGCGGGGGTAGGAGTGTGGTGGGGCCGCCGCCGATCAACAACACGCTGGTGAACGCGCCGGAGGACCTGCGGCTGGCGATCAAGCAGGCGGCGCACAGCACGGTGGAGACGAACGCGCCGGGCTTCCTGCGGCTGGTGGTGCAGGGGGCGTCGGCGGTGCGGACGATGCTGCCGCGGTTTCTGTTCATGCAGCGGCCGACGGAGATCATGGACCTGCTGCTGGCGACGGTGCTGCACATCCCCTACATCATCGTGCGGCCGAAACTCGTGTACTTTAAGATCGTGCCCCTGTACAGCGTCATCAGCATCGTGCGCGGGGACATCAGCCCGTACGACTCGCCCGGCATGTACGTCTATCTGCAGTTCTTCACCTACACGCACCTCATGCTGCTCATGGCCGACATCGACGCCACCAAGTCCGCCGAGTCCCTCTGCTAACTGCAGGAGCGCGGGGGAGAGGGTGGGGATGACTTGTAATTAGAAAGAAAGCGTGCGGTAGCAATAAAACACACAACAATCGAATTTTAATGCTTTTGTTTATCAATCAATCTCCAGTCACACCTTTTCCCAATTCCCGCTTGCATTCCAGTCGCCCTCGACTTCCCCGCTGCTGCTGCCGCTGCCACTCCCCCGCCCGCCCCCTCCCCCTCCCCCTCCCCCGCCCCCCTCGCCCTGCAGTTTCACGAGCTCGACGCGGCTGTACCGGGGGCCGCCGTTGTTGAAGATGCCGAGCGCGCCCCACAGCGCCGTGCCCAGCACCGCGAGCCCCACGATGCCCGCCACCGCGTACGACGCCACCGTCCCGGCAGCCACGTGGGGAATACTTGTCGTCCGCACGTGCGTGCACGCGGCGCCCAGCACGTCCCGCGTGTAGTTCGTCGGCTGCAGGAAGCTCGCGCAGGCGCTGTACGCCGACAGCCGGCAGTCCGCATACATGTCGGCCATCCCCGGCGGCGCCCCGTCCCCCGCCAGCCCGATGTGCAGCGCCGTGCACGTCACGTTCACCCGCGCGCCGACCTCCTGCCGCGGCTGCACCGTGAACACGCCGACCGTGCCGTACACGCCGACGCCGCCCCCGCCGGGCACCCGCACCCGGCAGTGGATGCCCATGTAGTAGTACAGCGCGGGCAGCCGCCCCGCAGCCTGCAACTGCAGGGCGACGGTGGGCGGGAGCAGCGGCGGGTCCGGCGGCGCGGGGTACGAGATGCGGCACAGCGTCAGGTCGCTCGTCGCGTTCGCGGGCACCGTGAAGATCGCCGGTAGGTGCTGCTCCCCGCTCACGCACCGCCGCTCCGCGCACGCCCGGTACGTCGGGCACCGGCACTCCCGGTCCTGCTGCCAGCGCCGGCCGACGCCCTCGTTCGGCGGCGTGTTCTTGCTGTTGCCGTCGTGCAGGTAGTCCCGCCCCTTGCACGTCATCTTCTCCGCCGGCAGCTGAGTCGCCGCGAAGCGCAGCACCTCCGCCGCGTCTCCTGCAGTTACGAGCCCCGAGCAGTTCAACGCCGGCGTGCGTGCGGGCGACTGCGAGGGCGAGATCGACGCCGTGCGGCTCTCGGACTGCGAATGGTGGCTCGCCGACTGCGAGTGCGACTGCGGCTTGGAGTGCGAGGGCGGGTGCTGGTGCGAGTGCGAGTGGTGCGAGTGGGAGCGGTGCGAGTGGGAGTTGGAGCGCGTCTCGTTCGCCAGCGCCAGTCCGGCCAGCACCGCCAGTACCAGCGCCGCCGCAACAATCACGTGCCGAAATTGCATCTTCCCACCTTCCACGAAATTTATGTTGTCTCTCTTTTTGTTGACTCCAGTCCTGAGAAAAAGACACACAACTGCAAAATCGGCGATCTGTTTTTTTATTTTCTCTTCTCCCCCGTCTCTCGCCCACCCCACCACCCCACCACCCCACCCTCCTGCAGTTTGGATGATGGGACTTGGGGCGATTACGGAGCGAGTGCGCAGTGCGGCGGCGAGCGTGGCGGCGGCGCGGCGCTGGCTTCTCGAGTCCCGGGGCTCGCAGCAGGGCAGCCGCTCGACGCTCGTCCTTTTCCTTGCAGTCGTGGGCCTGGTGCTCGCGGCGCCGCCGCTGGTGCGGGCGGGGGATCGGGACCTCGCTGAGACCGCGCTGACTGCGGCGATCGGGCTTGCGCTGGCGATGCTCATGGCGCGTCCGTCCGAGGCTGCCGCGCACGCGTGCGTCCTCGCCTACGTCACCTCCCGCCAACTCCACGCCATGCCTCCGCCAACTGCAAGAGCGGGGCGCGGGGCCGGGGCCGGGGGCGCGAGGAACCTGATTCTGGAGGTCCCGGTGTGCATAGTGCTGGTGTTGATGATGGGGATTGAGCACACGGTTGTTGCAGTGCTGCGGCGACGCATGGTGCCGGAAACGGTGGCGGACCTGTGCGCGTCGCAGCGCTTCCGAGGCGTGTACTCGGGCGCGGCCGCGGTGGTGCTGCTGCTGGGCGCGCTGCTGCCGCTACCGGGCTGCGGGCTGTTCTATCTCGACGCGCGGCAGCGGGCGGCGCTGGCCGTGCTGTGGGCGGCTGTGGCGGCGACGGAGGCCCGTAAGGCCGGCGTGGCGCGGCTGCGGGCGGACGTGGACCTGCCGCCGGTCGCGTGCAAGTGCGCGCCCATGCTCTACCTGCACCCCTACTACTGGTTCATCGTGGCCCTGTTCGTGCTTGCCGGCATCTTCGGAGGGGGCACTGGAGGGGGCACTTCGCGCCCCCCTCCACCCCCCTCTCCTGCAGTTTCTGGAGGCGCGGCGGGAGAAGGGGGCGGAGGGGGTGGCGACGGCGGCGAGGGCGGATACCGCCGCAGCGAGAAGGCCGCGCGCGAGGGGTCCGACGACGACGGCAATGACGGCGATGCTGATGACGATGACGTCGATGCAGACAATAAAGACGATGACAATGATGACGATGATGATGATTAGACTGCAGCAAGAAAGAGAGACACAACAACACGAAACAATGTTTGGATTCTTATTTGGATGGAACAGCAACAAGGGGAACAGTGACAAGGGGAACAAGGGGAAGAAGGAGAAGAAGGTGACGCCGACAACCAGCGACGGAGGGAATGTGGCGGAGTTGCCCCCGAGGCCCGCGGGGGAGGCGCTGCTGCGGAAGGCGGTGGAGCAGAACAAGAATGGCTGGGAGATGGCCCGCGAAGCCGGCGAGCCAGAGTATTTCGCGCTCTCGATCTCCGACGCCGACGGACACATCCATCGCGATGGCGCGATGTATTTCGACTCCTCGTTCGTGATGTCCCGCCTTCTCGACCAGTGTGTGCGCAAACTGCGGGCGGGCGAGATGATCGTGTGCCGGCCCGTGCTGCGCACCGACGCGGACTACGAGTACGCCAGCAAGACGCGCCTCACCGCCGCCATGTTCACCGCCGACGCCGCCGCCAAACTCGACCGCCAACTCGAGCAACTGCACACGCGCGGGCGCCAGTAGGGGCGGGGACGGGGAGAGAGGAGATATTCTAATTGGAAGAAATAAATATTGACAACATTTTTTTTTAAAAAACTTTAATTTTTTCTTCACAACAAAACACACACAACCTCCTGCAGTTGACAGCGGGACAGTGAGGATGAGTGGCAATGGGAACAGTGACAACGAAAGAGCAGGGAGCAGAAAGTGGCAGCTGCTGGACGAGGTGCGTGCGGATTTGAGAAGGCTGCTGCAGCGGCTGGATGACGCCGAGAGTGAGGTGGGAGGGGACGGCGAGCAGCAGGCCCAGAAGACAGAGCAGCCGATCGTGGACTGCAAAAAGGAGTTTGAAGTCTGGTACGGCTTGAAAGCGATCGACGTGTCGCCAGACGGCAAGACGCTGATTGCTGCGACGGAGGACAAAATCTGGATCATCGACGTCGACAGCGGCGCTCTCGCAGATGTCAATCTCAAGGAAGCGCCCATCTACGCGCTGAAATTCGTCCCCGGCCAAGCGCTTGCAGTTGCCGGAGTCTCCGACGGCGTGGTGATTGTCGACATCGACAAGCGCAAGTCCCTCAATTATGTCGGATCGAAGAGCCCCGCGGTCTGCCAACTCGCTGTGACCAGCGACGGGCGTACGGTCATCGTCGGCAGAGTCGACGGCTGGGTGCTCTCGTGGGACCTCAACAGGCGGACGAATAACTGGGCGAGCAGGATGTTTTCCAAGGCCGTGCAGGCGCTCGCAATCGCCTACGATGGGCGCCACGTCTGGTGCGGCAGCTGCGACAACCATGCATTCAAACTGAGCATGCAAAACGGAAATCCCAGCCATGCGGTGGCCACGTCCGGACCCGTGTTGTCGCTCGCCGCAGTGCCTCGCCTAAACAACCTCATCATCGGCCACAGTTCACACTTTGAAGTTTTCGAGGGCCGCAATGACCGCATACTGCAGTGCGGCGGGTTCGAGACCTGCATGAACGTTTGCCTCACCAAGAACGGAAACATCATACTCGCGTCAAGAGGAGGCGTGGTCCGTGCGTTCTACCAGAATATCCCTTGCGAACTCGCCGCAACGTATTCGGGCCACGCCGCAGATGTTATTTCCATCGTCATCATGCCCGACGACAAGCACTTCGTCTCCGGCGCCCGCGACGGCTCCATACACCTCGGGAAACTGCCGGTGCGAGGGGAGAAGGTCTAGTGTTCGCGCCCCCGCCCCCGCCCCCGCACTCCTGCAGTTGCCGGAGAGGAAGAGTAAGAGAATGAAAGTGAATTTGAAATAAAGAGAAAGAGAGACAACAATTTTTTTTCAACTTTAATTTCTTTTCCACAACAAAACACACACAACAGCAATCGACGACGGAATAGCAAAGATGAGCAACAGTTGGAACAACAATGGAACAGTGAGGAATAGTCGCAACAGCAGAGAGGGAGCGAAGAAGCGGAGACTGGAGGATGCATACGAGAACGCGAAGAAGGTAATCCAGCGGCTGAAGGAGGCCATTGAGGAGATTGAAGACGACGGCAAACAGGGGGTCGCTGAAGTAGAACTGTTGTTAGATCACCTGAGCGATCTGACAACCTTGGACGTATCCGCGGACGGGAAGATGGTGATCGTTGCTTCTTACAACGACATCTGGATCATCGACAACGAGCACTACACGATGAAGCCCATGAAGGTTGATGGGAATCTTATTTTCGCGCTGAAATTTATCCCGGGCAAGCCGCTCGCAGTCGCTGCAGTTGGCGGCGCATTGATGCTGGTCAATCTCGAAAAAGGCGAGCCCCTCAACTACCTCGGACCGGCTAATCGTCAGGTCTTGCAGATCGCCGTTTCCAGGGACGGACGGACAGTCATCGCCGGCCAAACCAACGGCTGCGTGACTTCTTGGGATTTGGCCAACACGAAGGAAAACTGGTCGAGGATCGTTTTCGCTGGAGGGACGCACATGCTCGCAATCACCGACGATCAGCAACACGTCTGGTGCGGAAGCTGCTGCTATACGGTATACAAGCTGGACATGAAAAATGGCGACGTCATCCGAGCAGTGGAGACGGCTGGGCGCGTGTTATCGCTTGCTGCAGTGCCCCGCACAAACAACGTCGTCGTCAGGCACGCTTCAATGTTTGAAATCGTTGGGGACTGCAAATATGAGATCGCCAGGTGCGCAAACTCAAAGGCAAGCGATAACATCTGTGTCACCAACGGCGGAGACATCCTGCTTGTGTCAGCGGGCAATTTAATCCATGCGTTCTACATGGACAATCTGAAAAAGCCGGCTTCGGTGTATTCGGGCCACACCGCGGAAGTCATCTCCATCGTCATCATGCCCGACGACGAACACTTCGTCTCCTCAGGCGAAGACGGCACCGTGCGCCTCTGGAAACTGCAGAAGCGGGGCGGATAAGGTCTAGCGCCCCACGCCAGCGCGCCCCCTGCAGTTGCCGGAGAGAATATGAGAGAAGGTGAAGAAGATATCGTGGTTGGAATAAAGAGAGACAACAATTTTTTTTCAACTTTAATTTCTTCTCCACAACAAAACACACACAACAGCAATCGACGAAGGAACAGCAAGGATGAGCAACAGTGGGAACAACAACAACGGAACAGCGAGTAATGGTGGAAGCAGCAACGAAGGAGCGATGTCGAGGAAGCGGCATCTAGTGGAAGCGTACGAGGACGCCAAAAGGGCGATGTGGAAGCTGGAGGAGGCCATTAGGTGGATTAAAGATGATGGAGACCATGAGGCCCCGAAGATTATAGCGGGCGTCCCGGAAGTAGAAAGGTTGTCGGAATTCATGGGCGATGTGAGAGCCGTGGACGTGTCCGCGGACGGGAAGATGGTGATCGTTGCGTCTGGCAGGGGAATCTGGATCATCGACCGCGAGCACGACACGGTAAAGCCCATAAAGGTCGATGGGAATCTTATTTACGCGCTGAAATTTATCCCGGGCAAGCCGCTTGCAGTTGCTGCAGTCGGCATCACGTTGATGCTGGTCAATCTCATCAAAGGCGAGCCACTCAGCTACCTCGGACCGAATAATCGACAGGTCTTGGATATCGCCATGTCAAGAGACGGACGGACAGCCATCACCGGGCAGATCAACGGCCGCGTGACTTCTTGGGATTTGACCGACATGAAGGAAAACTGGTCGAGGATCGTTTTCGCTGGAGAGACGCAGGCGCTCGCAATCACCGACGACGAGCAACACGTCTGGTGCGGAAGCTTGCTCAGCACGATGTACAAACTGAGCATGAAAACCGGAGAGGTCTGCCAGCACGTCCCCTTGTCTGGAGCCGTGTTCTCACTCGCTGCAGTGCCCGGCACGAACGACATCATCGTCGGGCACTTTTCAGAGTTTGAGATTTTTGACAGCAGCCAAAACAAGATCGTCAACTGCAAGGAGTCGTACGTGGGCATGAACACCTGTCTCACCAAGAGCGGAGACATCATGCTTGCGACAAAGGGAAACCTGATCCACGCAATCTGCATGAAACCCCCACGCACCACCGCTGCAGTGTATTCGGGCCACACCGGCGAAGTCACCTCCATCGTCATCATGCCCGACGACGAGCACTTCGTCTCCGGCAGCAGCGACGGCACCGTGCGCCTCTGGAAACTGCCGAAGCGTGCGGACAAGGTATAGTGGCCGGGTCCCGCCCCACGCCCGCACACTCTCCTGCAGTTGCCGGAGAGAAAGAATGAGAGTGAGTGAGAGAGAAAGAGAGAAAGAGAGAAAGTGAATTTGAAATAAACAGAAAGAGAGACAAAACATTTTTTTCAACAAATCAAAACACCAACAAAGGAACAGCGAGGATGAGCAGCAGTGACGGAACATCAAAGATCAGCAGTGCATGGAGGGAGATGCGGCAGGCATTGGCGGAGAAGCGGGCAGCGAGGGCGTTTGCGACGGCTGGACGAAAGCGCGGCTGGAGCGAGCAGGCCCGCCGCAAATTCAAGGCCAAGTTGGAGGTAATGCAGAAGCGCGTCGCGAAACTGCAGAAGATGTGGGACGAGCGCGAGGAGCAGACGACAGTCTTTGTCCCCGTGCAGGTCGTAGACTCTGGCGAATCCAGGGTGCTGCACAAGGGCGATCACAATGACGTGTATGCGATGGTGATGGACCCCGCCGGCCGCTTTGCAGTTTCTGGCCACGCGAGCGGCGCGGTGATCATCTACGATCTCAAAGCGGGGACGATGAAGATCATCCATCACAACGAGAAACCTGCAGTGTGCGCGCTCGCAATCACTGCGGACGGCAGACACGCGTTCGCCGCAGGGAATGGCGGGGACATATGGATCATCGACACTGAGAGAGGCACCGCGGCAAAGATGATCAACAACACGTATAGCATCAACGCGCTGGTGCTGTCGGCCGACGAACAGACGTTGGTCGCATCCGACACCCGCGGTTGTCTGATGGCATTTGATTTGCTGACCCGGGCACGCATATGGGTCTCCGACAACGACGACTCGCCGGTGCTGTGCTTGGCGATCGACCCCGTCGCAAAGCATGTGTTCAGCGGTGACGATGGTGGAGATATCATTCAGTGGGACATTGCGAGTGGAAAGAAATTGAACACCAATTTCTCACTCGAGGCCGGAGTGCTGTCTCTTTCCTTCACGCCAGACGGCAGCAAGATCGTGGTGGGCACCGACAAGAAGGACATTGACGTGTACTCCCGGAGCGGCGACCACATCGGATCGTTCGACCAGAGGACCCCAACGAACGCAGTCGCAGTCGCACCAGACGGGAAGCGGTTTGTCGCCACGTTCGACGAGAAGGACATCGTGTTCGCTGAAATACACAACGACGAGGTCAAAATCATCCGCGTGTTGAGCGGTCACACCTCCTTCGTCAACTCGCTCGCCGTCACGCCCGACGGCGCCAGCGTCATCTCCGCCTCCACCGACGGCTCCGTGCGCCTCTGGAAACTGCAGGAGAGTGCGGGGGAGAAGGTCTAGTGTTCGGGCCCCACCCCACGCCCACTCTCCTGCAGTTGTCGGAGAGGAGGAGAGAAAGAGAGAGAGAGAGAGTGAGAGAGTGAAGGTGAATTTGAAATAAACAGAAAGAGAAAGAAAACAATTTTTTTACAATCACAACACACAAAAAATGCTTCGATTGCTCTTTGGAGGGAACAGTGGTAACGGGAACAGAAACAACGGGAGCAGTGGTGGTAAGCAGGAGGCGAAGCCGGTGACGCGGAGGGACCTCGCTGAAATGAGGGTCATGGAAGCGATGAAGCGGACGGGGGGCAGAGAACAGTCTCACAGATACTACCATGCCCGCGTCAGGAATAAGTTTAAAGAGGGGACTAATCAATCGTACTACTTCGATTCCATATTGATCATGAACCTCTGGATGGAGAAATATTTAAGCACGCTCGGTGAGGGCTGCAGCGTCGTGTTTTGGGGAGTCTCTGAATCCAATACCAAGATGTACGCGACCGCGGAGAGATTGTGCATCAAGGCCAGCGATTTCCTCGTGATGTCCGATGACGAGATCAGGCACGAATTCTACGCAAAACGCATCATCTAACTTACTCATTAAACTGCAAGAAACTTGGTGTTTTTTATTTACAATCAATCGTCCTCTCCCTCATCCTCGTCTTACGGGCCCCCGCCCCAGCGCCCTCTCTCCTGCAGTTACCATAGAGGAAAAGAAGAAGAATGAGAGTGAAAGTAAGAGAATGAAAGTGAATTTGAAATAAACAGAAAGAGAGACAAAACAATTTTTTTACAATCACAACACACAAAAAAATGCTTCGATTGCTCTTTGGAGGGAACAGTGGTGACGGGAACAATGGTAGGAAGCCGGATGTGACGATGGAGGAACTTGGGGAAATCAGGGCCTCGAAAGCGATGCTACCGACCGGGGGCAGAAACAACAATTACCGATTCTACTATGCCTACGTCAAGAACAGTCCATACAAGGGGATTGCTGACGCCTATTACTTCGACTCGCCCAGAATCATGTCCCTCTGGGTGGGTGAACGCTCACGCACGCTCTACATGAACAACAAAATCGAGATCGAGGGAGTGTTTCCGCTTGATCACGAGCGGTTCGATCTTGCACGGAGAACGTGCATCAGGGCCATTGATTTCCTCTCGATGTCCGACGACCAGATAAGGCAAGTATTCAACGCCAAACGCGTCCTCTAACTTACTCATTAAACTGCAAGAAACTTTGTGTTTTTTTATTTACAATCAATCATCCTCTCCCTCGTCCTCGTCTTGCGGGCCGCCGCCCCCTCCCTCGCCCTCGCCCTCACCGTCGCCCTCGCCCTCGACGCTTATGTGGATGCGATATGCGAGGGGCCGCAACTCGTCCCGCGCCGCGCCCGCCGCCTGCTCCACATCCGCCAGCGCCCCTGCAGTTGCCGCGTGCGCGCTGGCGAGGGACTCGAGCCGCCACGCGATCTCGCTGCGCGCAAGGTCCGGCGCCTCCGCCAGCCGCCGCAGCGTGTGTCGGGGCTGCGGCCGCGGCGCCCCGGGCTCGGGCTCCCACTCCTCCTCGTCCACGGCCATCCGCAGCCCGCCCGTCGGCAGCTCCGCCGGCGTCTCCGCGATGAGCGGCCAGCCAACTGCAGAGAGCGGCGGCGGCGCGCGGTGGAACTGGCCCATGAGCCGCTCGGCGGCGAGCGTGACCCGCAGACACTCGTGGGCGACGCGCCGCAGCGTCACCGCAGCCGCCGCACCCCGCCGCACCAGCCGCTGGGCCTCGTCGTCGCCCGCGGCCAGCGCCTTCGTCTGCGCGGACGTCAGCCGCTCGGGGTCCGCCTGCTCCCACGCCGCTCCGCACACCGCGATTGCAGTCTGCGTGTCCCTCGCCAGCTGCCGGGCGCGCGCCAGCCACGCGGCCACGTCCCGGCGGGCGGCAAAGACGCCGGCGTTGAACGTGCGCACGCTGAACACCGTCGCCAGATGGCTCGAGGGCCCGCGGACCTGCGACGGCGGCGGCGGCATCTGCTGCCCGTCCCTGTCGCCCTCCGCCATCCGCTCCCCGTCCCGGCGCCGCTCCTCGTCCTCCTCCCGGCGCCGCTCGTCCTCGTCTGCAGTTTCCCGGTCCGCAAGGTCGATGTCCTCATCTGCTCCGGCCGGCGGCGGCGGGCGGGCGGGGCGGCGGGGCGCGGCGGCTGCGGCAGTCTGGCGGGCGACGCGCGAGGCCCGCAGCGTCTCGGCGGCGATCGCCTTGCCCACCACCCGGCGCATGATCTTCGACACCGCATTCGGAGGGGCACTGCGCGCCCCCCTCGGCGCCCCTTTAGTGGATGGTTTGGCGGCCCTCGGCGCGCGCTTGCGCTTCGCTGCCGCCGGTGCTGCAACTGCATCTTTCGAGACATCTCCCCCCGCCGCCGCCGGTGGTGCTGCTGTTGTGGTCGCAGTTGTGGTCATCTATTTTTTCGACAATGGAGAATTGACGGCAATGTTGTTTGTGTTTTTGCAGTTGCTCACAACACACACACAACATCACGACAGACAAAACAAACTACGGAACAGGAAAAAAGATGCAGACTAATCAAGGAACAGCAAACATGGAGGCAGTGGGAGCAGCAGCGGTTACGCGACGCAGTGCACGGCTGAGGGGACAGCACATTGAGGTCGACATGCGGGCTGACCCCACGCCTACTCGCCGCGCCCGCGAGAAACTGCAGGGACACGAGGGCCGGGAAAGGGACAGGAGCCCCGCCGCCGAGGTGTCCCGCCCCCTCCTCCCTTCTCCTGCAGTGGCTGAAGAGGAGCAGCCCGAGATCGAGCAGCAGCCGGCGCCCGAGCAGCCCAACTTCGATCAGCTGCTGGAGCGCATCCGCTCGCAGGCGCTGGAAGCCACACTCCTGCAGTTGCCGGCAGCGGAGGAAGAGGAGGTCGGCGATGAAGGCTTTCTCTACGCCCCGCAGGAGGAATTCGAAGGACACAGCGACATCAGCTTGCTCTACATCGACCGCGACGGAGAGGACGAGGAGGAGGATGAGGAGGATGACGAGGACGACGACGAGAGCGACATCAGCACAAACGACGACTACAACGACAGCGACAGCGACGTGGAGGAGATCGAGCAGCCCCCGCAGCGGCAGAGGGCTCGCATCAATCCCATCGCGATCATCGATATCGACGAAGAGGAGAAGAAAAAGCAGGGGGATGACAACTACCATCAATATATAATCAACAGCCTCCGCCAAGAAGCCTTAAGCGCAAACCGCTACGCCGAAGAGGACGAGGACGACGACGATGAGGACGACGAGGTCGAGTTGATCTGCGTGACCAGCCCCAGCGATGAATACAGATACAATTCTATTCTCGAGCGATCCCCGGACCGCAGGGCTGTTGAGAGGGCCTGTGGACTCGTCAACTGACCTCCCCGCCCCCCCCCCCCACCCCACCCCCACCCCACACTTTTGCAGTTGAGAAAAAAAAGAAGAGATGAAAAAAATAAATAAAAAAAAACAAACCAAACAATTTTTTTTCTGATCACACAATACATATTTTCACAATGGAGACGGCAGTGGATACGACGACTATGGCAGCACTCAGCAGCGACGACATCGCTGCCATGGCTGCTCTCGAGGCCGAGTTGGACGCCGAGATGCAGGAAGCCGACAAGCGCCCCGCAGAACTGCAGGAGAGCGGGGCGGAGGGTGGGGAGGAGCCCGAGGCCGAGGAGGAGGAGAAGAAGGACGACGGGACGGAGCCCCCCGCCAAGCGCCAGAAGCGTGCCGGCGCCCGCACCTCTGCAGTTGCGGACCCGTATGCGAACGTGGTGGCGGCGACGGGCGTGTTCAGCGACAAGGACGACGAGGGCCAGATCGCGGTGACCATGACGGTGCGTCACCCCGTGACGGGCGCGACGAGCACCAAGAAGTGCAAGCTCAAGGCGGACCCCGAGGAGATGCCGCTGCAGGCGCCGTGGATCGTCTACCACCTGCAGCCGCAGCGCCCGCCGCCGCCCGACGACGCGCCCGAGGACTACGACCCCAACTTCGACTACCGCGCCAGCATCCTGCGCGTCGTGCGCATCGAGTCCACGCTGCACACCTTCCGAGGCGCCAAGCCCGAGCAGTTTCGCCGCACGCTGCTGGACGCCCTGCCGCCGCCGGTCCGCGCCAAAGCCGACGTCGCGGCCTACGCCGCCGCCAAGATCACCGTCGCCGCCTACTCCGCCCCGCTCTCCGACATGGGCAGCCTCTGGAGCCTGCCGTGCGAGAACGCGGCACTGCATCTCGCGCCCGTGTGGGGGCCCGCGCTGCGGCATCCGGACTACTACGCCGTCACCAGCACCGTGCCGCGGGCGCTGCTCGACGACCTGCAGTGCCGCACCGATAAGGACTTCCAGCGGCTGCTCGACACTATGCAGACCGCGGCGCTCCGCAACCAGTACGCCTTCGAGATGCGCGCCCCGCGCCGCCTGCTGCCGCTCCGCAAACTGCAGAGGAGCGGGCTGCCCCTGCACGAGCCGGTCGAGGACGCCGAGATCGAGGCGCAGGAGCGGCTGATTGCGCTGTGGCCGCTGCGGGAGGACCGCGGGCTGCTGACCTATGCGCAGCACCTGGCCGCCGAGCCCCTGCTGGCCCGTTACTGCCACCCCGTCGGCGAGCAGCGGGACCAGCAGCAGCCCGTAGCGCTGCCCGCGTCCCTGCGCATGGACCTGTGCCGCTACACGTTCCTGACCGAGGCGGGGCGCTCGCGCTTTGCAGTTGTGCCGGGGAACGTGGCGGACCTGCTGGCGGCGGCGATCGCGCTGGTGCGGGAGGGCGGGCAGGCGGTGCGGATGACGGACGCGCGCATCTTCGTGCCCTCGCCGGCCGCGGAGCACCACGTGCGCGAACGCATGCCCATTGCAGTTGCCCGCCTCGTGCTCGGCGAGTCCGTCGGCGACACGCGCTTCGAAAACTACACGCTGCAACTGCAGGATGAGAGTGCTGCGGGGCCGTGGGGTGCGGCGGCGGGGTCGGGGCAGCAGCAGCGAGAGAGGACTCGGCCGCCGCTGGTGGTGCTAATTGGGGACCTGCACCTGTATCCGCGGGACGCGGCGCACCTGCTGCTGCGGCGCGTGGGGTTCGACATGGCCGAGTACAAGGACATGCGCGTGCTGGTGGGCGGGTGTGCGTGCGGCGCCCGGGACACGCTCTTCGACTTTTTCCTCGAGATGTGTCCGCGCGAGTTTGTACGGGAGCCCCGCTTCTGCAGTCGCTCGGCGGCGGCGGTGGCGGATGCCCTGGTGGCCGCGCGCGCGGCAATCACGGGCTGCGCCCGCCTCGGGTCCCCGAACTACAGCCCGCTGCTCGAACTGCAGAAGGTGGCGGACGGCGGGCTGCTGCGGGCGCTGCGCGCGGCGTATGCGGACCACTGCAAGAGCTGCGTGGTGCTGTGCGAGGCGCCGAAGCAGTGCGAGGAACTGCTGGCGGCGTGGCAGCAGGAGGATGCGGCGACGGTGAGCGTGGCGCGGCCCGGGGACGTGGTGATGCTGGCGGACGGGACGCAGGCGACGCTGAGCAAAGTCTTCCGGCGGCGCTCGTCGAGCCGCATGGAGGAGGCGCCGCTGCTGCAGTTGCTGGACCCGCGCACGCCGTACACGCACGCGGTGCGGTATGCGCACATGGGCAGCGGGGACCCGCCGCACCTCGGGCTGGACGGGCGCCAGCGGGGCGGGGGGATGATCCGGCGGCCCGCGATGGCGGCCAAGACGCGGCAGCGGTTCGTGCCGTGCGCCACGGTGATTGTTGCAGCGCGGCCGGGCGCGGAGCCCCCGTCGGACATGCTACTGCAGGCGGCGGCGCATCTTGCGCGGGAGCGGATCGTGGTGCTGGCCGAGGGCGCGTGGGTCGAGGCGCCGCGGCTCGGGCTGTACCAGGCGACGACCTTTGCCGCCGACAATCCCTTCCGCTTCTTCGGCTGGTCGCTGCCAGCGTTCGAGGGCGACGACGAGGACGCGATCCTCGACTCGTAACTGCATCATTAAAGTTTTTCATTTTTTTCCCACCGCGGGCTAATTAGTAATTTTATGCTTTGAAAAAATGTGCTATCGAAAACGGCTCCCGTTGCTCTCCTGCCGATATCCGAAAACTGCAGGGGGCGTGAGCGCGCGGGGTGGGGTCTCGAGCGAGCGATGGGGATGGACGCCCGCTAATTAGAGGAAAAAACGGACACGTGCAGTCCCGATTTTTCGACGCGCAGTCTTGAATTTTCAAATTTCACGTCTAAAAACCGACGTCCGCTAATCAGTACGTTCAAATTTCACGTCCAAGTTACGCGCAGTCTCGATTTCGGTTTAAAAAAAGC
>Ga0302320_10012834_pt1 | contig 17548 bp, 12 predicted proteins | sample Bog_T0_3_FD_202130 | JGI IMG/M metagenome (GOLD analysis project Ga0302320, IMG submission 202130) | Peat permafrost microbial communities from Stordalen Mire near Abisko, Sweden - Bog_T0_3 | ecosystem: Environmental > Terrestrial > Soil > Wetlands > Peat | place: Sweden: Abisko, Stordalen Mire...
GAGCCCCGAAGCCGCGAAACGCACCGTAAGGCACGTGATTGGTCGCCCAGGAGCGCGCGCACACTCGCACATTGGGGCAAAGATAGGGGCCCGTGGAGTGCAGCGTCGCGCGAGAAAGCACTGTTGACGAAAGTGTGGCATACGCGCCGCCATCGGTGTCGAGATGGATTTCGATCGCCAACAGCTTGCCATCTTTGTCGAGCGCGGTGCGATGGCGCACGCGCGCTGGATGGCGCTTGGTGGTTACCGCCAAATCTTCCATGCGATCGTAGACCATCTTCACCGGATGGCCGCTCTTCTTTGCCAGCAGAGCCGCATGACAGGCAAGAACGGACGGATAATCCTCCTTGCCTCCGAACGCGCCTCCGGTTTCAGTCTGGATGACACGCAATTTGTCATCCGGCAGATCGAAGACGCCGCGCAGCGCTTTGAAAACATAGTAAGGGCATTGCAGGGAGCCCCATATCGTTACTCCGTCTTCCGCGCTGTACTCGGCAATGACGCCCTGGTTCTCGATATATAAATGTTCCTGCGCGCCGGTGCGGTATTCCCCTTCAACGATGTGCGCGGCTTGGCCCCAAGCGGAGTCCACGTCACCTTTTTCCAGCAGAAAACTCTTGAGCAGATTGTCAGCGCCCCACACGACCTGATCTTGCCGCTCGCTCTCCTCAATGGTGAAGGCTGGCGGCAAGGGATCGTACTCGACCTTCACCCCGGCGAGCGCTTCGCGCAATCGGTGCTTGTCAGCATGCGCGAGCAGCAGAATCGGCTCTTCGCAATGATTCACTTTGCCATCAGCGAGGCACGGCTGATCCGCAACGATGAGCTGGATGATGTTTTCGCCGGGAATATCGACTGCAGTGACGACGGTGAACTCGCTCCATTCAACGCGGCGGTCGAAGGTAATGGAGCGAATGAGCCCACGCGGGATCGTACTGCGCACCGCGGCCCCGTACCACATGCCCTCGCGTACCATGTCGTCCACATAGCTCGCGCGACCTACCAGTTTGTCCACGCCCTCCTTTCGGGGAACGGAGGATCCAACGATGCGGGTTGTCGCATGCGTGCTCATAAGTGCCGAAAATGCCGAACGGGTTGAGGGATAGCATACAACGACGCGGCGATGTATTGAAAGCGCGAGCCTTACTCCGCCAGGCGCGACAGCGTGCGCGCAAGTACGTGCACGCCACTGCCGATCCACTCCGGCGAGGCGTATTCGTCGGGGCGATGGCTCACCCCGCCGCGGCAGGGAATAAAAAGCATGGCCGTTGGCGCAATGCACGAAACGAACGACGAATCGTGATAGGCGCGCGCCACCATGCGCTTGAATTTCTTGCCGGCGGCCACGGCAGACTCTTCGAGTGCCGTTAGAATCTCCGCATCGCAAGTCGCCGGAGGATCGGCATTGATCAGTTCCGTCGTGATCTTCACGCCGCGGCGCACGCTCACTTCGTTGACTGCGTCCGCCAATGCGGTCAAAACGCCGTCGCGACGTGCTCCATCAATGTCGCGCACGTCGGTGGTAAGTTTTACGAGCGAGGGAATGCTGTTCACCGCGCCGGGAAACACATCGCATACTCCTACGGTGCCTACGGTGTCGATGGCGCCTGTCGATTTTGCTGCTGACTCGAGCGCCAGAATTAATTCCGCGGCCGCGGCCAACGCATCTTTGCGGCCCGGCATCAGTTTGCCGCCTGCGTGGCCCCCCTCGCCTTCAATCACAATGCGCTGGCTGGCCGGCGCGGCAATATGTGTGACCAGGCCAACATCGAGTCCCTCCGCCTCAAGGTACGGTCCCTGCTCAATATGCAGCTCGACAAATTTATGGAAACGGCCTTTGGGGACGGCAACCGATTCCAGCGTGCCGGTAAATCCGGCTTGCTCGCGCCAATCATCGAGGCCACGACCTTCTTTGTCGCGCAGGGCGAGCGCCTGATTCGGCGCAAGCACGTTTGCCATCATGCGACTGCCCAGGCAGCCGATGCCGAAGCGCGTCGGCTCCTCGGCAGTGAAAATCACAAGCTCGATCGAGCGACGCGGCCTGAGTCCGAGTTTTTTCAGAACGCGAATCGCTTCAAGGCCCCCGAGCACGCCCACGCAACCGTCGTAAAGGCCGGCGTTGGGAATGGCGTCAATATGCGAACCGGTGCCGACCGGCGCAAGCGCGGGATCGCGGCCTTCCCAGCGGGCAAAGGTGTTGCCGATGGCGTCCTGGCTGATGCTGAGGCCCGCATCGGCGCACAGGCCTTTCACGTAGGCGCGGGCGCGCATGTCCGCCTCGCCGAAGACCACGCGCGTCACCACCGGAGGCTCGGCCTCGGAGATCTGCGCCAGGGCCATCAGCTCCGCCATCAGGCCGTCGATCGATAGATTGGGCCGCTCCGCCGTCATGCGCTGTGTTCTCCCAGCGGATGACGCCGCCAATCTTTGTAGATCAGGTACTTCGCAGGCTTCTTGCCCAGCGCGCCAAACCACTGCGGGCAGTAAGCACGCATCCAGATAAAGTCGCCGGCGTAAACCGGATACCAGGAGTCGCCGAGGCGGTAGATGCCGCCACCTTCAAGCATCAGTAGGCCGTGCTCCATCGTGTGAACCTCTACCATGCTGAGCGCTGCGCCGGGGTCGTAGGTCATGGTGTTCACGGCAAAGTCGTAGGCCGGGTTGTCGGGCATGAGCGCGCGCACACGCAACGCGCGGTCGCCCATGAGCGCGACGGGCGTCATGTCGTCTTCATCGGCGATCAGGATATCCGGAGCGGCTGTGCAGGCGAACGCCTCATACGGCTTTTCGATGACTGCGATCCGCGCAATGCCCGGCGCACGCACCGTGTGCGCAGCACCTTGCGGCAGATACGCGTAGCCGCCGGGCTTGAGAACGTAGCGTTTTCCGCCGGCCTTGAGCTCGATTTTGCCGTCAAGAACGTAGAGAAAGCGCTGCGCCGGCGCGGGCCCAAGCGATCCGCCGGAGACAAACTCCGCCGTCATCTGCGTAAAGCGCGCGCCCAGCTGTGGCGCGGCGTGGATGATGAACTCCACACCCTCTGCGCCGGGGAGCGGTGAACGAACAAAAGTGTCTGGTGTTTGCAGCAGATGGTCTGCCTTCAGGCTGCTGCGTGTCGATCCCAAATGGTGCACGTATGACCTCTTGCAAGGGAAATCGGAAGAGTGGAATCCAACAAAATCCGTTGCCCGATTCTATATGACCTCGCGGGCCACTCGCTCCAGAAATTTCCCACATACAACCAGGGCTGCCGCAACGTCCTCTTCGAGCACGGTTTCCTGTGGGTGATGACTGAGGCCGCCGGGGCTGCGCAGGAAGAGCATTGTCGTGGGCAGGCGCGAGGCCATCACCATGGCGTCGTGGCCGGCGCCACTCGTCATGCGCTTTACGGGCAGCCCCGCGGCCTCAATGGATTCGGCCACAAACGCCGTCAGCCGCTCATCCATGGGCACGGCCGGCTGGTCCACCTGGCGCGTGCTTGCGAAAGCGAGACCGCGCCGCGTGGCGATGGCTTGGGCCTTTGCGAGCAGAGATTCAACTGCGGCATTGCGATCGCTATCGAGAGCATGGCGCACATCAAGGCTCACTTGCACCGCGCCGGGGATCACATTGGCCGCATTTGGTTCCACATCTACATGGCCCACGGTAGCCACAAGCCCCTCCGTGTGTTGCGCAAGAGATTCCACTGCGGTGATCCACTCGGCAGCGCCGGCCAGTGCATCATGACGCAGGTGCATCGGCGTAGTACCGGCATGATTGGCGTGTCCCGTCCAAGTCAAAATGTGCCGCGTCTGGCCCACAATTGCTGTCACCGCAGCAACACGCAAGTTCTCAGCCTCCAGCACCGGCCCCTGTTCGATGTGGATCTCCAGGAAGCCCAGCGCGTCGTCGCCCATTGCAGCCTTGCCGATCTCAGTTGGATCGAGCCCGAAAGCGCGGATCGCAGTTTCCAGCGTTACGCCCTCTGCGTCCTTCAGTTTCAGAAGGGAAGCGTTGAATCGTCCCGCGACCGCACGGCTGCCTATGAAAGGAACACCAAAACGCACACCTTCTTCTTCACTGAACGCAATGATCTCGATGGAGAGCGGGAGCCGGAGCTCCCGCGCAATCTCCGCGCATTCGAGCGCCAGGCTGACGCCGAGAATGCCGTCGAAGGCGCCGGCGTTGGGCACGGTATCGATGTGCGAACCGAGAATCAGCCGCTTGCCGCCCGTGTTTTGCGTTTGCCACAAGCCGCGGAGGTTACCCGCCGCGTCCACATGCACCGTCATGCCGAGCGCTTCCATGCGCCCGCGCAGCAACGCGTGCACTGCGCGCACGGGAGGCGTGAGGAACCTTCGCGTCGTACGATCCGGCTCCTCGCTCATCGCGGCGATGCGCCGGCACTCAGCAATGGCACGTTGCGCTCGCTCTTTCATTCGCGCACCTGCTCGCGGCCGCGAGCCTGGCCGGCAAATGCGCCCGAGCGAAAAATCGGCTCGCCGCGCAACCAGGTTTCGAGTACGCGGCCGCGCAGTTCGGCGCCGAGGTAGGGCGAGATCTTATGCTGGAAATGCAGATCCGAAGGTGTGACGTTCCACTCGGCATCGGGATCGAAGACGGCAAAGTCTGCGTCAGCGCCAACCGCAATCGCTCCCTTGCGGTTCGACAACCCCGCCAGCCGCGAGGGCGCAGCCGCCATCCACTCTCCGACACGTTCCAACCCGATGCCGCGCTGTTTCATCCCGGTCCACAGCACGGGCAGAGCCAGCCCGAGGCTCGCGATGCCGCCCCACGCAAGGTCCCATCGGCCCACGTCGCGGCGTTTCATCTGCGGCGGGCAAGGGGAGTGGTCGGTAATCACCATTTCAATCAGACCTTCGCTGAGCGCGCTCCAAAGCTTCTCGCGGTTCTGTCTGTCGCGAATCGGCGGCGCGCATTTGTATTCGGTAGCGCCGTCAGGAATCTCCGCCGCATCGAACCAGAGATAGTGCGCGCAGGTCTCCACGGTGACGGGCACACCTCGTTTCCGTGCATCTCGAAGCAGCGGCAACGCCTCCGCGCTCGATAGATGCACGATGTGGATGGGAGTTCGAAACTCCTCAGCCAGGCGGATCAGCAATGCGATGGCGTCGACTTCGGCGGCATCGGGCCGCGAGCGCAGATACGTGGAATACTCTCGCCAATCCCCACCCACTCGGTTCAACTCTCTTGTTGCACTCTCCACAGGCCCGTCTACCTCAGCGTGTGCCAGCAGCGGCAACCCCGTGCCGCGCAATTTCTCCAGCGCTGCGCGCAGGTCCGCCTCATCCACCCACGCAAAACCATCGATGCCGGAGTGAATAAGAAAACATTTGAACCCCGGAACTCCCGTGCGCGCCAGCGGCCGGAGCGATTCCGCATTGCCGCGCACCACACCGCCCCACGCGGCCCAGTCCACCCAAGCATTGCTTTGCGCCGCGCGACGTTTGGCATCGAGTGACGGCACATCGATGGTTTCTGGAATGCAATTCAGCGGCATATCGACCAGCGTAGTTACGCCGCCTGCCGCCGCCGCCTGCGTCGCGGTCTCAAAACCCTCCCACTCCGTGCGGCCGGGATCGTTGATATGCACATGCGAGTCCACCAGGCCGGGGAGCAGCACGAAATCGCAAAAATCAAAGAGCTCCGCGTCCTCCGGCACTTCGTTCCAGCCGCAGAGCGCGGTAATCCGCTCCTGCTCGACAATCACTGCGGCGGGTGCGATGCCCTGCGGAGTCAAGACGCGCGTCGAACGAAGTGCTTTCGCCATTCTTTGATTACTTTCGCCGGTGAGGGATGCGGATAGCAAGCATGACAATTCTCGCTTATTGCCGGAGCCGCGTTCGAGAACACGGCAGGCGCATTCACACCGTTGCGGGAGCGAGGCCGGTGAATCGTTGAGAGGTCGTGATCGCTACAACCTGCTTAGAGCGGATAGTGGAGCTTTACCGTCAGAGATTCGGCGCCAACGGCTGCGCTAATTCCGCAACCGGGCCAACAAATCCTGAGGATGCACAGGCTTGGCGAGGATGTCGAACTCATGGCCGTCTTTGCGCGCCTTTTCCAGCAGATCGGCCGTGGCGGCCTGGCCGGAAAATAGCAGAATCTTGATCTTCGGCAGCAAGACGCGAATACGAATCGCGGCATCGATTCCGTTCAGGTCGGCCATGATTACGTCGGAGATCAGCATGTCCGGCTGAAAGGACTCCGCGAGCTCGAGCGCCTTTTCGCCGGAATAAACGGCGCGCGCCTCAAAGCCGCTCTGGTTCAGGATCATGGCCAACGTATCGGCGATAACCCGTTCGTCATCGGCTACCAGAACCCTCGGTTTTTGCGTGGTCGTGGGCATACTCTCCTCAGCGTGGGGAATCATGATGGGGACGGGCCGTTCTCAAACGTCTTGGTCAACCGCGCCAATTTACGGCCTTCCCGGCTGTACAGTTCTATACAGCAGGAATGGTACGCTTAAGTAGTGTAATGCACCGCACTCCCTGTGCATTGCAAGCCGAAACGGGAACCAGGAAGCCAACCAGCGGCAGTCTTCCCGGCTGAGACGCATTCATCTCGCGTCAATTTTCTATTCCTATACTGACTGCCATTGGCTCGCGAATCGGCCAGCAATTCCCCACCGGAGATCAGGAGATGCAGGAAACGGTCAGCCCGAACCAGACTCTCGACGCCCCTCTGGCTGCGGACGCGATCATACGCGCGGAGAAGATCGAGAAGTACTACGCGCAGCCGAGCCAGAACCGCATTCAGGTGATCTCGGCGACCGATTTGAGCATTTTGCCCGGAGAGATTCTTGCGCTGCTGGGTCCATCTGGTTCGGGCAAATCGACCATGCTGCGCATGCTCACGGGGCTGTCCACGCCGACGGCGGGGCAGGTCTATTGGCACGGCAAGCCTATCTCAGGGTGCGAGATCAACGTCTCGATTGTCTTTCAAAGTTTTGCGCTCTTCCCCTGGCTCACGGTGCTGGAGAATGTTGAGGCGCCGCTGCAGGCGCGGGGCGTCGCGCCCGCCGAGCGCCGCGAGCGCAGTATGAAGATGCTCGACACGGTCGGCCTCGATGGTTTTGAGTCGGCCTATCCCAAGGAACTCTCCGGCGGCATGCGGCAACGCGTGGGTTTTGCCCGCGCCCTGGTAGTCGAGCCGGAAGTGCTCTTCATGGACGAGCCTTTTTCCGCGCTCGACGTGCTGACCGCCGAGAACCTGCGCAGCGAGCTCTTGGAGTTATGGGCGAAAAAGACCATGCCCACCAAGGCGATCTTCCTGGTTACGCACAACATTGAAGAAGCTGTGCTGCTGGCCGATCGCATCGTCGTGCTGGGACGCAATCCCGGCCACATCCGCACGGATTTTCCCGTGCAGATTCCGCAGCCGCGCGACCGCAAGTCCGAGGCCTTCACGCAACTGGTGGACTACATCTATAAGGTGCTCACGAAGCCGGATACAGAGCCGGCCGGAGCGCCCGGCCAGCCAGCCTCGCCTGCGGTGCGCGACCAGCGCCAGATGCGCTACCAGATGCTGCCTCATGCGCGCCCCGGCGGCATCGCCGGCCTGCTCGAACTGCTGCTCGACAAGGGCGGGCGCGACGACATGTACCGCATGGCCGACGATCTGGCCTTCGAGATTGACGATTTGCTGCCCATCGTTGACGCCGCGCAGTTGCTGGGCTTCCTCAAACTCGAAGAGGGCGACGCGGTGATCACTCCCACCGGCGAGGAGTTTGCCAACTCCGAAATTCTTCGCCAGAAAGAGCTCTTCCGCAACGCTGCCGTTGAGAATGTGCTGCTGCTCAGGCAAATTCGCCGCGCCCTCGATACAAAAAGTGATCATTCCGTGCCCGAAGATTTCTTCCTCGACATGCTCGACGAGCAATTCAGCGAGGAAGAGGGCCAGCGACAGATGGAAACCGCCGTCACCTGGGGCCGCTATGCGGAGCTGTTCGACTTCGATGCCGCGCGCCGCCGCTTTGTGCTGCCCGATGCGCTGGAAGAAGAGGTTGCTTCGAGCGAGGACAAAGAGTGAACCTCCAGCGCCCTCTCGCTCGCACTCTGGTCACGGATCGCCGCACGCCCTTCTTTGTGGATCTGGGCGTAGCGGCCTGCGCCCTGGCGATCTTCTTCGCCATCGTCAGCACAGGCGTCTACTGGTTCCAGAAGCCCATTGCGATGGTGCCCATTTCAAGCTCCATCGGCGCCCTGCCGCTCTATGCTTTTTACTCGATTGTGCGCATGGCCATTGCTTACATGCTCAGCCTGGCCTTCGCGGTCACGTACGGATACATCGCCGCCTACAACCCGCGTGTCGAGCCGTGGATGGTGGCCGTCCTCGACATTCTGCAATCGATTCCCGTGCTCAGCTTTCTGCCCCCGGTCGTATTAGCCATGGTCTCGCTCATTCCCGGCCATCAACTCGGCATCGAGATGGCCGTGATCCTGCTCATCTTTACCGGCCAGGTGTGGAATCTCGCTTTTACCTTCTACTCCTCGCTCAAAACCATTCCACACGAGATGCTGGAGGCATCGCGCATCTATCGCTATTCCGGCTGGCAGCGCTTCTGGCAGCTTGAGCTGCCGTTTTCCACCATCGGCCTGGTATGGAACTCGATCGTCTCCGTGGCCGGCGGATGGTTCGCGCTCATCTTTTGCGAAACTTTCACCATGGGCGACCGAAACTTCCAGCTTCCCGGCCTGGGCAGCTACATCCAAACCGCAACCTATGCCGGCAATGTGCGCGCATTGCTGGCCGGCATTGCAACCGTGATTCTCATTGTCGTCGCCACCGATCAGCTCATCTGGCGCCCGCTCATTGCATGGAGCGATAAATTCAAATTCGAACAGACGGAATCTGCCGACCAGGTCACTTCGCCGATCCTCGAACTGCTTCGCCGCTCCAAGATCATTCAGACGCTCCCCGGGCGCATCTGGGATCGCGTGGAGGAGCCGGTCTACCGGCATCTTGCGCTGAGCAAAGAAAACCGCGTAATCAAACCGCTCGACGAGCCGCGGTCCGGCAAAGTCTCTCCTGTGCTCTGGGCGGTGGCTTTGGCTGGTGCAATGGCGGTTTGCTGGGCGGCCGCGCAGGCCGTGCTCATGCTCAGGGACGTCACATGGGCCGACTTGCGCGTGCTGATCGAGGGTGCTGCCGCTACATTCCTGCGCGTGAATTTGTCGCTGCTCATCTCCGCCGCGTGGACGATTCCCGTCGGCGTGTCCATCGGCCTCAATCCACGGATCGCGCGCGTTGTGCAGCCTATCGCGCAGATTTTGGCTTCAGTGCCCGCAACGGCTTTTTTCCCGATTCTGCTCATGGGTTTGGTGCGCATCGGCGGCGGACTGGGGATCGGATCCATTGCTCTCATGTTGTTGGGCACGCAATGGTACATCCTCTTCAACGTGATCGCGGGCGCGATGTCCATTCCCTCGGACCTGCGCGAGGTTGCCTCGCTCTTCCACTTCACGCGCTGGCAACGCTGGACCAAGCTCATCCTTCCCGGCATCTTTCCTTACCTCATCACGGGGATGGTCACGGCCTCCGGCGGCGCGTGGAACGCCTCCGTCATGGCCGAGTATTCGCACGTAAAGGATCAGACGCTTTCCACCATCGGCCTCGGAGCGCAAATCGATGCCGCGACCGACAGCGGCCGATTCTCGATGTTGCTGCTGGCCACCGTCTTTATCTCGCTCATGGTGGTTACCATGAACCGGCTGGTGTGGCGGCGACTCTACCGTCTGGCAGAGACCCGGTTTAAACTCGATGGCTAGAAAAGCGCAGCGGAGCTAGCGGAGTTGGCGGGGTTAGCGGAGCTAGTCGCGGAGGAGCGTTCGATGATTCGCGTAGGTCTAGTTGGTTTTGGCATGGCGGGCCGAGTCTTTCACGCTCCGCTGCTTTCGTCAGTTGAAGGCCTTGAACTGGCCGCGGTCATGGAGCGCAGCACCAACAAGGCTGCCGAGCGCTATCCCGGCATCACGGTGTACCGCGCGCTCGAAGAAATGCTAGCTGACAAATCTCTCGGACTCTTTGTCGTGGCCACGCCCAACGCAACCCATTACGAGTTAGCGAAACAGATCCTGAGCGCGGGCAAGAACGTCGTCGTCGATAAGCCGATGACAATGACTTCAGCCGAGGCCGCCGAGCTGATCGGCCTGGCCAGGAAGCACAAGGTCCTTCTTGCGCCATTTCATAACCGCCGCTGGGACAGCGACTTTCTGACGCTTCAGAAACTGTTGCATGAAGGCGCAATGGGCCGGTTGGTCGCCCTCGAATCGCGCTTCGATCGCTGGCGTCCGGCTCGTATGACGGAGCGGCTGTGGAAGGAAGGCGTCGATTCCGGCGGCATGTTACAGGACCTGGGGCCACACCTCGCCGATCAACCGTTAGCCCTCTTCGGCCTTCCGGAATCGGTGAGCGCCGAAGTGCTGCGCGAAAGAGATGGAGCAGGACCGAACGATTCGTTCACCATCCGCTTGCGCTACCCGAATCTGATCGTCACTGTCGCGTCGAATCTGCTCTCGCTCAAGGCTGGGCCGCGCTATCGTCTGCGTGGTTCACGTGGCGGGTACGTGAAGAAGGGCGTGGATCCGCAGGAGGCCGCGCTCACTAAAATCACGCGCATCAAAGAAGCCGCCGGGAGCGATGCTGCCTGGGGCCAGGAGCCCTCCTCGGCGTGGGGCTTGTTGTACGTGGACATCGACGGCGGCTCTGTCAGCCGTCCAGTTCCCGCAGTAACCGGCGACTACCGGCTTTACTATGCAGGCATTCGCGATGCGCTGCTGGGCAAAGCCCCGGCGCCTGTGACAGGCATCGATGGCTGGCGCGTTGCGCGGCTGCTCGAATGGGCTGTCGAAAGCTCCGAAAAGCGCCGCGAAATTGTCTGCGATTGGAGTAAGGAGCCATAATCCTGATTCAGCCTCGACTGGCGCCTTCCTACGCCCTACTGGCTACTCCCTGCTGCCTGTCTTTTCACTGCCGGCTCGGCTCTCTATCGATCAGCGGCACCCGAAAGCGAAAACGCGCACCGGCGCCGGGGACGTTCGAAGCCTCGATGCCTCCGCCATGGACCCTCAGTATGGCGCGGATAATTGCCAGTCCCATCCCCGACCCTTTGCGCTGCCCCGTGTTGCGCTTGCCCCGGTAAAACTTCTCAAAGATCAGTGGCAGATCGAGAACGTCGATCCCGGGACCGTCATCTTCCACGCAAAACTCGAGCCATTCGTCGGTGCGCTTGCAGCTTAGGGCCACGCGGCTGCCAGGCGGCGTGTGGCCGGCCACGTTTTCCAGCAGGTGGCGCAAGACACGCCCCAGCAAATGCGGATCGAACCACGCTGACTCACCGCCGCCCGCGCGGTCTTCTTTCTCCACCACGATGCTGACCTTGTGCGAGGCTAAGGTTTTGCGCGACTCCTCCACGGCCTGTTCGAGAAGTGCGCGAGGGCTCTGCGGAGACATTTTGACCTTCACCACGTTGGCGTCGATTTCGGCCATTTCCACTGCATCGCCAATCAGCAGATCGAGCCGCGCCGCCTCCTCGTCGATGATGCGTGCCATATCGGAACGTGCGGCTTCGTCCAGGCCCTCGCTCTCCACGAGAGTCGTTGACGCGGCGCGAATCGAAGTCAGCGGAGTGCGCAATTCGTGGGTAAGGGAATCGATGAGCGCTGTACGCAACCGCTCACCTTCGCGTGCGGCCTCCACGCGGGCCGTAGTTTCTATAGCGATAGACCGCGCCACCGCAATCGAAACCTGGGCGCTGATGGCTGCGGAGACCTCGCGCGAAAGCGACGACTCCGGCCGCCACGCCAGCCCGCCCACCGATCTCAATCCCAGCATCAGCGATGTGGAATGGTGGCCTGCCAGCGGAACTAACGTAGGGCTCAATCCCTCCGTCAGGCCTTGCATGTGTGCGCGAATGCTGGCTGGTACTTCGCCCCTCGAGGAATAGAAACGGTCGTTGTCGCTGACGTACAAAATGACGCCATCCAGCGCGAAGACGCGGTTGATCAGCCCAGGCAAGTTGCGGATCAACTGATCGGCATCCTCAGAGAGCATCATCTCCTGGCTGAGCGCGTAGAGCCGCCCCACGTCCGCCTGCCGTTGCTCGGCCCGCAAAGCCTGCGTGCGCGCTCGCTCCGCCAGTCTGCTCACCACCACGCAGCCCAGAGCGAAGGAAACCATCTCCACCCACGTCTGTGCGCCGGCCAACTGAAGAGTGCGGACGGGCGGCAGAAAATAGTAATCGAACGAGAGCGCGCAAAGAGCCGCCATGTACAAAGAAAGGGCGATTCCTGCCCGGCTTGCCGACCACACCACCAAAACCAGAAAGACCATTCCTGCAGTGGTGGAATTAGCGCCCAACCACACCATCGCGCATGTGGTGAACGCGGCGGCGGCTGTGGCCAGAAACCAGCGGAGAATCTGCCTTGAATAGTCGCGCACGTGCATCGCTTTCCCCACCGGAATCATAGTCGCCTTGCGCGGTTTGTGAAAAGGACGCACCGCAATGGTGTAAGCTTCGGTGGAAAGAAGAAAGACGATGCCGGGAAGAATTCTGGTAATTGACGACGAATCGCAGATTACGCGAGTGCTCCGCGCCGCGCTCTCTGCACAGGGTTACGACGTGCGTACGGCCAACGATCCTGAGGAGGGGCTCCGCGTCTTCCGCGACTGGGCTCCCGACCTGGTTATTACCGATTTGATGATGCCGGGATTGAGCGGCGTGGATATCTGCCGCATGATTCGCACGCGGGGCTCTACGCCGGTACTCGTTCTGTCAGTCCGCGAGCACGAGCGGTCCAAGGTAGAAGCTCTCGACGCCGGCGCCGACGACTACGTCACCAAGCCTTTCAGCATTCAGGAATTGCTGGCGCGTGTGCGGGCGCATCTGCGGCGCGCTCCCGAGCGCACTACGGCTGCTCTCGAAGTGGGGGACTTCGTGGTGGACTCTCAGGCGCACTCGATCACGGTTCAAGGCAAGCCCATCCACCTGACGCCCAAGGAATTTGACCTCCTGCTGCATCTGGCCCGCAACTCTGGCAAAGTGATGACGCACCGCGCCCTGCTGACCGCCGTCTGGGGCGCGCAATCGGCCCACCAGCCCGAATATCTGCGGGTTTTTGTGGGCCAGTTGCGCAAGAAACTCGAAACCGAGACCGGCCGCCAGTACATCCAGACCGAGCCATGGGTAGGCTATCGCTTCATTCCCGAGGGCTGGGCCGGCAGCGAAGACTAGATAGGCGCGCGCCACACGTGATTATTTTGCTTGCGAAAGAGCAACCTGCGCTCACTGATTCTCAAGAGCCTATCGCCGTTTGGCTCCAATCCTTACGGTTTATTTAGAAATTCTTTACGGCACGCCAACTCCTAAAAAGTCAGAATCAATCTCGGGTCAGCAGTTTCGCGAGCCCAGGGCCGCATCGCGCAGTGAGTTGTTGGGGCTGCACGACAAAACCAACGCGCCCTCACTGGTTTCTGTTTTCTAGCAACTTTGCTGGCGTCGTGCCGGCCGAAATTGGGAGTTCCCGCATGCAAGACGTAGTCATGCTGTTCTTCACCGCAGTTTTCTTTGTCTTGGCGTTCCTCTACGTCAAGGCATGCCAGAAGTTGAGGTAGTCATGCACATGGATTGGATTTCAGCATCGGGTCTTGTTCTCTCAGTTCTCTTGCTGGCTTATCTCACTCTCACGCTGCTTTTCCCGGAGAAATTCTAAAATGTCTGCCAACGGCTGGCTGCAATTTGCCATCTATTCTCTCGTCCTGCTCGCATCGGTTCGCCCCGTAGGCATCTATCTGGCGCGCGTCCTCGAGGGCGAGCGCACCTGGCTCAATCCGGTGTTTCGCCCTGTCGAAAGGCTCCTCTACAAACTCTGTGGCGTGAGCGCTGACAAGGAAATGAACTGGCGCGAGTATGCCTTCGCGGCGCTGGGATTTTCCGCCGCGACCCTCGTGCTCACCTATGTGGTCGAGCGCTTGCAGGGACTCGTTCAGGGTTGGGCAAATCCGCAGCATCTCGCCGCCCTGGGACCCGATTTGGCCTGGAACACCGCTGCCAGTTTTACCACCAACACCAATTGGCAGTCGTATGTCCCTGAGACCACGATGAGCTATCTGACGCAGATGGTTGGTCTGGCGACCCACAACTTCTGGTCTGGAGCATTGGGCATCTGCGTGGCCGTAGCGTTGATTCGCGGCATCAAGCGCACCAGCAGCGGCACTATCGGCAACTTCTGGGTCGACATGACGCGCACGCTCTTCTACGTGCTGTTGCCTAGTTGCATCGTTTACGGATTGCTCCTCGTTTGGCAGGGTGTTCCACAGAACTTCCACTCCTACACGGTCGCTCATCCTGTCGAGCAGCCCTCCCAAACGCAAACCATCGCACAGGGTCCGATTGCTTCGCAGGAGGCTATCAAAATGCTGGGTACCAATGGCGGTGGTTTTACCAACGCCAACAGCGCCCACCCCTACGAGAACCCCACTCCGCTCTCGAACTTCTTTCAGATTCTCTCCATCTTCATCATCCCCGCCGGTCTAACGTACACGCTGGGTCGCATGACCGGTTCGCCCGGCCACGGATGGGCAGTATTCGGCGCCATGTTTGTGCTCTTCGCGGCGGGCTTCGCGGTCTGCTACTGGGCTGAGGCGCAGCCGCATCCTTTAATTCACAGCGCTGCGCAGGTCCGCACTGCAACCGCGCCCGGCGGCAACATGGAGGGCAAAGAGGTGCGCAACGGCATCGCCGAGAGCGCGCTGTTTGCCACCATCACCACCGACGCCAGTTGCGGCGCAGTGAACGGCATGCACGACAGCTTTACTCCGCTTGGCGGCATGGTGGTTCTCACCAATATCATGCTTGGCGAAGTGATCTTCGGCGGTGTCGGCTCGGGTTTGTACGGAATCCTCATCATGGTGGTCCTCGCGGTCTTTATCGCCGGGCTCATGGTGGGCCGCACGCCGGAGTATCTGGGCAAGAAGATTGAGGCCTTCGACGTGAAGATGGCTATGCTCTATGCGCTCATCTTCCCGCTCATCATCCTTTCGCTCACGGCGGCATTTGTTATGGCGCCAACCATCGGCCTAAGCAGCCTCAACAACCAGGGGCCACACGGACTTACGGAGATTCTCTACGCATTCACGTCGGGCGCGGGTAACAACGGCTCGGCTTTCGCGGGCCTCAACGCCAACACCTGGTGGTACAACGTTGCGTTGGGCTGGGACATGCTCTTTGGGCGATTCTTCATGATGATTCCGGTGTTGGCCCTTGCCGGCAGCCTGGCGCAGAAGAAAAGTGTTCCGCCATCCCCCGGCACTTTCCCCGTGAACTCAACGCTGTTCGCGGTATTGCTGGTCGGCGTGGTCGTCATCGTGGGCGCGCTCACGTTCTTCCCGGCGCTCAGCCTGGGGCCGATCCTGGAACACCTGCAACTGCACGCGAACCCTGGAACGCTCTTTTAACCCGAAGCGATACCGCATCAGGACAAGGCAAAGAGACTGTCATGGCAGAAAAAATAAGTATTTGGGATACAAAGATCATTGGCCCCGCCCTCTTGGACAGCTTTCGCAAGCTCGATCCGCGCGGCATGGTCAAGAACCCGGTGATGTTTGTCGTCGAAGTGGGTAGCGTGCTGACCACGGCGCTGCTCGCCGACAACATCCTCCATCATCGCGTGGCCTTTGGCTTCAACCTCCAGATCACGCTTTGGCTGTGGTTCACTGTGCTGTTCGCCAACTTTGCCGAGGCCATGGCCGAAGGCCGCGGCAAGGCGCAGGCCGACACATTGCGCAAGGCCAAGGGCGAGACCATCGCCAAGCGCTACAAGGCCGACGGCAGCTTTGAAGAGGTCGTGAGCGGCGCGCTGCGCGCCGGAGACGTGATCTACGTTGTGGCCGGCAGCTATATCGCGGGCGATGGCGAAGTGATCGAAGGCGTGGCATCGGTCGATGAGTCGGCAATTACCGGCGAGTCGGCGCCCGTCATCCGCGAAGCCGGCGGCGATCGCTCGGCCGTCACGGGCGGCACCAAAGTTCTGTCGGACTGGATCAAGGTCAAGATCACCTCCAATCCCGGCGAAACCTTTCTCGATCGCATGATCGCGCTCGTCGAAGGTGCAACGCGGCAAAAGACGCCCAACGAGATCGCACTCAGCATTCTGCTTTCCGGCCTCACCATCATTTTTCTGCTGGCGGTGGTCACGCTCCAGCCGTTCGCCATTTACTCCCACGCGCCGCAAACCGTGTTCGTTCTGGTTTCGTTGCTGGTCTGCCTCATTCCCACTACCATCGGCGGATTGCTCTCGGCCATCGGCATCGCCGGCATGGACCGCCTGGTGCAATACAACGTGCTGGCCATGAGCGGGCGCGCCGTGGAAGCTGCCGGCGACGTGAACACACTGCTGCTCGACAAGACCGGAACCATTACCCTGGGCAATCGCCAGGCTGTGGAATTCATCACCGCACCCGACGTGAGCGCTGAACGGCTGGCCAATGCGGCGCAACTCGCTTCGCTCTCCGACGAAACTCCCGAAGGCCGCTCGATTGTTGTATTGGCCAAGGAGAAGTACAATCTGCGCGGCCGCGACCTGGGCGGCATTCACGCCGAGTTTGTGCCTTTTACCGCGCAAACCCGCATGAGCGGCGTCAATCTGCCGGGCACACGCATTCGCAAGGGATCGGTCGATGCCATAGCACGCTTCCTCGAAGAGCAAGGCACGGGGCTTCCGCAAAAGGTCCGCGAGAGCGTGGAAGAAATCGCCCGCATGGGCGGCACACCTTTGGTGGTTGCCGAAAACTCCACTGCCCTCGGGGTCATCTATTTGAAGGACGTGGTCAAGGGCGGCCTGAAGGAGCGCCTCGCGCGCCTTCGCGCCATGGGTATCCGCACCATCATGATCACCGGCGACAATCCGCTGACTGCGGCTGTGATTGCGCGCGAAGCGGGCGTGGACGATTTTCTCGCCGAAGCCAAGCCCAAGGACAAGATGGATCTGATCAAGCGCGAGCAGGCCAAGGGCAAGCTCGTAGCCATGACCGGCGACGGCACCAATGACGCGCCCGCATTGGCGCAGGCCGACGTGGGCGTGGCGATGAACTCCGGCACGCAGGCGGCAAAAGAAGCCGGCAACATGGTCGATCTCGATTCCAATCCCACCAAGCTCATCGAGATCGTGGAGATCGGCAAGCAGCTTCTGATGACCCGCGGCGCGCTCACCACATTCTCCATCGCCAACGACGTGGCCAAATACTTCGCCATCATCCCCGCCATGTTTGCGGGCGTGTTTCCGGTGCTCCAGGCACTCAACATTATGTATCTGCATTCGCCTGAGTCGGCAATTCTCTCGGCGGTCATCTTCAACGCGATTATTATTGTTGCGCTGATCCCGCTGGCATTGAAAGGCGTCAAGTACGAGCCCAAGCCGGCCGACGTTTTGCTGCGCAACAACCTGCTGATCTACGGCGTGGGCGGCATTTTTATTCCGTTCGTCGGCATCAAGGCCATCGATCTGTGCCTTGTTGCGCTGCACTTGGCTTAAGTGTCAACGCGGCGCGA
>Ga0302320_10012835_pt1 | contig 17547 bp, 18 predicted proteins | sample Bog_T0_3_FD_202130 | JGI IMG/M metagenome (GOLD analysis project Ga0302320, IMG submission 202130) | Peat permafrost microbial communities from Stordalen Mire near Abisko, Sweden - Bog_T0_3 | ecosystem: Environmental > Terrestrial > Soil > Wetlands > Peat | place: Sweden: Abisko, Stordalen Mire...
TCATACAAAAAGCCCACGCCCAGGAGTCTGAACCTGTTAACCTGATGGATCCGGTTGCTGAAAAACTAGTGCAACGTAACACATGAACAAGCTACGCTGTGATGGGCTTGCATTGAAAAAACGGACAGTAAAATCGGGTCATTTGGTTAGTTGTTTATGAGTTCAAAGTCAACTGGGGAAAAGTAGCCGAGCGCACTATGGGTGCGCTGGCGGTTGTAGAAGCATTCGATGTAATCGAAGATTTCAGTGCGTGCCTCGCGGTGGCTGGCAAAGTCACGGCGATAGATGAGGTCGAGTTTGAGGGTGCTCCAAAAACTTTCCATGGTGGCATTGTCATAGCAGTTGGCTTTGCGGCTCATGGAGGCCACCAAGCCGGCTGCTTTTAGGGCTCGGCGATAATCGCCGCTGGCGTATTGGACGCCGCGATCGGAGTGGAAGATCAAACTAGCCGGCGGCTGGCGGTGCAAGCAGGCCATGGCCAAAGCTTTTAAGACCAGGTTCGTGTCGATGCGATCGCTCATGGCCCAGCCGACGAGCTTGCGGCTGTAAAGGTCGAGGATGCCAGCCAGATAAAGCCAGCCTGCCTGGGTTTCAATGTAAGTGATGTCGCCCACCCAGATTTGGTTGGGTGCCGTGGCCTTGGGCGCGGTGGTCAGGCGGTTGGGTGCGATGGGCTCGTCCTGGTTGCTATCCGTGGTGCAGACGCGGTAGCGGCCCTTCTGCCGACCACAGAGACCTTGCTCGCGCATGATCCGGGCGACGCGATTGCGACCGCAGGCGTGCCCTTGTTTGCGGAGTTCCACCACGGTGCGTGGGCTGCCATAAGTTTGCCGGCTCCGGGCATGGATGGTTTGAATGGTTGTGGTCAGCGTTTGATTTTCCACGGCGCGCGGGCCGGGAGCGGTGCGGCGGCTTTGCCAGTCGTAATAACCGCTGGGAGAGACCTCCAGATTTTGACACAGCGCCAGAATGGAATGTTCGGCTTTCATCGTGTGGATCCATTCATAGCGTTCGGTGATGCTTCGGACAAAATGGCTAATGTTTTTTTTAATATGTCGCGCTGTTCGCGCAGATGCCGCACCTCGCGCAGGGCGATATTCAGCTGGGCCTGGAGATCGGCCGGCGTGCCGGGCTTTGCCCCCGCCGCCGCTCTCCCCCCAGCGTCGGCGGGGGCAAAGCGTTGTTTCCAGGCATACAGTCGGTTGGCGCTGATCCCCAACTCTTGGGCGATCACTTCCGCGGACTTGCGGCTGGTCAGCCAATTGTTAACGGCTTCGCGCTTGAACGTTTCATCGAATTTACGACGGGTCTTGACGGATGTTTGTGTCATAGGCTGGTTGGTTCATTGTTCACCCAATTCTCCGTCCGTCAATTCGAAGCAGCCTCAGAATTGACGCCCACGGCTTGGAAGAAAGCTCAGCAAAAACCAGCCTGACATTCCTCCCAGTTTATCACCCTGCGCCATGCTCCTCTACACGGGGTTACCAACACGGATACGGTCAAGGAAACGGGCTTATCCGGGGTTGCCGACACGGATACGTTCATTCAACCAAACCTTTGGACTTTTACCCATGTGCTTGATGAAATGTCTTTGCAATGTGCGAACTGAAACGCCGCAATGTTGTGCTAAAATCGAGGAATACTATTTTGCTTTTTGTGCGAGTTCGGGCCAGTTTTGGATGTAATTTAGTTTGGTGTTCATGCCGGTTCCTTCAGCGTAATGTCCATCTTGCAGTGCGGGCAGGGAATCTTTTGGCCAACGGCGTGCGCGGGAAATTCAATGCGACCATCGCAAGTCAAACAAGACATTTTCAAATTCCTGGCTTTTTGAAGGGTTATGGTTGCCTGGCAATGCGGACAGGGAATCCGTTCGCCAAAGAAGTTGGTTGGAAACTCGATGTGTCCGCCGCAAGATGTGCAGGATATTTTTAGAGTTCGAACCAAAACTTCGTGGCTGCGCCCAATTGCAACGGGTTTTGATGCGACTGGCTGCGGGCTGCCCAGAGTGATAAGTGACTGGCATTGCGGGCAGGACATTTTCTGGCCGAGGTTTTGCGGTGAAAAGGCGATTTGGCCGCCGCATTGAATGCAGTTGGTTTTAATGAAGGCTGCTTCCGTCTTGACTATGGGCTTTTGCAACCAAGACCAGGCCAAAAGGGCCGAGCTGCCGACCAACAAATACACAAACAAAGCCTTTAAAATAGTTTCCGCCGTGCTGGTTGAAAGACCAAAGGTGTCTGCCAGACCACCCAGATAGCCATATGCGCCATGCGCCCCGACCCATGACAATCCGATTCCATAGATTATCAGGTTCAGGGCAAACCACAAAATCAAAATCAGCTTTAGCTGGGGATTTTTGACAAAGATGCAGATCAGCGCCAGGACCGATCCGACTGCACCCAAAATCCAGAACAAAATCCGTGTTGAAATCAGCAACACCGGATCATGTGGTTGTATCAGGGTTTCACTGGCCCAATTGCAGAGAAAAACTGCGGCGGCCAGGGCGGCCAGTAAAGCAACTGTAGAACCTGTGAAAACCCGGATCAGTTTTGGTTGCATACAACTAAATTCCAAATAGAAACCGGGCGATTTGCAGCGTCTCTTCCCGTTCCGAGGCGCTGGATTTGAAAATATGCTGTGCTCCTTTTACAAGGGTAAAGTTCAGGACAATTCCATTTTTTGCTGCCTGATCTTGGTAGTCTATGAGTCTTTTGACAGTATCGGCATCTTCATCTTCCCCAGCAAGAATGAGCAGCTTGGTTGTCCGCACATCTGATAGATCAGGTGTGGAACCCGGAGTGAAAAGAATCGCCCCGCGCCATAGGTCAGCTTTTTCGGCAAGAAGCTGGCTCAAAGGATATGTTTCGGCACTCACGCCAAACAGGTAAACCTTACCCAGATCAACCTTCGGATTTTTCGCCATCAGATCATAGACGGCCATCACATCTTCACTCCAATTGTCCAAACCCTCGAACCAGGACGGGCGCCTTGCGAACACAAAAAAACATCCGCCATTGGCGGCAATCTGGGGATAGGGCCGCCAGCCCTCGTAAGGTGACTGACCAATAATCAAAGGATACTTTTTCCCGGTTTCAAGATGCGTGGGCTCCCATATCTGATAAAGCGCCGACCGTCCCACCGAATTTGTGAAGGTTCCGGACACGGCATTGACCAGCTGGGCATATTTAAGCGGGTGGTCCAAAATGGAGACAATTTGATCAGATGCACCGGATTGAAAATCACATTTCCAAATGCCGGGGGGTTGGTTGGTCAGTTCGCCGGTGATATACAGGCAATCCCCGTTGACCTGGTAGTTCTGTATCTGACCCTGCCAGGGGAAATGCACCCATTTTGAACTGCCGTCGGTTTTTACATAAAGCGCATTCAGTCCACCTTCACGCTGCAGGATTGCATTATTCAGCTTATCATCCGCCACCGGCTTGTCCAGGATGGCCCCTTGCGGATGCCATTGTGTGGGCGGACTAAAGCAAATTTGAAGCGAGTTGGTTTCATAAGTGCAATTCAAATAGAAACATCCGGTTTTATCTGAATAGGTAAAACTCTGCAACTGATTGGTGCTGGATTCCCAGATGTTCCGGGGATTGCCATCCGTAAAATCCAGCGCCCAGAGGCTTGCTTCCTGCTGCCAAGCAATCGAATGGGAGGAGGTGGCAACCAGACCGGTTATACTTTTGTCGCCGATGTTCTGGAAAACCGGTGATTGGATCCAATTCCCGTCCGGCTTTTGTTCAATCGTGGCCACGACGTGATTATTTCCACCCGAAAGTTCATACACATAGGCGAAAGAACGGTTTGACAGCCACGCGAAGTTCCTGACTGAATTATTCCCTGCCCCCAGCCTGATGACCTCCTCACCGGTGGCTCCGTTATAGATGATGATTTCCTCCAGCGGTTGACCGGGCTTATTTGGAGGAAAAACACAGGCAAAAAGCGTGTCATCGGGCGACCATCCCATCATTCCAAAGTCCGCCCAGCTCCAGTTCTTTTCCGGCTGCTCACAGACCATTTTTTTCTTGTTGTCAGCCAGATTGCAAAAATAAATTCCCATCCCGCTCTCGGTGTATCGGTCATAAACCAGGCAGGTGTTCGAATGGTTTGGATATAACTTGTTGTATAAGCGGCTGAATTCGCCAGTGGAGCCAAGTTCTTCAGCCATGGCCATGAGGTGCGCCGGCTGGTGGGCAACTACCCAGCCGCGCCAGGCAAAGACAAATAAAACCGACATCGCCGCCAGCCATAAGCCCGACCAATCGAGAAACAATCGTTTCAAACGGGTATTCATTGAATTCAACCGGTTCGCCGCGCCGGTTCGTCAGCGGCCATCAGGACTTCCGGGATAACACCACAATCGGTTTTTTTTCAGGTCGGCCACTTCAGCATACCAATCCGCAAATTTGATAAAACCGGACGATCCATCAGCGGCGCCAAATATGCCCCCCTGATTATGCCGCGCGCTCACCCCTTCCCGAGGAAAATTGGCCCCGTCATTAAAATTATACGGGGTTTTCTCATCTGTTTCCCAAAAAATGACACTGTTGGGAGGCATTTGGCCCAGCTTGACCGGCGGATATACCACGCTGGCATAACCGCAAACAGCGCCGTTCATGGCGTAACTGGAGATTTGCTGGGGTCGCTGCGCAAACAGCGGGCTGTTGGTGTTGTCCATGGGGCAAAAATAAAGTTTTGGATTGTGCAAAATCGGCCAGAACACGCCGGTTTCAACGTTGAACTGTGGTTGCCCTGAAACCACGGCGACACTGGTGGTTGGTGTATAAAGCCAGCCGTGACGATCCGGCTGGTCACCTGACGCCCAGTTGGGCCAGGGCATCGCGTCCTGATTGTCCGCCGTGTAAAGATGCACAGCGACCATCATTTGCTTCAGGTTATTGAGGTCGGTGGTGCGGGCCGCCGTGTTCCGTGCTGAACTTAATACCGGCAACAACAACGCCGCCAAAATTCCGATGATGGCGATGACCACCAGCAACTCAATCAATGTGAAACCCGACAATAAGATTTCCGATTTCCGATTTTCGATTTTCGATTTTGGGAAACTAGTCCGCATTCCACATTCCGCATTCCGCGCTTGATTGTTCCGCGCTCCGCATCCCACATTCCGCACTTGAGATAGTTCCAGTAAAATCCAGAACACTACCGCCGTTGGCAGTTCAAACAACCCGCCATCAAACCAAAACGCCACCAGCAAAACAACGGCTCCCGCCCGGCAAGCGCATCGTAGCTGCAACGCCTCGTCGCAGAGTGTAGCCGCGCTGGACAGACTTTCCGATTTCCGATTTCCGATTTGTTGAAGTGATTCTGACTCCTGACTTCTGACTCCTGACTTCTGCTTCAGCGCTAGCCCTACATACGCCACAAAACAAAGCAACCCCGGCAAGCCCAACTCCGTTCCCAACATCAAATAGCTGTTCGTAGTGATCGCTGCTGCACCGCCTTCCGGATGCGAATAGTTTTTTTCATAAACACCCACCGCCTGGTTCCAGCCCACGCCCAGCGGATGGTCCCGCATGATTTGGAATGCTCCGCGCCACGCCGCGACACGGTGTTGCGCCGAGGGCCGGCTTAAATCTAGCCGCTTGAGATACCATTGGTCCGTGTCCGCCGTGGAATGCCAGAAAAAAAATACCACCGCTGTCACCGCCAGCACCACCGGCAGCATGAACCGCCACTTCACCTTCCCGTAACACCACGCCAAATACAAAAAACCCATCGCCGTTCCCACACATGCACCCCGGCTGTAGCTGAAAAACAAACCCACCGCCATCATGCCCGACGCGATAAAAAGTATAGTTTTTAGCAGCCGACGCGAGGAGGCTCCGAAGTAATTCCGAACCCCAAACTCCGAACTCCAAATTCCTGGGAGTAGTCCAACTGTCAGGACGGCCCCCGCCCCCATCAACATCCCGTAAATGTTTGGATTATCCCAAAGCCCCATCCAGCGCGGACCATGATAAGCCCCCGGCAAGTCCAAATGCCATGCCGCCGAAAAAGCCAGCAGCCCGATAAGTCCGATAAGAAACGTAGCAGCGGACGTAAGTCCGCTCTGATCAATTCCCGTTTTTTCAGTTAGAGCCGACTCACGCCGGCTGCTACCGCTCAAAAGAGCCCTCGCTCCTCTGCCCAGCGTCAAGCCCGCCAAGAGAATGATGGCATCCGCCGCCCGCACAAATTCCGAAGCAACAGTGAAATAATGGACGATGGCCACGAGCAGCAGACCGAGCAGTGGCCAATCTTTCCGGCTGAAGGTCAGAAAAAGAAAAGTGCCGCACCATACGACCAAGCACACCAGCAGCATCCATTGCAGCGATAATAAAACTGCTTGAAACTCGCGAAAAATGCCGCTTTGGTGTTGCAAGACATATCCCAAAAGGCAGACAGCCACAGTTGCCAAAAGCAACAAAACCTTAATCAACTGGAAAAACTTTCCCATAACTTCGCCCCTAGCGCTGTAGGCGCGAGATAATTGTAGCTTCATCAGAAGCAAAAATAAAGCTCCGTCAGGAGCGGCATATTGTTTAGCATTCATTTCGAATATATCGCTCCTGCGGAGCTTAAATTGTTTTGCGACGGCGTTTCTATAAAAATGCCGCTTGCTACGGCGCTGGAAACTATTTTCACGCTAACTATCTTCAATCTCCCAACCGCCGCTTCTGCCGCCAAAGCCAGAACAGGGTGGCGTAGCTGCCAATGAGAAGATACGCCAGAATGATTTTCATGGCCGTGTCCGCTGCTTGCGGCGGAATGTGCAGCGCATCCGTCAGATTGCCGAGACAACTGCATGGCCGATGATAACCAATCAACACCAAACCGAGACGGTAAAACAAAAAACTTGTTGACAACCATGCTACGAGACCCGCCCCCAAACTAATTTGCTTGCTGAAGAAGCAAACAAGGGCAACAAACAACTCAAATGCTCCGACAATCCAGAAAACGTGTCGAAAAGATATTCCAAGAATTGGGTCGGGATTTTGTAAAATGCGAGCACTTCCAGCACTGCTGACAAACTTGGCAACGGCTGTTATGAAAAGCATTGTTCCGGCGATATAGATAAATATACAAATTGCCTTAGAATTCATGTTGGCAGCATTGTCGGTTAAAAAATTGTGTCATAACTGCCAGCGTGAAGCATTGAACACAAAACATAAGGCATCCAGTCTTCTCGTGTTGAATCCCAATAACCTAGCAGGACGAGCGGGCTTGCCGGGCCATCTACTTGCGGGTTAAATCGCACAAATACTTCTAAAGTAAAAAAGCGAAGTGCGCCTTCTTTTTTCAGAATATCGGCTGGCGTCGGCTGATAGAGCACAGCCCCCTCCCAACAACTTGCCGTGTCTAGCTCTGGCCAATTTCTGGAGAAAGAGGAGTGTCGCAAGGATTCTCCCATATCGTGTCTTACAACGGCTGACAAATTGATGCTTTCTTCGTTAATTCCGCCTATTTTGTTTGTGCCATTATATTGATCCCAAGCCACACGTAGAACATCTTCGTCAGACTTCAACTCTATCCCCTTTGAAGCGGATACTTTTTTAGCAGCCAATACCAAACCTTCATTCAACGTGAATGGCGGATATAATCGGAATTGTTTGAAATCGGCAAAACTTCCTGACGCATAACAGGCGTAAAAGCGATTTATGCAAGCAAACAGTTTTCTGCGCTCATTTTCAGACAAAACATCTAGATTTGTTCCGGCTCGGGCATGAACGGCACTGCTAAAGTCTTCTAAACTTAATGGGGCGGTTTTAATTTTAGCGAGAGAGTCGGCTACTTGTGTTGCCAGTTCCACCTGATGTTGAGATGGTTGGTCAAAAGATGATTTTTTTTTAGTCGCAATTCGGAAAGTGATGAGACAAACCAAAATAAAGGTGGAAAAAGCACAGCCGACAATAAGGAACCGTTTCATATTTCAAAAAATCGCATTGGAACTGCGGTTGCCGACAGTTCCAATGCCGCTATTAAACTTTTTTTGATTGTTTTTTAAGCCGGCACCAAAGTGCAGGGTTTTGTCGCAAAGGTGACATTCATGGAGGGGTAATTCCCAGCCATGCAACTGCCGCTTGTAGCGGTAGAACAAATCGTAACGCACTGCGACGTTCCGCATGTATATCCAACTGGGCATGTCCATGAAATCGTTTGAGTTGGATTACTGCTACAAGGATTCTGCACAGGAGGACAATCGTCTGCCATTGCGTTCGAGCAACCAAGTGCTCCGAGAGCCAGCGCCATCATAGTTGATTTAATCTTTATTTTCATACTTTTGTTTTGTTTGTTTTTTGTTTTCGAATTTCGCAGGAGTTTCTAAACTTCTTTGAAAATTATTTTTTGCTAATTTATTCTCATTTTGCATGACTCGACTGGCGGTGTCGGGAGTGCATGGTTGCCGCCGTAGTCGGGCAAACAATGCAGAAAGATATTCGCAGCGCACTCCGGCACTGGCGGGGTCATTGAAATATAATTCACCGTTGTCCATTCGTTGCGCTGATAAGCAACTCTTTTGTTCCGCATTTGAGAACAATGACCGGAGATTGGGTCCGAAGGGAAAGAGAGATAGTCTACACTATTGCGCGGTAACTGTTTTTGGCTTAATTGGCTCATGATGCGCTCATAAACTTATAGTAGCCATTTCAGTAGAGCAACAGGGTCATTGCAAGGCAAATATTCATTCATTTGCGGACATATTCTTGTGTCCTAATACTTTTCATTTCGCGCGATGTTTCGGAATTCGGTCTTACAGGGTAGGTTGGCTGTTGTTGGGAGGGGCAGATGCCCCTTTGTTGTTTGTAATGGCGGGTAAAATTGCTTTGCTGCATGTAACCCAGGCAGGCCGCCGTTTCTTTAACGGAGGAACCATTGCATAACAGCTCATGGGCGTTGTGCACGCGCTGTTCGTCCAGCCAGGTTTTGGTGTTCTTACTCATCTGCTGGAGAAAGTGCCGGTGCAAGGTGCGCACAGAGACGCCACACAGCTTGGCCAGGGCCGAGGCCGACCATTTGGCCTGCCAGGCGAGTTCCGGCCAGTTTTGGATATGTTTCAGCCTAGTCATAAGCATCCATACCAAATTCTAACGTCCAACTTACAACTTCGGCCAGAGCCATTTGGCAAAGCTCTCATAACATCAATACGGCTGAAAATGGACAATCTTTCAAAAAATCGCGCAATTTTTGATTTAGAAACGGTTCAGCTAAAATCCCAAGCCCCTGAGGCGGCATATTTCGAGGCAGGACAAGGCCATCGTGCTGCGATGACCGTGGTGTTGCCACCCTGTAGCGGAGCCGCGCCTAACTGTGCTGCCAACCAAAAAACTTGCTTCTATGTTGGCGTTACTGGCTTGTCGGGGCGGCGTCCGAACCTTTGCGGCTGCGTGTGGCTGGCGGTCGTCGCTGGACTGCTTATTAGGCGCTCTGGCTGCCGCGCCGGGCAGCGTGGCGATGCTGGCGCATCGCCGGATTGCTTTCCGTGCTGTGTTAGCTCGCTGGCGGTTTAGATTTCAGGCTGGCCTCGAATTCTTCCCGTTCGCTTGGAGTCATCATTTTTACGTTGGCAATGTGCGGTCCGCGTGAACGGTATGGAGAATCTTCTTTTGGCGGCGGCGGGACATTGCCCGCCGAAGCCGTGGTCGGCGCTGGCGTGGCCAGCGTGGGTTTTGCGGCCACGACTGGCACACTTTGAGGCGTGGCCGGGATAGTTGCGGCTGGCGCGGTTCTCGTCCGTTTGCGCCGCTTGCGTTTTTTGCCGCCTTCCAGGACGATGCGCCCGTATTCGGCCACACGCGCCCGGCTGGTATTGACGCCATGTTGTTGTAGTAATTCAGCAATGGCAGCGTAGGACGCATTTTTGCCGCGCAATTCCACGATGGAATCATGGAACGGCTTCAAATTGCTGAATTGAATGCGACTTGGATCGGGTTGGTATTCCCGAATTGCTTTGCGCAGCAATTCCAGATTGGGCGTTGTCGGTGATGTGGGTGAGGTGTTCATAATTTTAGAACGGGATGGTTAAAAACATGACGGCGGGATTCTGACGAGTCATCTTGCGAGATGTTTCGTAGGTTTTCGGTGCGGACATTGCGCGTCCAAATTCGGCGCAAGGCAAGTTGTCTTGCGAGTCGTCTTGACGGACGTTCGGCGGCATTGCTGCTGCCACTGTCCGGCCATTGCCGGGAAGTTGCGCGGACATGACGCGAGATATATTCGCCGGATTTCTTGCCGGATGTCTCGCGCCTATTGCGCGACCGTCTCGCGGGACTCCGCGCAGTTTTCGGCGAGCTATTGGCGAGCCGTAAAAACCTTGTTTTGACAAAGGGTAAGGCTTGCCCCTGTCTAAAAATACAAACCAGTGACAAGCGACTGCACCGCGACGTTAAAATTGTTGCACCAAACTTTTCACACTTCGTGAATGCAACTGTGCAAATTGATGATGCAATTTGTGACGTGAAATTGATTGTGCCGGCGTTTTTGTTTTTGCGAGCGCGCCGGGCACAGTCTGATTGCCGTGAGTAAAAAGTCATCATGGCTCGTCCAGTATTTCGCCGTCGTCATTTTGCGCCGGGTCAACATCGGTGATGACGATAGGCGGCGGTGATTGATTCGGCGGTCGGGTTGTAAAGATGATGCCGAAATTGATTGTGGTGTAGTTTCGCTGTGACCGTCTCCGCCGCAAGCCGCCGCCCAATACCCAGGCAATCACCGCCAGAGACAGCCAGACGAACACGAGGTAAAGACAAACGCCATAATCCGAGATCAGGGCGTCCAGAAAATTGAACACGGGATTCAGCACGTCAGCCGGATTTGAGTTCATGGCCGACCCTCCGCTGAATTAACGATGGCGAGAACCGCTGCTTTGAGTGGGGCCGGAAGTTTTGCCCAAGCCGTGACAATTCGTGTCAGGTCGGGACAACAAGGGATTGAATTTCGGGAGTCTATTCGGGAGTCATCTGCTGATTTCCCAATAAAAAGTGGCGGAGAGAGGGGGATTCGAACCCCAAATCGCCGCTTTTTTGTTCAGAGTGACAGATTGCGACAGTCGGAGTCAGGCCATGACTTTCATCAATGTTTTCAATGGTTTTACCTACCTTGATGGACTTCAAACCGATGACGGAAGGTGACACGGCAGGACGGTCGGCGACTAAAGTTTGTGAGTCTATTTGTGAGTCACCAAATGAGGGCAGTCCCCGGACGGTTGCCGCCAATGGTAGTTGCGCCGCGTCCGTGTAGGTTTTCATCGTCAGACGCATATCGCTGTGCCGCGCCAATTCCATCGCTTCACGCGGCGAGACACCCGCCCGTTGCAAGCGCGTGATGTAGGTCATTCGCAACGCATGGAAGTCCACCCGATGCCCGCGTTCGTCAACGAGCGGAATACCTGCGGTCTTGAAATCCGCGCGGATCACTTTCATCGCCGGAACCCGTTCGGGAAATACCAAAGTTTCCGGCGTCAATTTTCCGGCAGATTTCATTGCCTGCAATGCCCTCACCAGTTCGGGATGCAGCGGACGCGGTTGTTCCTTGCGGCTCTTGCTCTTTGCCACTGGAACGGCAAAAAACGGATTGGCCACGTCCAAATGCAAATCACCCCACCGCAACGCATTGATTTCACCGCGACGCAATCCGGTGTGCAGCGCGAGAAGATAGAGTGACTTGCGCTGTCCTGCCAACAATCGCCGGGCTTCATCGTCATTCAATGCCCGGCGATGAAAACTTTCCTTGCCGCGCGCATCCACCTTGCTGACGAGTTCAAACGGATTGGCCGCGACACGGTTTTGTTTGCGGAGCCAGGAAAACAACGCCGACAACGCCGCCTGATATTCATTGATGGTTTTGGGAGACTTTTTTTGTTCAGTGCGCCAGCGCAGGAATGAATCCGCCGTCGCTTCACGAAGATTTTGCCATTTGCATTCCCGCATGAGCCGCCGCAGCCGCGTGTCCACATGCCGGACGTGATCGGTGGAACGTCCCAACACCTTCAAATCGGCAACATAGCCGTCCACGAGCCGTTCCATTGGATTTTCAAACGTCTCGCGCTGCGCTGCTGGTGCCATCAAACCAACCGCCGTCCGTTCATAATCACGGATGCTGTCCCGCAGTTTTTGTTCGGCGGTTTGTTTGTCCGCGCAGTTCAGCGAAATGTCACGCGCCTTGGCGTCACCATTTAGTTTGAGCCGCGCCCGCCAAATCCGATTGAAAACTTGTTTGCCATTGCGCTGACGTTTTGGCCGATAAATGTAAGCGATCATATTTCTCCTTTCGATTAACTTGGTTGACTCAACTTTTGAAAATATGTTTTGACCTGACTTTCTAACATTCCTACCGCCCGGCCAATTCGCCGCAACGGGGGCAGCTCGCCACTCTCCGCCCTCCGTCTCACCGTGCGCTTGCACACACCAAAAATTTGCTCCAACTCCGGCAGCCGTATCAAACGGTCATTAAATTGATGATCGGTTGGCATAGGCCATCAATCCTCCTGCTCCTTTTGTCCGCCTTTTAATTTCCAAGACTTTCTTTTTTTGTCCCATTCCATTCCCATTTGCAGCCGCTTCCGAAACGCTTCAGCTTTTCCGCCGGACAACATCGCCGCTTGCAGTTCGGCCATCAGATAATGCCAGTCCTGCTGCTTGTCCTCCTTGGTAAAATCCTTGTGATCCCGATACTTTACTTTCCGGTTGCCTTTATCCTTCGGGTCGGTGTTAGCAAAATCGTCGGCCTCTTTAGCTTCCTTGGGAGTTTTTGGCTCCTCCTTAATCGAGGTCGGTCGGAGGTGATCCCATAAACGGAGCGGGCTTTCATTCGGTTCATCAATGTAGCCCACCTTGCGCTTCATTTCCGCCGCCCATGCCTTGCATTCGCTGACGGATACCGCAATGTAAGGCCGTTGCTTGGCTTTGCGTTTTGCGCCAAACAACGTGGTTTCCTCGTTGGTGATGTAAAAGAAAAAGGCGGTCAATTTGCCCTCCTTGATGCGTTTGTGGACGCCCGCGCGTGAAACCGGCACGAACAGGACGACCCCGTTGGTCGAAAGCCCCACGTCGCCTTGGTAATACTCGCCAAGTGCTTCAAACCATTCGGCGCATTGGGCGTGTGTCCCTTCCCGCCGATAGGCACGCGTGCCGGGCGTCGGCTCGCCAACAATTTCGTGCAATTCTTTCGGCACCTCGATGAATGGAAACTGAATAAACGGCATTTATTTGAGTGTAGTCGAAAATATACAACTGTCAACTACAATCTCACAATCGTATTTCAGAATGTCGTGCCATCCGCTTGAACGCCGTCTGGCGCATGGCTTGCAACCAAACATGCTTGCTGAAATCTCCGGCTAGAAATTTCGGTGTGCCTTTCCGTTCTCAATACACTTTTATCTTCTTTGGGGAAATGTGTGTTTTACTAAAGGGTGAAAAACCCTCATTTTATGGCCAGCATGACTGCGTGGATCAAACGACTTGAAAATTGGTCGAAGCCGTTGCTAATGGTGACAAGTTTGGGACTTGTGGCTGTTATCGGCTTTGTGGATTTTTTTACGGGCTATGCCATTTTCTTTTCAGCGTTCTATTTGGTTCCTGTGGCTTTGGCGGCGTGGTTTGTTGGGAATGTTTTTGGCAATGCGGTTTCAATGTTGAGCGTGGCCGTCTGGCTGGTGGGGGATTTCGCCGCTGGCGCACACTATCCCAGCTTGTTTGTTCCGATTTGGAATGGTGCGATTGCGCTGACCGTCTATTTTGTAGTGGTGAAAACTCTCGCGAGCCTGCGGAGTTCCCAAAAAAAATTGGAGGAGCGTGTTCGCCAGCGAACCGCCGCGCTGACCAGTGAAATCCAGGAACGGACGCGGCTAGAAAAAGAACTTTTGGAAATCAGCGAACGGGAGCAACGGCAAATCGGCCACGATTTGCACGACAGTCTCGGCCAGCATCTCACCGCCACGGCGTTTGCCAGTCAGGTTCTTAACGCAGAGTTGGAAAACAAATCGTTGCCTCAATCGGCGGCGGCAAAAAATCTGGTGAAACTGATCGAAGAGGCGATTGTTCTTACCCGCACGTTTGCGCGCGGCCTTCATCCAGTCGAAATCACCGGCGAAGGACTCATGGATGGATTTCAGGAACTGGCGCGCAACACCAGCGGGCGGTTCAAAGTGTCCTGCGAATTTGAATGCCCTGAGCCAGTGCCGTTGCATGACGCAGTGAGCAGCACCCACTTGTATCGAATCGCGCAGGAAGCAATCACCAACGCCGTCAAACATGGCAAAGCCAGACACATCAGTATCGGCCTCGAAAAAATAAATGGCACAATCATTTTGACCGTGACTGATGACGGCGTTGGCCTGTCTAAAAATGCGCGCAACGGCCAGGGACTTGGGCTGCGCATCATGGCCTATCGTGCCAACATGATCGGTGCGACATTTAACATCGAGCGTTTGCCCGAATCCGGCACGCGCGTCACCTGCAAACTTCATTCCATTGGCGTTGCAACTTCAGAAATTCATGACGCAAAAAATTAAAATTTTGCTGGTGGACGACCATCCGCTCGTGCGCGAGTGGCTCACCAACCTGATCAACCAACGGCCTGATTTTCAGGTCTGCGGCGAGACCGGCAACGCGCCTGAAGCTTTGCGGCTTATCGAATCAATCAAGCCCGACATCGCGATTGTGGACATTTCGCTGGCGAGCGGTTCGGGAATTGAATTGATCAAAAACATCAAGGCCAGCCAATTCGATGTCGCGGTGCTGGTGCTCTCGATGCACGACGAATTGCTTTACGCCGAACGCGCTTTGCGCGCGGGCGCGGGCGGCTACATCATGAAAAGCGAAGCGACGCAGAAAGTCGTCCAAGCCATCCACAGTGTGCTTGACGGCGAAATTTATGTGAGCGAAAAAATCGCCGCATTGATGGCCAAAAAATTTCTCGCGGGCAAATCCAGCAAGGCAACTTCTCCAGTTGAACAGTTGAGCGACCGTGAACTGGAAGTTTTTCAACTGCTCGGACGCGGATACAACACGCGCCAAATCGCCGAACATCTGCGCGTCGGTTTCAAAACCATTCAGGGTTATTCCGCCCGCATCAAGGTGAAACTCAATATGACCACCGCCACGGAACTTCTGCGCGAAGCCATGCGCTGGCACGAGAGTCGGTAAATACCGGCGGGCGTTTGCACGATTCTGCCTCTCAAAATTTCAAGGCTGCGTCGCGCAGACGTTTCGCCGCGCGTTCATTATCGTTCGCGTGGTGAAAAATCTGATCGCCACATTGCTGATGCTCGTCGCCGTTTCGGGCGCGCGTGCGCAAACCAATGCGCTCACGCTGGCCGACGCGAAACAAATTGCTTTCGAGCGCAATTGGGATTTGCTCGCGGCGAAAAGTGGCATTGACGCGTCGCAGGCACAACTCATAGTTGCCAAAGAATTTCCGAATCCCACTGCCTCACTGTCCACCGCCAAAATTGGCAATCAAGAAAGCGGCACGACGTTGGGCAACGGTCTTTGGGAGCGCAATTATGATTCCATCGCCGCTGTCAGCCAGTTGATTGAAATCGGCGGCAAACGCCGCGACCGTCAGACTTCCGCCAGAGCTGGTATTGTCGGCGCACGCGCCCGTTTTTTAGACGCGCGCCGCTCGTTGGAGCAGGGCGTGACAAAAGCTTATGTGTCGGCGTTGCTGGCAGGAGAAAATGTGCGCGTCTTGAACGAATCCGCCGGGATGCTGCACCACGAAGTTGAAATCGCGCAAGCAAGATTGAAAGCGGGCGACATTTCGGATTCCGACGAAAAGCAAATTGAGAACAACGCGGACATTTTTGATCTTCAGGCCAAATCCGCCGAGGCCGCTGCGGTGCAAGCCGGGATAGCCGTGGAAATCTTGCTGGGCGTGGAGAAACCAAAAGGAAACTGGACGCCAGCGGACACGCTTGAACAGATGGTTGCCGTTACTCCGCAAGTTGACGCGTCGCAAACCAACGGTGCGCGACCCGACGTGCTGGCCGCCGAAGCGGATTTGAACCAGTCGAAATCGGACCTCAAGCTGCAAAAGGCGATGCGGATTCCCGATCCGACTTTTACCATCGGCGCGGAACACAACCCTCCTGGCGGTGGCCCGCCGGTGGACACATTACTTGTCGGCGTTTCATTTCCGCTACCGCTGTGGAATTGGAATCGCGGTGAAATCAAATCCGCGCAGGCGACGGTGGACAAGAACACGCTCGCGCTCGCAAAGGCAAAAGCCCAAGCCGCTGCGGACATTGCCGATGCCCAAGCCGAATTTCAGGAAGCCTCGGCAAGGCTGGCGCGCTATCAAGACCAAATCCTTCCGAAGTCGAAAAAAGTGCGTGAGTCGGTGGCGTTTGCCTATGAAAAAGGCGGCGCGTCGTTGGTGGACTTGCTGGAAGCCGAGCGCGCCGACAACGACGCGCGGCTGGCCACCGCACAGGCTTTAGCAGACACCGCCAGTGCCGTCGCTGATTTGAAAGCCGCCACTGACGCCATCAATGACCAAACCCTCCGCCAATGAATAAAACATACCCCGCAGAAATCGGAGCGCGGGCTTCAACCCACTTCAATGTCGGTATGCCAATTGATTTCCGGCTGGCATTCGGCCATCGAAAGCTGAAGCGGCGTGAACGCCGCGCGCCGTTCACCAGACTGGTTGCCAACCGGCGCGAACAGCCATTTCAGATTCCCGTAAGATTTTTCAATCCGACAATCACACCCGTGAAAGTGTCGGCAGCAAACCAGTCGCCCAAACCATGAAACTTTTCCGAATCATCAACAGCCTAATCCTTGCGACATTGGTTGCCAGTTGCCACCGCGCAGCGAACCCTGATCAATCGGGTGAACCCAAAGTCACCGGCGAAAATATTTCCTTTCCGGCGGACTCACCGCAACTCGCTTCATTAGAATTAGCACCAGTCGAATCGCTCGCGCCCGCCAGCACGCAGCTTTCGGGCCGACTCACCTGGAATGATGATGTGACGGTGCGCGTCTTCACGCCCTTCGCGGGCCGCGTGCGCAAAATCACGGCGGACATCGGCCAGAGCGTGGCGACCAATGCGCCGCTGGCGGAAGTCGAGTCGCCGGATTTCGGCCAGGCGCAGGCGGACGCGCGAAAAGCCGAAAGCGATTTGAAACTGGCGGAGCGCAGCCTGACGCGGGAACGGGAATTGTTGGCACACGGCGCGGCGGCGCAAAAAGATGTCGAGGCCGCCGAGGACGCGCAGGCGCAGGCCGAGGCCGAGCATTCGCGCGCGGTTTCAAAAATCGCGGCGTATGGCGCCAATGCCGATTCGCTGGATGAAGTTTTTATTTTGCGCAGTCCACTCGCGGGAACAGTCGTGGATAAAAGCGTCAGTCCAGGGCTGGAAGTGCGTCCCGACCAGATGCTGGCCAATCTGCCGGAGATCACCGCGCCGCTGTTTATTGTGAGCGATCCGACGCGTTTGTGGATTCAGATTGACGCGACGGAAGTGGACGTGCCGCATTTGCAGCCGGGCAACGAATTTACTTTCACCAGTCGCGCGTTTCCCGACGAAACTTTCAC
>Ga0302320_10012836_pt1 | contig 17547 bp, 14 predicted proteins | sample Bog_T0_3_FD_202130 | JGI IMG/M metagenome (GOLD analysis project Ga0302320, IMG submission 202130) | Peat permafrost microbial communities from Stordalen Mire near Abisko, Sweden - Bog_T0_3 | ecosystem: Environmental > Terrestrial > Soil > Wetlands > Peat | place: Sweden: Abisko, Stordalen Mire...
TACCCCTTCGCCTGATCGGCATTGACCTCGAAGGGAGTGAGCTTGACCGTCTCGCTCGAGCCTGAGGGAGCCGGGCTCGGCGTCGTCTCGACCGGGACCGGCGGTTGGTTCGCCGGCGCCGTTGTTTGATCCGGCGGAGTTGCTGGCGGCGGATTCGCAGTCTGCGCGCAAACGGTGGCGGGGATCAGTGCAGCGGCCAGTAGGACGGCTGAGGCCGGCCAAAAGGCTGCGGATTCTCTCACTCGTGATACACGGGATCTGTTCATTTCGGATCAGTGTGTTGGGTTTGGTCTGGGCAAAAGGACGCGCAGAGCGACAGACTCGGGCGGCTTCTCGGGGCGCTAAAATGGGGGAACAACTGGGAGCAGGAGGGCGGAGTCACCGCCCTTATGTAGGGTATTACCCGGATGATTATATGCGGCGGAAAGGCAATAAGACAATTTGCCGTACAGTTAGATCCTGCCGGCCGGACAGGCTGCCTGGCTCTGCGAGAATCTAGTGCGCCTGCAGGGCCCAGGGCAGGTCTAACCCGACCCCGTTCAACCGCCGCCGGCCCGCCGTTGGATCAATGTCGATTGCAGGTAGGTATCCGGAGCCGCCTGCTGCCATGCGGTGAGCCAAAGCGATCCCAGCATCTCGCCCGCGGCAATCAGGCGGCCGTCGATGAATGCCCGTCCCTCGCGGCTGCCGGGGCCGCCATCCACGAGCTTCTTGTCCCTCAACAGCTGGTACATCGGTTCCACGGCGGCCCTTGTAGCCAGCAGGTAGTCGATGACGTCGACGAAAACCGGATCGCGGCCGTCGGATCGAGAAGCCATGTCGAGCGAACGGGCCGGAACGACCCTGGGCGCCAGCTCGTCGAGTGTGATGACGGCCTTCGCGATGAAGGCGCCGTCAATCAGCGCGTGGATGTCGTTCGTCGCGTAGTTGTTCGGATTCGGCCCGACCCAGCCGCGATTGTGGACGGTCGTGTGCAGGGGCTGGGAACCGTCGCCGACGAAATGCCCCATGACACCCATCACGTAGACGACATCGGCCCTCGCGTTCGCAATCTCCTCCGTGGTCCCGTAGCGCTCATAGGCTTTCAGGTAGGAGAACTGCACCTGAAGCTTTGCGTAGTATTCGGCTATGGCCCAGGGGAGAAAGCCAGGCAGTCCGAGCGAATGATTCGGGTCATTGGCCTGATCGACGGCCGGAAACCGATCGGCATGGGCGGCGCGGCCCTTCAGGAATTGGGCAACGAACTCGTATCGAAAAGGCGTGAGCGTGGAGGGGTCGATGCCCGCCCAGGCGATCTGGTCGAAATCGACCACGTGATCGGGCGCATTGTCGTGCTGGAGCAACAGTTCACGGGTCCGGCGCCAGCGGTCCGGCTCCTGGGACAGAAAGACGATCCGCTCGGTGACCACGGGCTCGCGGACCCAGGATGGAAAATCAGGCGGCAGCGCGTCGATCGCGAGCCGGTTGATGATTCGGTGGCCCGGTTCGTACCAGGCGTGCGCCGCCAAGGGCGCCACCCCGAGAATTGCGCAGGCGATGCGGACAAGGGAGGCGCGGCATGAGGGGGGCATGGATCCAGCATTCGCAATTTGGGAATGCCAGTCAAACTGGCGCATTCCCCGCCCCTGGAATCCATGCCACCCATCGGTCTGGCGCGAGCCATGCCGGTTACCTCGAGGCGATCTGGGTCACTCCCCTGGCGTTGGTCGGCGAGGCCAGCATCGCCGTCTCGATCGCGGGCGTGACGAGCGACAGGGATGACACCTGACCGCGGTCGAAACGCACGACCAGCGTTCCGCTTGCGGCGCTCTCGTCGGCCCTGAAATTGCGGTAGAACCACGTGCCGTCAGAGGTGACGGCGCTCGGATGGCCGAGCCGGGCCCAGACGTGAATCCGATAGCTGCCGATCTGAACGTAGGGTCCTGCGGCCTTGACCGGAACAGAGCCGGCGGAGGAGAGCAGGCGCGCGGTGGAGTCCGCCGGGGCGGCGTCCTTGGCGGGGGCGATGGTGGAGGACAAGACAAGCGCGGTGGCGAAGGCGGCGGCGCGGAGGGATGTGGAGGAGACGATATTCATGGCGGATTTGGATTTGAGCTTCTTGATTGTGCCGTCCGGTTGGGCGACGCGGACAAGGTGCCTCGCCCGCGCTCCCGCCGCGAGGCGCGCCCCCTGAACGGCTCGTGGCCCTCTCAAATGGCGTCGGATTGAAAACGAACGGCTCGTGGAGCCCCTGAACGGCTCGGAATCCGCATGGACGGAACCGCCTTCGGGACACACACTCGCTTTCGTGATGCGAATTCCGCAGTGCTGTTTCGTCGCCCTCGCTGGCGCGATTCTATCCACGGCGCGCGCTGCGCCCGCGGCAGATCTGCGCATCATGCGCGGGGATGATGTGCGCTGGGCGGCCCGCGACTGGGATGACAGCGGCTGGCCGACGGTGCGCAAGGTTCCGGGTCGCACGGGAATCTACTGGGTGCGCTGGCACACGCATTTGGGCCAGGCTTCCGAGGTTGGCGGCGGCCCCGACACATTGCAGCCCGAGCACGGCGGACCGGTCAATGCCATCGCAGGCGCCTTCACGTGCTCATTCGATCTTTACTGGGATGGGCGGCTCGTCATGCGCAACGGCGTCGTGGGCAGGGATCGGGCGTCGGAGGTGCCCGGGACGCTCGAGTTCCTGGCGCTGCTGCCGGGCGACCTGCTCGGATCCGGGGAGCATGTGGTGGCGTTTCGGATTTCCAGCTTCCATTACAATTTCACCGACAGCCAATCCTTCGGCATACCCTTTTCCACGCTCAATTACGACCGGAGGAACGCCGAGTACGACCGTCAGGTGATTGTTCCGATGTTCGGCATGGGCTGCGCACTGGTGTTCGCCGTGATCTGCGGCGTGCTCTTTTGGCTGGTCGATCGGCGGCGGCCGCTGCTTTATTGCGGCCTTTTCTGCCTCGCCGTGGCGGTTTACAATCTGCTCGTCGGCTGGCGCTACCTGAGCTGGCTTGTTTTCAAGCCGGAGACCTACGACCAGCTCGCGCCCCGGTACATGGCGATCATGTGGGTCATGACGCTGATTGGCTGGCTGCTGCCCATGATGTTTCTCGAGCAGTTTGCGATCCCGCGTAAACGGTGGTGGCTGGCGGCGCAGGGCGTGTTGCTGGCAGCCGTCTGGCGGGCGACGTGGGGCGGAGGCACCTATGGGAATGTACTGTGGCAATGCCGGGCGATCCTGGCGGTCTCGGCCGTGGCGGCCGCCTGGGCGGTCTGGCGGCGGCGCACGGGAGCGCGGTTGGCCCTGGCGGCCGCCCTGATTGGGCTGGTGACCGTGCATCGCGCTTCGAATCCGCCCCAGTTCCTGGCCCCGACATTCCTGCTCACGTTCTGCCTGCTCGTGACTGCCATTCTGGCCGCCATCGGCCTGCAAGTGCAGGCTGCGCGCCGTGCGGCGAGGGCAGCTGAGCTGACGGCGGCGAGAATGGAGATCGAGTTGCTGAAGAAGAACCTCCAGCCGCATTTTCTCCTGAACACTCTGACGGCCCTCTCGGAGGTCATTGAACAGAACCCGTCCGGCGCCGTGAGGCTGGTCAACGATCTCGCGGACGAATTCCGGTCCCTCTCCCGCATGTCGGCCGAAAAGCTCATCCCCCTCGGCCAGGAGCTGGACCTTTGCCGCGCCCACCTGCGGGTGATGAGCCTGCGCACAGGGAAATTCTGGACGCTCGAGGCGGAAAACGTAGATCCGGCCGCCCTGGTTCCGCCCGCGCTGTTCCTTACGCTGATCGAGAACGGATTCGCCCACCAGCGCGTCGCAACTCCCGCCGCCACGTTTGTCCTGCGCGAGGGTGACCCGGCGAACGGGGCAAGGAATTACACCTTCGTTTCGCCGGGCGAGGTGCACGACGACCCATTGCGGACCCCGGGCGGCACGGGGCTTCGCTACGTGAAGGCTCGGCTGGAGGAGAGTTATCCGGGGCGCTGGGGCTTCCGGAGTTGCCAGACCGCCACCGGGTGGGAGACTGTGATCGAAATCCTGGCCGCCTGAATGCCATGCGCCTCCTGATTGTCGAAGACGAACCCCTGATCGCGCAGCGCCTTGAGCGCATGTGCCGCGAAATCCTGGGCTCCGCGCTCGAGATCGTGATCCATGCCGCGCGGCCCGAGGAGACGGAGGTGCGGCTGGCGGAGTCGCCCATCGACCTGATGCTGCTCGACCTCAATCTCGAGGGCTCCGATGGCATGCAATTGCTCAAGCGAAGCGTGGCAGGCTCCTTTCACACGATCATCGTCTCGGCCAACACCGACCGGGCGCTCGAGGCCTTCGAATACGGCGTCCTCGATTTTGTGCCGAAGCCGTTCACCCGGGAACGCCTCGCCCAGGCGCTGGGCCGGAGCGCGGGTGCCTCCGCCCGGTCGGACTGCGCCGCAAAATACCTGGCGGTGCGAAAGCACGGCCGCATCGATCTCGTGGCGGTGAACGACCTCCTTTACGCGAAGGGCTCGGGCTCGTACTCCGAACTCGTGCTAACAGGCGGCGCCACGGAACTTCATGACAAGTCCCTGGAGAAGCTGCAAGCGTTGCTGCCCGCGGTTTTCGACCGCATCCACAAGAGCTACCTCGTGCGTATGAGCGCCGTCAAGGCCCTGCACGCAAGCGAGGGCAGCCATTATGAGGCCGAACTGAAGAACGGCACCCGCCTTCCGGTCGGCCGTACGCGCTACAAGGAGATCCGGGCGAAACTGGGCTAGGCAACCGCCTGGGACTATGGATAGCGGTAGAGGGTCACCCGCAGGATCGTGGCGGGATGGAGCACAAGGATCTCTCCCTGTGCATCGTCGTCCCCTGCCAGCTGCCGGGTGACTTCCCATTTCCCGTCGACAAACCGGCCTTCCTGCACGTCGCCGAGGCCCACATTGGAGGGTCCGGGCGTGTTCGGCGCGAAATCGACCCGCATGCCGCCGCCGCCGAAATAGTACTCGTCGGGACCTGTGGAAATCAGGACCGCGCCCGCTTCCGGCGGCGGAAGCGGCTCTGCGGACGGCGTCGGCGGTCCGTAGTTCGGCGCCACCACGCCAAACCGTTCCTGCGGGGGAAGGCCCCTGATCCGGCCGGTATAGCGGAACGTCAGGGTGTAATCGCCCAGGCTGACCTTCTTCGGTGGCTCGCCCTGGACCATCCGCACGGCCGTCATGGTGCCTGTCCCCTGGTGCGCCAGTATCATCGGCGACATCTGGGAGAGCATATGGTAGGCGGCGCCGAGCTCCGCCGGCATCGGCCTTCCTCCGTCGATGCCAAAGGGTGAGAAGCCGATCGTGTTGTACTTGCCGACGGCCATGATGACATTGGACGCATTGGTTTCCGTCTCCGGTATGAAGAGGGGATTGCCGTTGCGGGTGAATCTCTCGCAGACTTGGTCGAAATACGGCAAGTAGAGATCCGGCGCAAGGATGTCCACGTCAGGGGCACCGGCCCGCCAGATGTCGTGCACCTGGGGGAGGGGGCCGCCGCAGGGATATGTTCCCGGCCAGGCGTGATTCGGCTGCTGCAGCCAGGCGTTCACGTACATGGGAATGTCGTAGGCGGCCTTGCCCGCATGGACCACCTTCTCCACGAAGCGCGCGTAATTCCAGGCCATGAATATCTCGTCCGAGGCCCAGTGCAGCTGCCTCCAGCTGGTCTCATGCTCATAGGCGCTCATCGGCGGGCTCTGCGTCTGGATCGGAATCTCAACATTCGCGGGTTTGCCGGGGCCGAAGACCTCCTCCCAGGTGCCGGATGTCTTGAAACCGTTCGCCGCCCAGACCTCGCGGAACTCGGGGATGAGGGCGTCCTTGTGGCTCTCAAGGTAGCTCATCAATTCGGCCGGCACCTGCCCGGCGAATGCGCGGTTGGCCGCCGGCGACCGATCGCGCGAATCGCGCAGCACGCCCACCTCGTTCTCCACTTGCATCATGAGGACCGTGTGCTGGCCGCCGTCGACCTCCTTGATGTGCCGCATGAATGCCCCGAAAGCGGCGGCGTCCGCATCCCGCGTCGCCTCGCCAAACGTGCTGAGCAGCTCGATCGGTCCCGATATTGAAACAGTCCTGCCCTCGCCGATCTGGATCCGCGGAAAACGGACATAATCCTTCTTGACCCAGTATGGGGCGTAACTGGATGTGCCGTTCTTCCATGAACCGAACCACAGGAAGATCAGGTGCAGATTATTTTCCCGCGCCCTTGCGATCACCCCATCCAACTGTACGTAGTTGAACTTGCCCTCCTCTGGCTCGAACTGGGCCCAGGACATGGCGACGAGGACGGTGTTCAGGTTGCCCGCGGCAATCTTCGGCCAGATGGGCTCCATCATGGGGAGGCTCGTGGCCGCGTCGCCGGTGAGTTCACCTGCGAAGGCGAGGTACGGCTTGCCATCGACGACGAGCTGGGTGGCCGTTCCTTGCTTCTGCAAATGAGGCGCGCCGCTGGCGGTCTGCGCCCCTGCCGGAATCGACAGGACGGCAATGCACGCAAATACAACCAACGTGGGTCTTACATTCATTTTCATATCTTGCTCCGGTATGCTTCGCTGAAAAGGAAAGCGGTCACGCGCAACGCCCTCCATTCATCCTGCCATTTTCGGCTGGGGCGGCCATGATGCCAGAACAAGGCAAAACGCCGGCCTGAGGCGAGCGAATTCCGAGCGGGAGACGGCCGGGCGAAAGATCAACTATTGCTATGGCGTTTGTCCTTCAAACCGGTCTTGACCCGCCCTTAGGAACGCAAGGCCCTCCCCGGTTCCCCAAGAAAGGTCAACCCATGCTCAGGCCCATCGCCGCCCTGTTCCTCCTGCTGAGTGTTGCCGCGGCTCTTTCGCAAGGCTTTCGCAGATCAAGTGACAATGGGCTTGCGGCGGGTTTCCCCGGCCGCAACCCTCACGGGAATTTTGTGCCAGCCCGTAAATGCCCAAGCGCACCGATCTCCAATCAGTCCTTATAATAGGCGCCGGTCCCATTGTGATCGGCCAGGCCTGCGAATTCGATTACTCGGGCACGCAAGCCTGCAAGGCGCTTAGGGAGGAGGGGTATCGGGTGATCCTGGTAAACTCCAATCCGGCAACCATCATGACGGATCCGGAGTTCGCTGATGTCACTTATATCGAACCGCTTACGGCTGAAATTCTGGAGAAGGTGATCGCGGCCGAACGGCCTTCGGCCCTTCTGCCGACCCTGGGCGGTCAGACGGCCCTCAATCTTTCGATGGAGCTGAACCGCCTGGGGGTCCTGGCCAAGTATGGGGTCGAGATGATCGGGGCCAAGCCGACGGCCATTGCGAAGGGCGAGGACCGCGAGCTGTTCAAGCAGGCCATGATCCGCATAGGTCTGGATGTGCCGAAGTCGCGGATGGTGCACAAGCTGGACGAGGCCCGCACGGCCTCGGAAGAGATAGGCGTCTTTCCCCTGATCATCCGCCCCTCGTTCACGCTCGGGGGCGCCGGCGGCGGAATCGCCTACAACAGGGAGGAGTACGAACGGATCGTTTCAAACGGGCTGGATATCTCCCCGGTCCACGAGGTCCTTGTCGAAGAGTGCCTGCTCGGATGGAAGGAATTCGAGATGGAGGTCATGCGCGACCACAAGGACCAGTGCGTCGTCATCTGCTCCATCGAGAACTTCGACCCGATGGGGGTGCACACCGGCGACTCGATCACGGTGGCCCCGGCGATGACCCTCACCGACAAGGAATTCCAGGCGATGCGCGACGCGTCGTTCGCGGTCATCCGCGAGGTCGGCGTCGAGACCGGCGGATCGAACATCCAGTTCGCCGTCGAGCCGGAGACCGGCCGCATGGTGGTGATCGAGATGAATCCGCGCGTTTCGCGCTCCTCGGCCCTGGCCTCGAAGGCGACGGGATTCCCGATCGCGAAGATCGCGGCCAAGCTCGCGGTGGGATACACCCTCGACGAACTGAGAAACGACATCACGCGGCTGACGCCCGCGAGCTTCGAGCCGACGATCGACTATGTCGTGACGAAGATCCCGCGGTTCACCTTTGAGAAGTTCCCCGACGCGGACGCGACGCTGACCTCTTCCATGAAATCTGTCGGAGAGGCGATGGCGATCGGCCGGACATTCAAGGAATCGATCCAGAAGGCCCTGCGTTCCCTCGAGATCGGGGCCCGCGGGTTCGGCGGAGGCGGCCGGCTGGGCGGCGACGAGCGCCCCGACGATGCTGTCATCAAGGCAAAACTGGGGACGGCCTACGGCGATCGCATCTTCTACATCCGCCACGCCTTTCGGGCGGGTTATTCGGTCGAGCAGATCTATGATTTGACGAAAATCGACCGCTGGTTCCTTCATCAGCTGCGCGAGATTTTCGAAATGGAGGAGAGCCTCAGGGGGAAGACGCTCGAGGGAACCGGATCCGATCATCTCCGCAGGGCCAAGGAGTTCGGATTCTCCGACGTGCAGCTGGCGCACCTGCTCGGCAGCGAGCCGCGGGCCGTGCGGTCGGCCCGGATCGCAAAGGGCATCCGGACCGTGTACCGGCTGGTCGACACGTGCGCCGCGGAATTCGAGGCCTTTACGCCGTACTACTACTCGAGCTACGGGGACGAGAACGAGATCCTGCCCGCGGGCGGAAAGAAGAAGATCATGATCCTCGGCGGCGGCCCGAACCGGATAGGGCAGGGAATCGAGTTCGACTACTGCTGCGTCCACGCAAGCTTCGCCCTGAGGGAGGCCGGTTTCGAGACCGTCATGGTGAATTCCAACCCGGAAACCGTGTCGACCGACTACGACACGAGCGACAGGCTTTATTTCGAGCCGCTGACGCTCGAGGACGTCCTCGAGATCTACAATCAGGAGGGGTGCTTCGGGGCCATCGTCCAGTTCGGGGGCCAGACCCCGCTCAACCTCGCCTCATCCCTTAAGGCGAACGGCGTCAATATCATCGGCACATCGCCCGAGAGCATCGATATCGCCGAGGACCGGAAGCTCTTCTCCGCCGTCCTGAACAAGCTCGGCCTGCGGCAGCCGCCCAATCGGACGGCCTTGAGCGAGGGCGAGGCGGCGGCCTTTGCCCTGGAGGTCGGCTATCCGGTGCTGCTCCGCCCCTCTTTCGTCCTCGGCGGCCGGGGCATGTTCATCGTCTACAACGCCGAGGAACTGAAGGGCGTGGTCCGACAGGTGTTCGACGTGATGCCGGGCAAGCCCGTCCTAATCGACCAGTTTCTAGAGGATGCGATCGAGTTGGACGTCGATTGCCTTAGCGACGGCGAAACGAGCGTCATCGGAGGCATGCTCCAGCATATCGAGTTCGCGGGAGTCCACTCGGGCGACGCCGCGATGGTGATGCCTCCCCATACGCTAGACAGCGACATGCTCAAAAAGGTGCGGACGGCCACCCGCGCCCTCGCCCGCGAACTCAACGTCATCGGGCTCATGAACGTGCAGTTCGCCATCAAGGAGGAGGATCTGTACATCCTGGAGGTGAATCCGCGCGCATCCCGCACGGTGCCCTTTGTGGCGAAGGCGATCGGGGTTCCCCTGGCGAAGCTTGCGGCGAAAGTGATGGCGGGCTTCAAACTGGCGGACCTGGGCTTTGTCCGCGAGGTGACGCCGAAGCACTGGTGCGTAAAGGAGGCGGTGTTCCCGTTCGCGCGATTCCCGGGCGCCACGATTGCCCTCGGGCCGGAAATGCGCTCGACAGGGGAGGTGATGGGGCTCGACGACGATCTCGGCCTCGCATTTGCCAAGGCCCAGGCTGCCGCGAAGCCGGGCCTGCCGACCCGGGGCAACGTATTCCTGAGCGTCAAGGACGCCGACAAGGCCGCGGCCGTCGAGATAGCGCGCGAACTGGAAAGTTTCGGATTCGTCCTCTATTCGACCAGCGGCACGGCGAAATACCTCACCGACAACGGGGTCCAGGCGAAACGGCTGGCCAAGTTGAGCGAGGGGCGGCCCAACGCAGTCGACATGATCAAGAACGGGCAGATCGCCATGGTCATCAACACCCCGAGCGGGATGATTCCCCGCCGCGATGAGAATGCCATCCGGTCGGCCGCCTACGCCCACAACATTTGCATCATGACGACGATCACGGGCGCCGAGGCGGGGGTCGAGGGGATACGCGCCCTGCGGGGGAAGCCGCTCGGCGTGCGGCCGATCCAGCAATACCGCGGCAATGTAGTCGCCGTCCCCTCGGATGCCTGAGCCCGCCACATTGATCGCACTTCTTTCCGGACCAGACCAGCCCGGACTGGTCGCCCGCGTCTCCGGATGGATTTTCGAAAGGGGTGGAAACATCCTGCACGCCGACCAGCACCGGGACATGGAGGCGGGCGTCTTTTTCCAGCGCGTCGAGTGGGTGCCGAATCCTTCGGCGCCCCTGTCCCCGGCCCTCGCCTCCGAGGCTGCGGCCTTCCGCCAGTTCGCCGCCTCCCTGGGCATGACAGCGCGGGTCGCCTCCTCGGCATACCGCCCGAAGGTCGCAATTTTCGTGTCGCATGCGGATCATTGCTTCCACGACCTTGCGCTTCGCTGGCGCGCCGGCGAATTCGAGGCCGACCTGGTCGCCGTCATTTCGAATCATGCCGACATTGCGCCGGCAGCGGCCGGCTACGGGCTTGCCTACCATCATATTGCGGTGGAGCCGGGGGATGCCGGGAAGCTTGCCGCGGAGGCGAGGCAGCTCGAGTTGTTGCGCTCGCTCGACGTCGAACTCGTCATTCTCGCCCGCTACATGCAGGTGCTCTCGGCCGGGTTCCTCTCCTCCTTCGGCCGCCCGGTCATCAATATCCACCATTCGTTCCTGCCGGCCTTCGCCGGCGGCCGCCCCTACAACCAGGCGCATGAGCGGGGCGTGAAGCTCATAGGAGCTACCGCCCATTATGCGACGGCCGAACTCGACGACGGCCCCATCATCCAGCAGGATGTCGTCCGGGTCACCCATCGCCACAGCGTCGCCGACTTGGTCCGAAAGGGCCGCGACCTCGAGAAGTCGGTCCTCGCCCAGGCGGTTCGCTGGCACCTGCAAAGCCGCGTCCTCGTTTACGGGCGCAAGACGGTTGTCTTCGACTGAGTGGCCCGGACCGGCTTAGATTCGCTGTTTACACGGCGGCGTGGACTTGCTTTGCTGGCTCTTTTCCCAACGCGAAAACCTCGTTTCATGCCAACCCCCTCCTCTCCAACGAATCCGAAGCTTCCCGGAGCGCCTTCGCATCCATCGGGAGCCGAAAATGCCGCGCACTCGCCCGTTGACGAGCAGCTTCACGGTTTTTGGAAGAAGAATGGCCAGGCTCTCATTGTTCTTTGCGGACTGGTGTTGTTGTTCTACATCGGCAGGGCAGGGTGGGACTATTTTGCCACGCAGAAGGAAGAGGGCATCCGGAGCGAATTCGCGCTGGCGACGACCCCGGACAAGCTCCAGGCCTTTGCCGCGGCCCACCCGGATCACGTACTCGCCGGAGTCGCGCAGCTCATGGTCGCCGATGAGGATTCAAAGGCGGGCAAGATGACCGCGGCAATCAGCGACTACAACCGGGCCAACGACCTTCTGAAGACCGGCCCCCTGGCGGCCCGCGCCCAGCTGGGACTCGCCATGGCGAAGATCCAGTCGGGCGACAGGACCGGGGGCGAGGCCTCCCTGCGCCAGCTGGCCGACGACGCGCACCAATACCAGGCCATCCGGGCCGAGGCCCTTTACCAGCTTGCAAGCCTTGCCGCATCGTCGAACCGCGGGGACGAGGTGCAGCGCCTCGCCGCCCAGCTCCTGCAGATCGATCCGCAGAGCCCCTGGGCGCAGCAGGCCTTTGCGCTCGAGGCCGAGGTGCCTCCTCCGGCGGTGCGCACGGCCCCTCCCGCCCTGCTCGCAAAGCCCCCGGTTACGGTCAAGCCGGCTGGCCCCTGACGGGGTTTCGTCCCGTTGACACGGCCCGAAGGGACCGAGTAACCCGAATAGTGCATGAATAAGATTCTACGTGCTTCATGAAATATTCGGGTTAACGTCGATACGAATGAAATCCCCGGCCTACGCGTTGGAGTTCGAGGAACCGTTGCGCGAGCTGGCCAGGCAGTTGGATCAATTGCGCCAGCATTCGCTCGAGACAAATGAGGATCTTGCGCAGGACATCGGGGCGATCGAGAAGCGGATCGAAGCGGCCCAGGCGCAGATCTACTCGAGCCTGACGGCTTGGCAGCGCGTGCAGATAGCCCGGCATCCCGCGCGGCCGTACGCGCTCGATCACATCGGGATGATCTTCGAGGGCTTTCAGGAGCTGCACGGGGACCGCCAGTTCAGCGACGACCGGGCGATGATCGGGGGCCCCGCCTTTCTCGACGGGCGCTCCGTCATGCTTATAGCCCAGCAGAAGGGGCGCGACACCAAGGACAAGATCAGCCGCAATTTCGGGATGCCGCACCCAGAAGGCTACCGCAAGGCCCTCCGGCTGATGCGAATGGCCGAGAAATTCAAGCTTCCGGTGATTACCCTCATCGATACGCCGGGAGCCTATCCGGGGATCGGTTCCGAGGAGCGGCACGTGGCGGAAGCGATCGCCGTCAACCTGCGGGAAATGGCGCTTTTAGAGGTGCCCTCCATTTCGGTCGTCCTGGGCGAGGGCGGATCCGGAGGGGCTCTGGGGATCGGCATCACCGACCGCGTGCTGATGTTCGAGAACAGCTACTATTCGGTCATTTCCCCGGAGGGGTGCGCCGCGATCCTTTGGAAGGACGGCTCGGCGGCCCCGAAGGCCGCGGAGGCCCTCAAGCTCGGCGCCGCCAAGCTGCTGGAGCTCGGCGTTGTGGACGAGGTGATTGCAGAACCGATGGGCGGCGCGCATCACGATCCCGCCGCCGCGGCGGCCGCCCTCAGGAAGTGCCTTCAACGGCACCTGGCTGACCTGGTCAGGAAATCCCTTCCGGATCTCCTGGAAGCCCGATACGGCCGCTACCGCCACCTCGGCGTTTACGAGGAAGCCGGCGAAACGAAGACCTAAGGGGGTCCCGCCGAAGGGCTCAGGAGCGGGCCGCCCGGGATGCCTTCCAAACCCCGAGGCAGTCCGCCACGAGGCCCGGGAGCTCGGCCAGGGGGATCATGTTCGGTCCGTCGCTGATCGCCTGGTCCGGATTCGGGTGAGTCTCGATGAAAAGGCCGTCGGCCCCCGCCGCCAGTGCGGCGCGGGCGAGTGGCGGGACGAATTCCCGCTGGCCGCCGCTGCGGCCGTCACCGGCGCCGGGAAGCTGGACGCTGTGCGTGGCGTCGAAGACGACCGGGCGCCCGTTCTTGCGCATCAAGGCGAAGGAGCGCATGTCAACGACCAGGTTCTGGTAGCCGAAGGTCGTCCCGCGCTCGGTTTGCCAGATTTCAGCGGCGCCGCCCTTCTTCAGCTTTTCCGTCACGTGCACCATCTCCTGAGGGGAGAGGAACTGGCCCTTCTTCACGTTGACGGCCCTCCCGGAGGCCGCGGCAGCGAGAAGCAGGTCAGTCTGGCGGCAGAGAAAGGCCGGAATCTGGATCACGTCGCAGACGGCGGCAACGGCGGGAACCTGCGACGGGTCGTGCACGTCGGTCAGCACCGGAAAAGCGAACTCCTTGCGAATCAGGGCGAGCAGCTTCAGGCCCTCGGCCATCCCGGTGCCGCGCTCCCCGGCCAGCGACGTCCGGTTGGCCTTGTCGAAGGATCCCTTGAAGACGATCAGCAGCTCCGGGTGGGCTCGGCCGAGGTCCCTGAGGGCGCCCGCAACCGAGCGGCAAACGCCCTCGTTCTCAAGCGAGCAGGGGCCCGAAATGAACAGCAGCTTTCCTGGATCGAAGATCATCGCTTGCGGCGTTTGATTGCGGCGCCGATGAAGGCGGCGAAAAGGGGATGCGCCTTGTTCGGCTTGGACTGGAATTCGGGGTGGAACTGCACCGCGACAAACCATGGGTGGTTCTTCAGCTCGATTATTTCAACCAGGTTGCGGCGCGGGTTGACTCCGCTGACGACGACGCCGGCCTTCTGAAGCTGCGCCACGTACGCGTTGTTGACCTCGTAGCGGTGGCGGTGGCGCTCTCGCACGCTCGAGACGCGGTAGGCCCGCGCCGCATTGGTGCCCGGTGCAATCGCACACTCGTAGCTGCCGAGACGCATGGTGGCCCCCTTGTCGATGATCTTCTTCTGCTCCTCCATCATGTTGATGACGGGGTGGCGGGTGTTTTGGTCGAATTCCGTGCTGTTGGCGCCCGGGAGCCTGAGGACATTCCGGGCGAACTCGATGACGCCGATCTGCAGGCCCAGGCACAGGCCGAAATAAGGCACCTTTTGCTCGCGGGCAAAGCGCGCGGCCGCGATCTTTCCCGCCGTCCCGCGGTCGCCGAAGCCGCCCGGGACGAGGATGCCGTCGAGGCCCCGCAGCTTGGAGAGCCCGCCGCTCTTCTGGAGATCCTCGGCGTCGATCCGCCGGACGTTGACCTTGCAATTGTTCGCGATGCCCGCGTGGGTGACCGATTCGTAGACGGACTTGTAGGCGTCCTGCAGCTCGATGTATTTCCCCACGACGCCGATCGTCACCTCACGGGTCGGATTGAGCAGCCGCCGGACGACCTTCACCCAGACGTTCTCCCTGGGCTGGGCGATCTTGAGGCCGAAAAGGTCCAGGACGAGCTCGTCCATACCCTCCTTCTGCAGGGCGAGGGGAAGCTCGTAGATCGAGTGGTCCACGTCGCGGCACTCGATGACGGCCTTCACGGGGACGTTGCAGAAAAGGCTCAGCTTGTCGCGCAGGTCGTTGTCGAGCGGATGGTCGCAGCGGCAGACCAGGACATGGGGCTGGATGCCGATTTCGCGGAGCTTGGCAACCGACTGCTGGGTCGGCTTGGTCTTCAGCTCGCCGGCGGCCGCGAGGTATGGGACGAGCGTGACGTGGATGAAGACGACGTCCTTCGGGCCCGCCTCGTGCGCGAACTGGCGCATGGCCTCGAGAAAGGGCAGCCCCTCGATGTCCCCCGTCGTCCCGCCGATTTCGGTGATGAGCACGTCCACGTCCTTCCCTCCCGCGTAGATCCGCTCCTTGATCTCGTTTGTCACATGGGGAATCACCTGGACCGTCTTCCCGAGATAGTCCCCCCTGCGCTCCTTCTGGATGACGCTCTCATAAACCTGGCCCGAAGTCAGGCTGTTCAGCCTTGAAAGCTTCCCGCTCGTGAAACGCTCATAATGGCCCAGATCGAGGTCGGTTTCGGCCCCGTCCTCCAGGACATAGACTTCCCCGTGCTGGAAGGGGCTCATCGTCCCGGGATCGACGTTCAAATAGGGGTCGAACTTTTGGATCCTCACCCGCAGTCCCCGCATCTCCAGAAGGGCGCCGAGCGCCGCCGCGGTGAGCCCTTTGCCCAGCGAGGATACCACGCCTCCTGTCACGAAGATATACTTCATCCGCGAGGAATAAAAAGCGGTTGTGCGCCGCGCAAGCCTTTGTCGAGAATTCCGCCCTACCTCATGAGCGCCCATGCGGCCCAGGCGAGTCCGCCGACAATGACGACGATGAGGATGAGCCAAAGCGTCCATTCAAGGAGCTTTGCCACGATCCAGACGAGCAGCGCCGCCACGAGGGTCGCTGCGGCGATGACAAGCCAGCGGGGGTAGGACGACAACGAATCGATGAAACTCTGCGCTGTCATGCCGGTACACGAACCGATATGAAGGCCGGTTGCAAGAACCGGGAAATGAGTTGCCCCGGCGCCGGACGAAGGGCAACTCCAGAGTGTGCAATCCAAGCCGCAACTCCTCGCCTGGCTGACATGTGACGCCGCCCACATCGATCCCAGTTCGGGAAAGTACACGATCCTGGGGGTCTTTTCGAACATCAAGGCGCATCATTTCCCGATAACCCATCCCCTGATGGTGTGGTTCCTCACGCTGACCGACGTCGCTCCGGGCCAGCATAAGATGAAGATCTCGATGGGACTGGGCCCCACCGAGATGCAGCCCCTCATCGAGAGGCCCTTTGAGTCGCTGAGCCCCCTTCACAGGATAAACCTGATCAACGAGATCCGGAACCTGGGCTTCCCCAGGCCGGGCGACTATTCGCTCCTGATCGAGGTTGACGACGAGCCGCTGCTGGCGACAAGCCTCACCGTAAGCCAATAACCCCATGTCAACCACCCATCCCCGGGCCGCCAGGCCGGCCCTGATCATCGGTTCTGTCGCGATAGACCGGATAGCGACATCCGTCGCGGAGAGCGGCGACATCCTCGGCGGCGCGGCGACCTATGCTTCGATCGCAGCGAGCTATTTCGTGCCGGCGCGGCTCGTGGGCGTTGTCGGCGCGGATTTCCCGAAGCGCTTCATGCAAAGGCTGCGCCGGCATGGGGTCGACCTCGGGGGCCTCCAGGTGGATCCCGCCGGCAAGACATTCTTCTGGTCCGGACGCTACGGGGAGAACTTTGACCGCTGCGAGAACCTGGTGACCGATCTCAACGTCTTCGAGAAGTTCTCGCCGGTCATTCCCCCCGAGTATTCGGACAGCCGATACGTGATGCTGGGGGCGATCACCCCGGCCCTCCAGCACCAGGTCGTGGACCAGGTGGCGATGGGTTCGTTCGTCCTGGCCGACACGCGCGGGCTGTGGATTCAGGTCGCCCGCCCCGACCTGGAGCGGCTGCTGCCGCGGGTCGACCTGTTCGTTCTCAATGAGGACGAGGCCTCGGAATTGAGCGGGGAAAGGAACCTGATCGTCGCCGGCCGCTACATCCGCAGAATGGGTCCGCGCATCGTGATAGTGAAGAAGGGCTCCCACGGGTCCCTCCTCTTCCACCCGGACGGGTTCTTCGCGCTTCCGGCCTATCCGGTCTCCCGCCTTGTCGATCCCACGGGGGCTGGCGACAGCTACGCGGGCGCCCTGATCGGATACCTCGCCTCGGTCAACCGGACGGATTTTGCGGCGCTGCGCAAGGCGATCGCCTACGCGACGGCCTGCGCGAGCCTCACGGTCGAAAGCTTCGGGGTCAACCGCCTGTCGATGGCGGGCCGCGAGACGATCGACCTCCGCTATCGGGAATTGGTGAAGATGACGCGGATATAGGGCGCCGGCAATGGCGGCGCCGAATGCGAACGGAAAATAATGGGGAAATGATGTTGACAGAGTACTCTGCACGATAGAGTACTCTGCGCATGAACAGCATTTCAGCCGAGGAGGCCGCCAAAGCCCTCCAGCAGATCGAATCCTCGCGGCGGGCGATGCGCGCCGCCATCCGTGCCAATCGCGGACACCTGCACCTTTGGATGTGGGGACTCATCTGGATCGCCATGGCGGTAATCATGCAAAATGGCGGACAGTTCGGAGAACCTCTGCTGAACTGGCTTGGCATAGGAGGCGTGATCGGCTCTTTTGTAATCGGTTTTTGGCAGGGCCGGCGGGTGAGGAGCGGGATAGACGGGCGGTTCATAGGAGCCGTGGTCTCGCTGCTGGTGTTCGGGTACGCGGTCTGGCCGGCGCTGCTGGGGGTGCATGGCGACCACCCCAAGGCGCTGCTGACCTATTCCGCGCTCGTCATCATGCAGATCTATATCCTCGCCGGGCTGTGGTTTGACATCT
>Ga0302320_10012839_pt1 | contig 17545 bp, 16 predicted proteins | sample Bog_T0_3_FD_202130 | JGI IMG/M metagenome (GOLD analysis project Ga0302320, IMG submission 202130) | Peat permafrost microbial communities from Stordalen Mire near Abisko, Sweden - Bog_T0_3 | ecosystem: Environmental > Terrestrial > Soil > Wetlands > Peat | place: Sweden: Abisko, Stordalen Mire...
GCATGAGCGGCGCCCAATTTCAATGCGGCGATGGCCAGTATCCCGGAGCCGCAGCCATAGTCGATCACCGAGCGCCCGGAGAGCTGCAAGGAATCAAGCACTTCCAAGCACAGTGCGGTGGTGGGGTGCGTGCCGGTGCCAAATGCGAGTCCAGGATCCAGCCAAACGACGACCGAATCGGGCGCCGGCGGGACGTTCGCAAACGTTGGGCAGATCCACAGCCGCTCGCCAAAGCGCATGGGTTTCCAATCCTCGAGCCAGACGCGCTCCCATGGCCGGTCTGCCACGGCTCGGACCCGTGCCGTGGCGCTGAGGCGCGAACTCAAAGCCGTCGCCAGCAGATCGATGCTACGGGCGGCATCGTGCGACTCATCGAACAGGGCGCGGACCAGGGTGTCGGTCCACAGCCGAAACTCTCCGGGCTTGGGTTCGAGCACCGGATCATCGCCGCGATCGAGAAATGTGATCGAGCTTGCGCCGGCCTCGAGCAGAACCTCCTCGACCTTTTCGGCGCTCAGGTCCTGCAGCGGAAATTCGATTTCATAGAACGGCATCGAGGCATCGACTGTTCATTTCAGGCCCAAGCGCCGCTCCAGGTAGTGAATGTCGGTGCCGCCCTGACGAAACGCGGAGTGGTTGCAGATTTCCTGATGAAGGGGAATATTGGTCTTGATGCCCTCGACCACCATCTCCGCCAAGGCATTTCTCATGCGCGCGATGGCCGTTTCGCGCGTATCGCCGTAGGCGATGAGCTTGCCGATCAAGGAATCATAGAAGGGGGGGACGTTGTAGCCGGTATACACATGGCTGTCGACGCGGATCCCAGGCCCGCCCGGCGAGTGCCACAGCCTGATCGGCCCCGGCGAGGGGGCGAAGGTCTTGGGGTCCTCCGCGTTGATCCGGCATTCCACCGCATGGCCGCGGATCTGGATGTCGCTTTGCGAGTAAGGCAGAGGCTCGCCCGCGGCAATCAGCATCTGTGCCTTCACGATGTCGATGCCGGTAACGAGCTCGGTGACCGGATGTTCGACCTGCACGCGGGTATTCATCTCGATGAAGAAGAACTCATTGTCCTGATACAGAAATTCCATGGTGCCGGCATTGCGGTAGCCCACCTCGCGGCAGGCCCTGGCGCAGCGTTCGCCCATGGTCTTGCGCTGCTTGGCGGTCAAGCCGGGCGCCGGCGCCTCTTCGATGACCTTCTGATGCCGGCGCTGCATGGAACAATCGCGCTCGCCCAAATGCACGACATTGCCGTAATTGTCCGCGAGCACCTGAAACTCGATGTGACGCGGCTTCTCGAGAAACTTCTCCATGTAAACCTGGTCATTGCCGAACGCGGCCAGAGCTTCCGCCTGGGTGAGATTGATGGCGCTCAGCAGCGAGGCGTCGGTGTGCACCACGCGCATCCCGCGGCCGCCGCCGCCGCCGGCGGCCTTGATGATGATCGGGTAGCCGATGTCCTTGGCAATCCGGAAATTCTGGTCCGGGTCGTTGCCCAGCGGGCCATCGGAGCCGGGAACGCAGGGCACGCCCGCGGACTTCATGACCTTGATCGCGGACACCTTGTCGCCCATCAGGCGAATCGTTTCGGCGCGCGGGCCGATGAAGATGAAGCCGCTCTTCTCGACGCGTTCGGCGAAATCCGCGTTTTCCGACAGAAAGCCATAGCCCGGATGTATTGCGACCGAATCGGTCACCTCGGCGGCGCTGATGATCGCCGGCATGTTCAAATACGAGAGTGCGGACTGCGGCGGGCCGATGCAGACCGTCTCGTCCGCGAGCAGCACATGCTTGGTGTTGAAATCGGCGGTCGAGTGCACCGCTACCGTTCTGATGCCGAGTTCCCGGCATGCGCGCAGTATGCGAAGCGCAATCTCGCCGCGATTAGCGATGACGACCTTTTCGAACATCGGGCTATTCGATTATGAACAAGGGCTGGCCGAATTCGACCGGCTCACCGTTGGTCGCGAGAATGGCCGTGACTTTGCCTTCCTTGTCGGATTCGATCTGATTCATCATCTTCATGGCCTCGATGATGCACAGAATCTGGCCGCGCTTGACCTCGGTTCCGATCTCGACGAAATCCTTGGCGCCGGGACCCGAGGCAGCATAATAGGTGCCGACCATGGGCGAGGTGACGGTGTGTTCGTCGTTGCGCGGCTTGTGCTCTCCGGCGGCAGTCGCCGGGGTGGCCGCGGCGGAAGGCTGCGGCAACGCGGCCGACAGGACTCCGGAAACGCTCGCCGGGGCCTGCACGCCGCCGCGCGGATAGCGGCTGATGCGAACGGATTCCTCGCCCTCGGAGATTTCCAGCTCCGAAATGCCGGATTCCTCCAGCAGCTCGATCAATTTCTTAACTTTGCGAATGTCCATCCGCTAACTCCCTGGAGTACTTTAAAGATTACGTGGAGGCCAGGCGGGCACAGCAGGCCTGAAGGGCTAATTCGTAGCCGATCGGTCCTAAGCCCACTATGCAGCCGACCGCGATATCCGACAGATAGGAGCGGTGCCGGAATTCCTCGCGTGCAAACACGTTGCTCAGATGCACTTCGATGAACGGCACGGCAACGCTCAGGAATGCATCGCGCAGCGCGATGCTGGTATGCGTGAATGCCCCCGGGTTGATGAGCACGAAAGCAAATCCATCGCGCTTGAGCGCCTGAACTCTCGCGATCAACTCATGCTCGGCATTGCTTTGGGCCGCGACGAGCTCATGGCCTAAGGGTAGAGCCAAGGCCTGAAGCTTGGATTCGATATCCGCAAGCGTCGCGCTGCCGTAGATTTCGGGTTCGCGGGTGCCCAGCAGATTCAAGTTCGGGCCATTCAGAAGCAGAATTCGGGCCATCTAACGTCAAATCCGATGCTTTCGCGTTCCCAAGGTCCCGCGATATAACCAGATATTGACGTGAAATGGCAAGCTTTAGCGTCGAACGTCGCCGGAACGAGCCAAACGTCACGTTTTGGCGGCCAAGCCGCTCAGGCCCTCGGCAATGAGCCGCCGCGCCTCGGGTAGCTTGAGGCGGTCCTGGTTCAGACTTCGCACCACGCCCAGGATCAGGCCGGCCTGGGGCCTGTGCAGCTCGCCCATGTACAGGGCGACCACCTCCCCGCGCCGGTCGGTGAACACCGTGAAGGGAAACGCAGGAGATTTGACCCCAAAAGCTGCGGCCACGTCCAGGGCGTCCTGTTCCCCGACCAGCAGCGGATAGCCAATCTTCAATTGCCCGGCAAACGCCGCAACAGCCTCGCGATGATCCACCGCTATACCTACGATGGTGACATTCTGCGCTGCAAATTCGCCTTGCAGTGCCTCGAGCAGCGGAATCTCCCGGCGGCAGGGAGCGCACCAGGTGGCCCAGAAATTCAGCACCAGGGACTTGCCCGCCCAGGTTTCGATCGGCGTGGAAATGCCCGACCGATCGTGCAACGAGAAGCTGGGCAAATGCTCAGGGATTTTCGCCGGGGGCGGAGGGGCTTCCTCCAGCGAGGCCAGGAAGTCGGCAGGTGTCGCCGGACTGGCTTGCCCTGCCGGCACTGCCGTGGCGTGCGCGGCGGTGCGCACGGAGTACACGCGAACCCCGGCCCAGAACGCGACGACGGCGATCAGCGTCGCGGCCGCGACGCGCGCTGCGACCGGGCTCATAGGCCCGGGAGATCGAGCCGGCGTCCCTTGCGCAACATCAGTCCGGCGGCAAGAAATGCGAGGCATCCGGCCACGATGGCGATGCCCTCCCAGGGATGCGGCACGGTCTGCTCAACCTGAGCCGGGCTGTCTGGAAATAACACTCGGGTGATCGGCGGGTAGCACAGTCCGGCTTCGGCGCAACCCTGGTAAGTCACTTTGATCTGCATCGGATGGGCAGCGTAGTCGGCGCGCACGAAGGGCACCGTTGCCTCAACATCCTGGAAAAATACTTGTTGGGTGCCCAAATAGGGATCGCTCTTGGTGGTGCCGGGCGGAAATGCAGCCGGAGAAACCACCAGGTCCGGGCTTTCCGCCCGAACCTCCATTTTGCTTCGATACAGATAGTATCCGTCGGCAATCACCCAGCGCACCTTGAGGACTTTGCCATCGAGGTGAGCAGCCACTCGAAAGGCTACCTCCGGAGGCAGGAAATCCGTGTCGTTGGATGCCACTCCTCGCATCCACCAGGGCTTGGCGGCGGCCAAGCCGGAAAATCCGGCCAGTAGCACCAGCAGAAGCGCGGCCGCGCGAAATGAGGTCGGGTACGAGGCCGGTCGCCAGTGGTTCATAGGCCCATAGTAGCTGGCGCGGCTCGATGGGCGAACCGGAAGTTCTGCTGTACCGCAGCAAAAGTTTGCAGCGGCGCCCCTTGAATTGCCAAGATCAGCCGCTATTATTAGCAGCCAGAGGCGGCGAGTGCTAATAGCCGGCCGCCCGAACAACCAATCCCAGCATTAGGAGTCTTGTCTTATGAAGATTCGTCCCCTTCATGACCGCGTGATCGTGAAACGAGAAGAGGAAGAGCGTAAGTCCCCAGGTGGCATCGTGATCCCAGATACGGCGACTGAGAAGCCCATTTTCGGCAAGGTGATTGCCGTCGGCAAGGGCAAGATTTTGGAGAACGGCGAGATTCGCCCGCTCGACGTGAAAGTCGGCGACAAGATTCTTTTCGGTAAGTACAGCGGTACCGAAGTGAAGATGGATGGCGATGAGCTGGTGGTCATGCGCGAAGAAGACGTCATGGCCGTGGTCGAAGGCAAATAAGAATCGCTACTCAAATTCAATTAGAGGTATCAGCAAATGGCAGCTAAAGACGTACGCTTCAGCGACGACGCTCGGCAACGCATGTTCAAAGGCGTGAATATTCTGGCGAATGCAGTCAAGGTCACTTTGGGTCCCAAGGGCCGCAACGCGGTGCTCGACAAGAGCTTCGGCGCCCCGACGGTCACCAAAGATGGCGTCTCGGTCGCCAAGGAAATCGAACTCAAGGACAAGTTCGAGAATATGGGCGCTCAAATGGTCAAGGAAGTCGCCTCCAACACTTCCGATGAAGCCGGCGACGGCACCACCACCGCCACTGTGCTGGCGCAAGCCATCATCCGCGAGGGCCTGAAGGCCGTTGCCGCGGGCATCAACCCGATGGACTTGAAGCGCGGCATCGACCAGGCGGTCACGGCGGCTACCGAGGAGCTCAAGAAGCTCTCCAAGCCGTGCAAGGACCCGAAGGCGATTGCGCAGGTCGGCACGATCTCGGCGAACTCCGACGAGAGCATCGGCAAGACGATTGCGGATGCGATGGCGAAGGTCGGCAAGGAAGGCGTAATCACGGTTGAAGAAGGCTCGGGCCTCGAGAATGAACTCGAAGTGGTCGAGGGCATGCAGTTCGACCGCGGCTATCTCTCGCCGTATTTCATCAACAACCAGCAAAGCCAGAGCGCGGAGCTCGACAAGCCGTTGATCCTGTTGATCGACAAGAAGATCTCGAATATCCGTGAGTTGCTGCCGCTGCTCGAAGCCATTGCCAAGGGCGGCCGCCAGCTGCTGATCGTGGCTGAGGACGTCGAGGGCGAAGCGCTCGCGACCCTGGTCGTCAACACCATTCGCGGCATCGTCAAGGTCGCCGCCGTCAAGGCGCCGGGCTTCGGCGATCGACGCAAGGCCATGTTGCAGGACATCGCGGTCCTCACGGGCGGTACGGTGATCTCCGATGAAGTCGGCCTGTCGCTCGAGAAGGCGACGCTGAGCGATCTCGGCGAAGCGAAGAAGATCCTGGTGGAGAAAGAGAACACCACCATCATCGACGGTGCCGGCAAGGCCGCGGACATCAAGGGCCGCGTCGAAAGCATCCGCCAGCAGATCGAGGAAGCGACCTCCGACTACGACAAGGAAAAACTGCAGGAGCGCGTTGCCAAGCTCTCCGGCGGCGTGGCCGTGATCAAAGTCGGTGCTTCGACCGAAATCGAAATGAAGGAAAAGAAGGCGCGCGTCGAGGACGCACTGCACGCAACCCGTGCGGCCGTCGAAGAGGGCGTGGTGCCGGGCGGCGGAGTCGCGCTGGTGCGTGCGTTGAAGGCCATCGAGAAATTGGTCGGCAAGAACGAAGATCAGACCACCGGCATCAAGATCCTGGCCCGCGCGATCGAAGAGCCGTTGCGCCAGATCGTGACCAACGCCGGCGAAGACGCCGCGGTGGTGTTGAACCGGGTCCGCGAGGGCAAGGGTACGTTCGGCTATAACGCGCAAACCGGCGAGTACGGCGATATGATCGAGTTGGGCATTTTGGACCCGACCAAGGTCACGCGCCTGGCTCTGCAGAATGCCGCTTCGGTCGCGGGCTTGCTGCTCACGACGGAAGTCATGATCGCCGAGTCGCCGAAGGAAGAAGAGCATGCACATGGCGCCCCGGGCGGCGGCATGGGTGGCATGGGCGGTATGGACATGTAAACCCTGCGTTGCGGGCTTAACGGCCTGCAGCGTTCGGCTACGGTCAAAAAAGAGCGGGCCTCGCGGCTCGCTCTTTTTTTTGCCTTTCTCCCCCATGCTCGGTCATTGTTCGGCGCATGCATGCCACGCGATTGCTGCTGGCCCACCAGCCGTTCCTCCGGTATTTCTCCGCGCGCGGGTTTTCCGAATTCTCATATCAGATCGGCACGGTGGCGGTGGGCTGGCAGATATACGCGCTCACCGGCAGCGCCTTCGTGTTGGGGATTGTGGGGCTGGTGCAGTTCCTGCCCTCGGCGATTCTGGTATTCGTCGCGGGGCATGTCGCCGATCATTTCGATCGCAGGCGCGTGGCGCAGGCATGCCAGTTGGCGGAAGCACTGGCCGCCGCATTTCTCGCGTGGGGCAGCTTTGCCGGATGGCTGAATGTGCACGAAATCCTCGCCGCCGCCGCCGTATTCGGAATCGCCACGGCCTTCGAAAGCCCCGCGGCGGCTGCGCTGCTGCCGGGTGTCGCGCCCGCTGGAATGCTGCAGAGGGCGACCGCGATCGCCTCCGGGGCGTTTCAGGTCGGCGCGATCAGCGGTCCGGCGATCGGCGGCTTGCTATACGCCCTCTCGCCCGGCGCGCCCTACGCGACCATGGGGGCGTTCTGGTTGCTGGCAGCCATCCTTAACGGCGCCATACGGCTCGAGCAGCCGGTAACGGCGAAGGAGCCGCCGACCTTTTCGGCACTATTCGCCGGAGTGAAATTCGTGCGCAGCAATCCGGCCATCCTGGGGACCATATCGCTGGATCTATTCGCGGTGCTGCTCGGCGGCGCGACAGCGCTGCTGCCGATCTATGCCCGGGACATATTGCACACCGGGCCCTGGGGACTGGGGGTGTTGCGCGGTGCCCCGGCGGTGGGCGCATTGCTGATGGCGGCGCTGTTGGCGCGCCACTCGATCGAGCGGCGGGCGGGAATGCGCATGTTCCAGTCGGTCATCGCATTTGGCGCGGCGACGGTGGTATTTGGTCTGTCGCATCTACTATGGCTGTCGATTCTCGCACTGGCGGTGCTGGGCGCGGCGGATGCGGTCAGCGTGGTGATTCGCCTCTCCTTGGTGCAGTTGGCAACGCCGGATGAAATGCGCGGCCGCGTCGGCGCCGTGAACTATCTGTTCATCAATGCGTCCAATGAGCTCGGCCAATTCGAGAGCGGTGTCACCGCAGCCCTGTTTGGCGCGGTGCCGGCGGTGGTATTGGGAGGTGTCGGCACCATCCTGGTGGCGCTGCTGTGGATGAAGCTATTTCCGACGTTGCGCAACGTGGAGCGGCTGGGATGAGCCGGCCACGGGACATTGCGGTCAAGACCTTCTATTTGCCTTGAGGAGGCGTTTTCCCCCAAGATGCGCGCGTTCTTCGAAGGAGGACTGCGTCTTGAAAACACTATGCATCCTGGCTTTCGTGATGAGCGCCCCGGCGTCGGCATGGGCGCAAACCATCGCCGCCCCCGACATCAAGGCGGGCGATGCCTGGGTCTACCGCACCACCACCGAAAAAGGCCCTGCGGGCTGGAACCAGACCCGCGACCAAACCACGATCGCTCGCGTGACGCCTTCGACCATCTACTACACCGTCCAGGCCATCGGCTCCACGCAACCCGCCAAGGAATTATTCGCGGGGCTCGATTGGAGCCGGGTGCGCGATATCGACGGCAAGGAAACAGTGATCAACAGGCCGCTGTCGTTTCCCCTGAATGTGGGTAAGACCTGGGAGATTCACTACACGGAGCAGCATCCGAACAAGACCTTCCGCACGGAGGAGTGGGTCAGCAAATACACGGTGGTCGGCTTCGAATCTGTGGAGGTGCCGGCGGGGAAATTCAACGCGCTGAAAATCGAAGCGGAAGGTCACTGGAGCGCCGAGCTAGAGCCGACTCAGACCGTCGTGCAGGGCGCTCAGTCGAATTCCGACGGGACTTCCATGGTGACTCAGACCCAGAAGGTCACCAACCGGACCGTGTCGGGAAGAACGTACAAGGCCTTTTGGTACGTGCCCGAAGTGCGCCGCTGGGTGAAATCCGTCGAGGAGTATTATGGCAGCGGCGGGGTGCGAAACGAGCGCTACACCGGCGAACTCGAGTCATCGAAGCTGGAGTGAGCTGGTCCGCCAAGCAATACGTCGCCTTCGAGGATGAGCGCACTCGACCGGTGCGCGACCTACTCGCGGCGTTGCCGGCGATCGAGGCCCGCTGCGCCGTAGACCTGGGCTGCGGGCCCGGAAACTCGACCGAGCTGCTCGCGCGGCGTTTTCCCGGAGCAGTGATCACGGGAATCGATTCCTCTGCCGACATGATCGAGGCGGCGCGCAAGCGGCTGCCGCAGGTGCGCTTCGAGACGGTGGGCATAGAGGCCTGGGGCGCAGCAGGTGCCTTCGACGTCATACTGGCCAATGCGGTACTGCAGTGGCTGCCCGATCACGCCGTGCTGCTGCCCGCGCTGGCGCGCAGACTTACTTCAGGCGGAGCGCTTGCGGTTCAGATGCCGAACAACCTGGACGGCCCGGCGCACCGGCTGATGCGCGACATCGCCGCGGATGGGCCATGGGCTCGCAAGCTGTCGGCGGCCGCGACGGCGCGTACCCCGCTTGCCAGCCCCGAGTGGTATTACGCGCTGTTGCAATCCTCGTGCGGCAAGGCGGACGTATGGCAGACCACCTACTATCATGCGCTGGCGGGCGGCGCGGGTGCCATCGTGGAGTGGTTCAAGGGCAGCGGCCTGCGGCCTTTCCTCGATCCGCTCGATGCGGCGGAGCGCGCGGCCTTTCTCGGCCGCTATCAGCAGGCCGTGGCTAGGATATACCCACCGCTGGCCGACGGCAGCGTGTTGCTGCCGTTTCCGAGGCTGTTCATGGTTGCCATCCGCCGATAGCGTCAGGCGCTTGAGTTAAGGCGTCAGTTTTGCGGCACTTCGCAGACCACGGAGTTTCCGCCGCCCTCGCGCTGACCCATCAGCAGCTTGCCGCCGATCGCGCTGGCGCGAAAGCGCATGGTGCGCATGCCGATGCCGACGCCGAGAGTGCCATCGGTGGGAACGCCTTGGCCGTTATCGAGGACCGAGAGCCGAACCGTGTCGGCACGCGTCCACAGCTCGATCTCAATGGTGCTTGCGCGGGAATGCTTGAGCGCATTTTGCACGGCTTCCTGAGCAATGCGATACAGGTGATTGCGCACCTTGAGTTCGAATCCCAGCGGCGACTCCTGGCGGCTGCGGAAGCGCACCGCGGTGCCGCTCAACGAACTGCGCTCGGCGAGCGCGTTGAGCGCCGCATCCAGGTTGCTGTCGGCATCCGACAGCGGCGATAGGCCCTGGACGATGCGGCGCGAATCCTGGATGCAGCTGGTCGCCAGCGCCGCGAGCTGATCGAGGTCGCCGGCAATCGCGTCGCGCTCACGCTCGGCCCGATTGGCGAGGGCGCGCACCGAGAGCGCCAGGCCGGTGAGTTCCTGGCCCAGTCCGTCGTGAATCTCCTGGCCGATCCGGCGCTGTTCGCCCGCGATTGCCTCGATCAGAGCCTGGCCGAAGGCGCGGCGCTCGGTGACATCGAGTGCGAAAACCAGTTCCGCGGTCTGGCCGCCGAAGTCGATCGATCGCGTCCAAACCTCCACCTCGATGGCGCGGCCATCCTTGGTCATATGCCGCGTTTCGAACGGTTCCGTGGCCGCACCGGCGGCGCCGGGGTCGGCCGAATCCGGCAACACGCGGGTATCGCCGGGCGCGGCCAGTGTGCTGACGCTGCTGGAGAGAAATTCATCGCGGCTGAATCCGTACTGGCGCACCGCGGCCTCGTTGACCAGCAGGAATCTCATGCTGCTACGGTCATGGACCCACATCGGCTGCGGGCCGCCGTTGAATATTTGCGCATAGCGGTGCTCGGCGCGCAGCTTCTCGACGGCGGCCGAGTCGCGCTCCGCCAGCAATGCCGTGATGATGAGCGTCAGGCTGATGAGAGCGGCGCTGAAGGACCACAATGCGACGAGCCCGCCGAGTTCGTCGTACTGGCCGAAAATGCCATAGTTGAATGCAAAGCTGAAGGCGGTCGTTGCCAGGATGACGAACGCCCCGAAACCCGCGACCACCAGGCCGAAACGAATGGCGCTCGCCCCCACCAGGAGCATCGCCAGCATCAACATCAGAGGCCTGCCGACGGAGACGGGAGCGAATAGGACCATGGCGCAGCAGATCGCCACGCCCACCACCCATACACTGCCTTCCAACCAATGCTCGGTGAAGCGCGAGAAGCTTTGGCGGGTGAGCGCGACCAGGATCGGCCCAACCAGGATCGCGCCGGCGGTAATGTTGCTCCACCAGCGGATCCACCGGATCGGGTTGGACGCGGTGGCTATTTCTCCTGCGAGCAAGTAGCCGGCCATGCCGAAAGTCGTCGCCAGCAGCATGCCGATCGCTGCGGCAAAGATGAACAAGGGCACGTCGCGCGCGCGGCTGAAGCTTGGATCAAAGCGGTAGCGCGCCAGCAGCCAGGCAGTCAGTGCCGAGCCGCCGGCAAGGCCGATGCCGACGCCGATGGCTGAGAGAAGCGCCTGGCCATCGCTCAAATCGATCGCGGCGCCCGCGGCGAACACCGCGGGCCACATGCGCCGTCCCCAGCGGTAATTGACGGCGATGGCGATTCCGCTCGGCAGCAGCGGCAGCGCCAAGCGAGCGCCCATGCCCGGCAGCGAAAACCCGATGAAGCCGGCCGCGAATATACCGGCGAAGGCAATCAGCCATTTGACGGCGAGGACTTTCGGCCGCATAGGCTCCATCGATGGGAATTCAGCCATTAAGTGCCACCCCACACGCTACGTCCCGCCGCGAACCGAGTGCAAACGGTATCCTTGATTGGAATGTGATTCAATCCGCGCGATGCCAATGACCATAGAATTTCTCGATACCGTTCCGGTGATTTTGCGAGAGCCGCTGGCGCTTTGGTGGGAACGAGCCGGTGTGCCGGGCGCGTTGCATGAGACCTATGGCGCAGTTCCCGAACGGCTGAGGCGAGAATTGCCCCGCGTCGCGGCAGGCAGCGAGTTCGTCGCGGCGGCATTGATTCAAGACCCGTCCGCGCTGGCATGGTTCGCCCGCCATTCGGAACCGCCCATGGCGAGCACCGCAAACGACGACTACGAGAAGCGCGCGGCCGCTGCTGCGGCGGTTCCTGAGGCGAAGCGCTTGCTGCGCGAGTGGCGCCGGCGCGAATTGTTGCGAATTGCGTGGCGGGATATTGCCGGGCATGCCGACACTGCCGAGACCCTGAGTGCTTTGTCGAATCTGGCTGACGCCTGCGTGCGAGCGGCGGCCGCCGCCGCGCAGCGGCACCTGCAGCCGACCTTCGGGCTGCCGCTCGGCGAGGACGGCGCGAGCGTGCCGTTCATCGTTGTCGCCATGGGCAAGCTCGGGGGCCGCGAGCTGAATTTCTCCTCGGACATCGACCTGGTGTTCCTGTACGCACGCTCCGGGCAAACCGGCGGCGCACGCGGTATCGACAACGCGGAATATTTCGATCGGCTTGGCCGCGAGCTGATTCGGCTGCTCGATGAGAGAACCGAGGATGGATTTGTGTTTCGGGTCGACATGCGCTTGCGGCCCTTCGGCGACAGCGGCCCGCTGGCGGTGAGCCTCGCCTCGCTGGAGGACTATCTGCAGCAGCATGGGCGAGATTGGGAGCGCTATGCCTGGATCAAAGCGCGTCCCATCGTGGGCGCTGCGGCCTACGCCGAGGCGAACCGGGAATTCGTGCGCCCCTTCGTCTACCGTCGATACCTCGACTTCGGCGTGTTCGAGTCGCTGCGCGAGATGAAGGCATTGATCGCCCGTGAAGTGTCGCGCCGTGATCTGCAGCATGATCTAAAGCTTGGCAGGGGCGGGATCCGCGAGATCGAATTCATCGTGCAATCGATGCAGTTGGTGCGCGGCGGCAGCGATCGGCGGCTGCAGAATGCCGCGCTGCTCGAGGTGCTGCCCTTGCTGAGCGGATCAAGATTGCTGTCGAGCCCGGCCGTGGAGGAATTGCGCAATTGCTATCTCACCTTGCGCAAGGCCGAGAATGCGCTGCAGATGATTCGCGACGAGCAAATCCATGCTGTTCCGGGCGATGCCGTCGACCGCGCGCGCTTGAGCCTGAACATGGGTGTCGCGGATTGGCCGGCTGCGATCGGGCGCATCGATGCAGCGCGGGGCGAGGCGGCGCGGCGATTCGACGCCTTGCTGTTTGCCGGCCCCGAGGGGGCGAACCGCGGCGGCGAGGCGCCTTTGAATTGGCTTGCCTCCGACGCCGCCAGGATCGATGAGGAATTGGCGGCCGGCGGATTTCCCGCGGCGCAGATCGCGCCGGTCGCGGCGATATTGGAAACCTATCGCCACGCGGCGCCTTACAGGCGCCTGGACGAAGCCGGATTGCGGCGCCTACACATCATCCTCGGGAGGCTGCTCAAGGCCGCCGCAGCGGGCGCTTCGCCCGCCACCGTGATTGAGCGGGTGCTGCGCGTGCTGGAGGCAATCGGCACCCGCTCTTCTTATCTCGCGTTGCTGATCGAGCAGCCCGCGGCCCTCGATCGATTGATCGAAGTGTGTGCCATCAGCGGCTTCCTGGCGCGCCAGGTTGCGGACTTTCCATTGTTGCTGGACGAATTGATCGACGCCAAGGCCTTCGAGGAATTGCCCACGCGGGCGGGCTTCGCGCTCGAGTTGAGCGCGATGACCGAGCGGCTGCCGGCGGATGACCCGGAGCGCCAGGTCGAGGCATTGAGGCGCTTCCAAAAGGTTGCCGTATTCTCCGTAGCGCTCGCCGATCTCACGCAGCGCCTGCCGCTGATGCGGGTGAGCGACCGTTTGACGGATATTGCCGAGCTCATCGTGCAATGCTGCATGGATCTGGCATGGCAGCAGATGACCGAAACCTACGGGGTGCCGGGCTGCGTCGATGAGGCCGGAAATGCACGCAGCGTGAGCATCGCCGTCGCCGGCTACGGCAAACTCGGCGGCTTGGAGCTGGGATACGGTTCCGATCTGGACCTGGTGTTTCTGCACGATTCAAGCGGCGAGAGCCAGCAGGCGGACGGCGCGCGGCCGATCGATAACGGCATTTTTTTCCTGCGCCTCGGCCAACGCATCGTGCATTTGCTGACCATGCACTCAGCCGCGGGCCGGCTGTACGAGGTCGACATGCGGCTGCGGCCGAACGGCAAGGGCGGCTTTCTGATGACCGGCATCGAAGCCTTCGAGCGCTATCAGCTCCAGGATGCCTGGACCTGGGAACATCAGGCGCTGCTGCGCGCGCGCGCAGTCGGCGGCGATGCGCGCTTAAGCGCGCGATTCGAGGCGACGCGGCGCCGAGTGCTGTGCGGCGCCGTGCATCGCGACACCCTGCGCAAGGACGTCGAGGACATGCGCACGCGCATGCGCAAGGAGTTGTCCAAGGCCGGCCCCGGCCAATTCGACATCAAGCAGGATGCCGGCGGTATCGCAGACATCGAATTTCTGGTGCAATACCTGGTGCTGGCCGCGGCGGGGGAACATCCGCAACTGGTGACCTATTCGGATAACATTCGCCAGCTCGACGGACTGGCGCAGGTTGGGGTGCTGGAGCGCGCAACGGCGCAGTGGCTCACGGAGGCGTACGTGGGTTACAGGACGGTGCTGCATCGCCTGTCGCTCGAGGCGCAAGGCGAGCGGGTGGTGGAGGCGGCTTCTCACGCGCAAACTCGGGCCCGGGTCCAGCAGATTTGGCGCGCGGTTTTCGATAGGAGAGGTTAGGACACATGCCGGCCATGGTTCAGGACGATTCGAAACACAATTTGATTCAGCCGAATGCGCTGCATCAGTACACGGTGACTCCGGCGGACCTGCCGTTGTCCTGTCCCATGCCCGGCATGTTGCTGTGGAATTCGCATCCGAAGGTGTATTTGGCGATCGAGGAAAGCGGCTGGGCAAAATGCCCCTATTGCGGCGCCGAGTACACGCTGAAGGCCGCGGCAGCCTAGGCTAACGCCTCGCCGCTCCTCTGGGCCGCGCTCATGGCCACGTCGCGCCGCTCGGGGCCGAAGGCCACCATCAGGGTGATCACCACGGACACGGTGCCGACCACGATCGCCATCGCCAGCCCGTAATCGTTGCCGTGCGACTCGGCGATCGCCACCTGCAGATTCAAATTGATTGCGGCAAACAGATTGCCGAGCTGGTAAACGAAGCCCGGAAAGGTCGCGCGAATCTCCGGCGGCGACAACTCGTTCAGATGCGCGGGAATCACCCCCCAGGCACCCTGCACGGAAATCTGGATCATGAACACGCCCACGGCCAGGACTGGAATGGTCGAGCCAAATGCCCAGAAGGGCAATGCCGGCAAGGCAATGAGCGCGGCAATCGCGATGGTGAGGCGGCGGCCGATTCTCTGGGATAGGAAGCCGAAAAAAATGCCCCCGAGGATTGCCCCGACATTCAACAGCCCGGTCATCAGGGCGGTGGTATGCGTATCGAAGTGATGCTGGACCTTGAGAAAGGTTGGATATGCATCCTGCGAACCGTGGCTGAAAAAATTGAACGCCGTCATCAGCGCGATGGCGTACAGCGTGAGCTTCCAATCCCGCCCCAGCACCTTGAGAAATCCCAAGCGCGGAGCCAAGCGCTGTTCCTTCCAGGCCGGCGACTCGTCGATGCCACGCCGGATGAAGAACACCAGAACGGCTGGTATCACGCCGAGCACGAACATGTAGCGCCAACCCAGGCGGTCATAGAACAGATACACGGCGAGGGACGCGAGCAGGAAGCCCGACGGGTACCCGGTCTGCAATAGTCCGGATACGAAGCCGCGCGCCGAGGCTGGAATACTCTCCATGGTCAGCGCAGAGCCGATTCCCCATTCCCCGCCCATCGCCACGCCGAACAACGCCCGCACGATCAGCAGGGTGGTCATGCTGGGCGCGAAACCGGAGGCGAGCTCCAGAATCGAGAAGGCCGCGATGTTCCACATGAGCGCAGGCTTGCGGCCGAAGCGGTCGGCGAGCCGCCCGAACAGAAAGGCGCCGATCGGACGCATCGCAAGGGTCAGGAACAAGGCGGTCGAGACCACCTGCATGCTGGAATGCAGGTCCGCCGAGATGTCCTTGAACATGAACACCATCAGGAAGAAATCGAAGGCGTCCAGGGTCCAGCCAAGGTAGGCGGCAATGACCACGTTGCGCTGACTCTTGGTCCATGTCATGGCGATAGCTTAAACCTTGTACTCCCGGTAGGATTTTTCTTCGACTATAGTCGAACCCAGCGTGAGATTCAGGCGCCGCTTGATGGCGGCCCGCTCGTCGTTTTCGAAATATACCGCGCGGGCCAGGCGGATGAACTGCGCGCCGAAATCCTGCGCGCGCTCCAGATCGCGGATGTCGTCCTCGATCACCCACAGACGTTCGTTGACCGCCATCAGCGCGCGCACCTCGGCCTCGACGTCGACGCGGGCGTACGCCGAAGCGTCCCAGGTTTCCTGCAGCATTTGCAGTTCGAGGCGCACGTTTTTGAGCTTCTCGGCGCCGCTCATGCGTTGCGATTTGATCCGCAGGATCGTGATCTTGTCGAGCAGCTCGCCCGGCGATATGGCAACTCGAATGTCGGTCATATGGCTAGTTTAGCGAAAACCCCAAGCGCCATCAGCGCGTCCTCATCAGCGCATCGAGTTTGGCGCTCACCTCGCTCACGCCGATCAGATCCATGACCCCAGGGCGCTCTATCTTGGTCGTCCAGGGCAGCTCGGCCGCAGGCGTCCCAAGGAACCTGCGGGCGGCTTGGTCATACCGGTCGATGCACCACTGGCGGCTGAAGTACGGACCGGCGCGCGCCGGATTGGTCGCGGCATACAGCCCGATTACCGGCAGCCCGACCATGGTGGCCATGTGCGCGGGGCCCGAATCGGGCGACAAAAGCACGGTGCTGCGTGAGAGCAGGCCGAGCAGCTCGGGCAGCGTGTCCTTGCCGATTTGGTCGACCAGCGGCGCGCGCGCGGCAGCCTGAATCGCCGCACCCATGCGCCGTTCCTGCGCACTGCGCCCGCCCGCCAGCACCACGCGCATGCCATGGGCAGCGACGGCATGGTCGGCGAGCGCGGCGTAGCGCGCTGCGGACCAGTTGCGCAGCGAGTGGCTGGAGCAGGGGCTGATCACGAGGACGGGCCGCCCGCCGGCCACGATCCGTTCGGCATACTCAAGCGCGCTCTTGGGCGGCGTGACGCGCCACTGCGGTACCCCGGGCTCGACCCCGCAGGCGCGCACGAATCCCAGCAGTGAATCCAGCACGTGCTCGCGGCTTGCGGCCGCTATTTTCGCGTTGGTGAACAGCCACTGCAATTCACGCGCGCGCGCGCGGTCGAAACCCAGCTTCAGCGGCGATCGCAGCACGCTGCTGACCAGGCTGGCCCGGAACGATAACTGCATGTTGAGCAGCAGATCGAAGCGCCGGCCTGAAAGATTGCCGCGCAAGCGCATCAGCTCGCCGAGCATGGCGCGCTTGTCGAAGGTGATAAACTCGACTTCCGGGAGAAGAGGCGCCATCAGCCTGGCTTCAACCTTGCCGATGGTCCAGGCGAATTGTGTCTGAGGCCACGCCGCCTGCAAGGCGCGCAGCGCAGCCAACGCATGACAGGTGTCGCCGATGGCGGAGAGTCGCAGCAGGCAAACGTTCCGCGGCGGCGGGTTGAAGTGTAATGTCATCGAAGATTCATTCAGGAACGCACTCACGCGAATGACGAAGGACGGCGGCCGACGCATTGCCACTTCGACGGGCGCCATGCTGGCTGATCCCGCCAGCCTTGGCAATCTGCTGGAGGGCGCCGGCGAGGCGCTGTTCGATCCGGATTACTGGCGCAACCGCGGCCAACTGGCCGCCGTGAACGGCGGCCGAGGGGCGGCGTGGTTCGTTGGGTCGGGCCCCGATCAGTGGGTGCTGCGTCACTTTCGCCGTGGCGGCAAAGTAGCGGCGCTTTCGCAGGACGCATATCTTTGGACCGGCGAGACCCGGGTTCGAGCCTTCGCCGAATGGCGATTGCTCGCGCTGCTCTGCTTGCGCGGATTGCCGGTTCCACGGCCGGTCGCCGCGCGCTATCGACGTTCCG
>Ga0302320_10012840_pt1 | contig 17544 bp, 17 predicted proteins | sample Bog_T0_3_FD_202130 | JGI IMG/M metagenome (GOLD analysis project Ga0302320, IMG submission 202130) | Peat permafrost microbial communities from Stordalen Mire near Abisko, Sweden - Bog_T0_3 | ecosystem: Environmental > Terrestrial > Soil > Wetlands > Peat | place: Sweden: Abisko, Stordalen Mire...
TCGGTCTCGCATGAAAATGAGGGGATACTTGAGATCGCGGTCCACAACGCGCTGCTTGAAGCCTTGAATAAAAGCATCCTAGCGACCGACGAAGTGGCGGCCGAACGGGAGGGGCGCAAGATAACGCTTGAAGACGAAATCGCGCGTACTCTCTCTGGAGAGGCCGAAGCGGCGGCGCTTGCCACGTTGATCTTGACGCCCCCGAGAAACGACGACGAAGCGAAAGCAGTTTCCGAATACGCCGAACGCATTGCCGAGCGTGGATCTCAGATTCCCGCATGGCTTTTGGATGGGCTGACCGCTCGCGTCGCGGCTTGAATCTTCCGGCCGGTTCGCGAGAATGCGAGCCGGTCGAAAGCGACGACACGGAAGAGGGGTTTAGGTGGTCTCCGAAATACAATGGGATCACAGCGAAGCCGGGGGCGAAGTCGCCTTGGCTGGCGCTTACAAGCTTCGCGTGTTCGAACTCGCCGGGATAGGCTGGACGGGATCTGTCCGGCTCGCGTCCCTACCGAAAGGTGAGGCCGCACCGCGCCCGAAAGAATGGCCGACGAAGCCGCAATCGACGAAGGAAGCGGCGCGAGTCGCCGCGCTTGAGCTGTTCGCAGATTTGAAGGCAAGCGGCGAAAGTGAGACGGTCGAGCCGGGGGGCGTCCCGAAACGGCGCGGAAAGCGCGGCCCCTACCAAAAGCGCGCCTTCAAATTGGATATTGCGCCGGACTTGTGGACCGAGTTTGACCCGCGCAAAATTAATCGCCTAGGCAAGCGAGCTTTCTTTGTCGTCCATGCCGCGCGAAGGATCGCGGCCGACAGCGGCACCTATGACGTACCGATCAAGACTCCTGAGTTGCGCGCCGTGTCGGGGCTTGGCCGCTCTGCTTTCTTTGAGGGGATGAAGGAAGCCCAAACGGCCGGCCTTATCTACAACGCGGGGCGCGGGCGTTGTTTCGTCAAGCCGATGTTCGTCAAGCCGGAACCCAGCCGGGGCCATCGGGAGTTCCAACGGCGAGACATCCCCGCGACCGCCGACGAGATGCGGCTTATTCACTTCGGCGAGCTTAGTTACGACGAGGAAGGAGACGGTTAGTCCGCCCCCGTATGCGTTTGATTGATAGTTATTTTTCTAGTGTTATTTCAATGTATTACGAGACTGAAAGCCGTAAAAATGGTTCGTTCGGCTGTAAAAATGGTAGCGACTGCGGGGGAATTTCGCCAGTATGTATAGGGGTTGGTGAGCCCGCCGGGCCGATTGAGCGGCGTTTAAGCCGGACGAAACGCCATCCGTACATATTTGAACACAATTGCGGCACTGATAGTGAGGGGGCTTGCGCATGGCGCGGCCCTGCCAAAGCTCGCCCGCACAATTCAGACACATGAGGTGCGCCCTCAGTATGGGGGCCTGCGTCTGACGCACCCTCCAAAACGCCCCGGCGGACGAAATAACGAGACGCGCTTGCGCCCGAAACTGAGGCCGCATAATTCCGCCCCATTAGGTCAGCCCTTTGTATGAGGACAACGCGCGCTTAGCGCCGTTTCGCCCTTCCTTCCCCCTTTCCAGAACTGCCGACGCGAGTGGCCCCCTTACGCCCGCAACGGCTAGCCCCGGCGTTTGAGTTAGCTTTCGCTCGCGTCGGGGCGACCATTTCCAAAGATAGCGGCTAACCCCGCTTGTAAGCCGAGCGCCCAATTTCGGGCGCTCTTTTTTTAGCCTGTTGATGTCCGAAAACGTCAACAAACACAAAAGGAAATCCCCTCTATGGCCTATGACCGATTGCTTCCCCTGTCCGAGATTTGCGACCGGACCGGCAAGAAAAGAAGCTGGCTCTATCTCGCGTTGAAAGCCGGTGAAATCAAGGCGGTCAAAGTCGGTTGCTCAACGCGGATTTACGAGTCCGAGCTTAATCGCTTCCTGGCGAACTTGAAGCCTGCCGAATTTCGCCCGAACGCGAGCCGTTGCGCCGCGTAATTCATGCCTTCCCCACGCGCTTATGCCTGTTTTGAGGCCCGCAAGCGCGACACCTTGAAAGCAAACTGAGTGAATCTTTCCCCATATGTCGGCGGTTACGCCGAATGCGATTGTCGTAATTACTTGGACGAATCGTCGCTTAACGCCTTTGCCGACGCTGTCAACGCGCGAAACGCCGCGCTTTACGGCGACGACCAAAGTAAACCAGATTGGAGTCTGACAGCCGAGGAATCGGCGCGCTACGATAACCCCTACCCCTCCTTTGCTGAGGTCGAGCGCCAACTGAATGAGCTGCCGCCGTTGACGGCTAAGCGCCTTTCTTGGCTGCGCCGGAAAGGAATCTCCTATGACGACGACGCAAACAGAATCTATGAGTTGCCGCCGTCGCATCGCCTGACGGAAATCGACGAACCGGCGCTCGCGTTTCCGATCTTCGACAAGCACGGCGAGCCGGTTGACTTCGCGTGGTTCTTGCCTCGCTACCCGGACCAGCCGCGCCGCGCTCGCTTCTGCCATTTGGCGACCTTCATAAACGAGGCCGCGATAACGGCGCGCGAGTACACGAAGGCCCGCCCCCTTCACATTTGGTGGAACGCGTTCAACTTTCTGAGGGCGGGGCGCGTCGGGATAGTGATCCTGAATCCGTTTGAAGCCGACGCCCTGGCAGCAGTGCCGGCGCTTGCGGCAGAGTCCTTCCGGCACGCCGATGCGTCGCTTGATTGGGGTTGGGCAGACTACGGCGCGAAAGTTCTCGTCCCAAAGAGGACCGCCACCATATGAAACAGTCTTTGAGGGGCGACCCGCGTCAATGGGCTCCCGAGCCCTACATTCCTTACTTTCAAGCCCTACTCGGGACCGAAAACGACGCACGCATACTTGCCGAACGGGGCGAACGGGGCGAGGCGTTCGAACCCAACGGCGCGGATGCGTTCACTTTCGAAATGTCCGACGACATATCGGACTTTCAAGAGAAGGAATGGCTCGTTCAAGACTGGCTTGGCGTCAATGAAACCTCGCAATTCGTCGGCGATCCCGGGACCGGAAAATCTACCATCGTGGGGTCCCTAGCCGTTCACGTAGCGGCCGGCCTTGATTGGTTCGGGAAGCCGGTCGCGCAAGGTGGCGTCGTCTATTTCGCGGGTGAAAGAGTCGACCTGACGCGCCGCCGAGTCAAAGGGCTGCAACGCTATCACCAAATAGGCGCGGGGCAGCCGCTAGCCGTCGCGTCCGGCCCGTTGGACATATGCAAGCCGGAAAGCGTGCGCGGGTTTATCGAAGGCGTGAACCGCTTTGAGGATAGGACCAATCAAACGCCCGCGCTTGTCATACTCGACACGTGGTCACGGGTTTTTGTCACGGGTTTAAGTGAGAACGACGCATCGGCGATGGCGGCGGCTTATGCTCACGTTGATGAACTTCGACGTGAGACCGGGGCGCACGTGCTCCTAATTCACCACGCGGGCGTATCGGTCGAAGCAAAACGGCGCGGTCGCGGTTCGTCGGTTCAAGCCGGGGCGATTGATACCGGGATCGTCATTAGCAAGGCCGGTGGCGGCGGTTGTGCTGAGGTTGTCAAGGCCAACGATTCTAAGGAGGGTTTGAAAATAACTTGGAACCTCGAAAGCTTCACCGTCGCGACGAATGCGGAAACCGGGAAACTCACGACCGTACCGATTCCGGTTTGCGCGCCGCAAAGTAAGTTTCAGGTAATACCGCTGGCAAGGAAGGCGCTCACGACCAATCAAAATTCGGCGCTTTCGTCGCTTCGGCGAATGACCGAAACGGACGGGATTCCATCAGACGGCACGCCGGGGTTTCCGTCCGACGCTTTGACGGTCGGGCGCGAGCAATTGCGCGAGGCATTCTATCTCGCCGATGCGGCGCAAGATCCAACCGCGCCAGCCGACACAAGACGCAAGCGGTTCACAAGGGCGCTTGTCGAATTGGAGAAGCTCGGGCGCATCGCGGTTCTCGGCGAGCGGGTGTGGATGGCCACTTAACCCGGACAAACCGGACATGTCCGGGACAAACCGGACAAAGTGTCCCGGACAACCCGGACGGGACGGACAAGGGTTCTTAGAACCCGTCCGACTGTCCGGTCCCCAAAAATTGAGAAAAGGGGGAAAAGACCGGAATAGTGCATTCGTATAACAATTCTAAACCGACGCAATTTCCGAAGCCCATCACATACGCGCGTCACCCGCGCGAAGCCCCGGCCGGTTACGGCCAGAACGGAACCAACACAATGGATATGTTTTTACCGGCTGCGCAGCGCTCGGCGCTTCTGGCGTTTGCCGCCGCGCTCGGTTCGCGTGCTTCGGCATTGGTGCGCGACGATTGCGGCGACTGGCAAATCCGAGGCTCACGCGGCCACGTCTACGCCGTTCCCAGCGGCTGGCAGGCGTTTGTGACGCGCGACAGTGCAAGGGGCTGGAGATCCGCCAAGTTCACGCTTATGGCGGCTCGGGTCTGCAATGATGGCGAGGCAGAAGGCGCTTTCATGTTCGACCGGCTTCCGACGCCGGAAGAAGCCGTTGGAATTCGCCATAGTCTCGCGATTCCGAAGAAACGCGAGATCGGCGAGCAAGAGTTAGCCCGATTGCGCGCCCATAGCTTCGCCAAGGCCGCGTAGGAAGCCCATTAACGGCTCGCCAGCGGCGACGGCGGGTCCGGGCGCTACCATCGCCCCAAAAGAACGCGCGGCGGGTTTCTGAGCCGGTTTTGGCGGCTCTTTTCCCGGCGGCCGTTGGCGGCTCGGCTTACGCCGCGCGATCCAAAATGTATTTCACGCTCATAGGGGCGAATTCGCAGCCGCGCGGCGTCCTATAGCCGCGACGATTCAAGGCCGCGGCGATGGCTCGCAATGTCGTTGCGCCAGTCGCCTGGATCTCGGCGATAGTCGGCAGGATTACGGCGGCGAAGTCGTCGGCGCTCTTGGCGCGGGCGGCGTTGGCGACTTCGCGGGCTGCTTCAAGGTTCGGGTTGCCCAGCACAACGCCGCGAGCCTTTGCGGCTTCAAGAGCGGACTTCGTGCGAGTCGAGATCATGGCGCGCTCTTTCTCGGCGAGTGCGGCGAACAGGTGCAGCATGAACGGGTCGGCGTCCGCGCCGAGGTCGGCGACGATGAACGGGACTCGGTGCGCCATCAAACCGGAAACGAAGTGAACGTCACGCGAGAGGCGGTCGAGCTTGGCGACGCCGACCGCGCAACCGAGTTTCTTCGCGGCCTTCAAGGCAGCGGCAAGTTGCGGGCGACGGTCGAGCGCATCCGAGCCCTTGCCCGTCTCGACTTCGACGAACTCGGCGGCGATCTCAAGACCGTTCGCGGCGGCAAAGGCGACCATCGCGGCGCGCTGGCCTTCAAGCCCGAGTCCGCTCTTGCCCTGGGAAGCCGTCGAAACTCGGAGGTAGGAAATCAGCGGGCGCATGGTGTTTTCCTCTGGCGTAAGATTACTATACGGACATTTAGAAATCTTACAAGCGTTTTCGACGCGCCCAGTCATGGTCTTTGGTCGCGGTATCCTGTGTCCTGAAAAGGCGTAGGCTCGAACTTTGAGGACCGCGCCATGCGCCTTACCGTCCTACTTGCCGCCCAACTTTTCCTCACGGCTGTGTTCCCCGCTGTGGCGCAGGACGAGCAAGCGGTCGCCAAAAACAAGATGGCTGAAATAGTTGCCCTTATCCGAGTCGGCCGCACTGTTTGCCCCGAGGTGTCGGATGTTTGGGTTATTGAAGCCCTGGGCCTCTACGCGACTTTGAAAGAGCAAGCGCCTTCGGAGGAGACAATCGCGGCAAAACAAGCCTCTCTCAACGGCCTTCGCGAAAAGTTCGGCCGGGTAAAACGGTGCTACCTCTATGCAGTCGAGTTAGAGCAAGCACATCTCGTCGCCGAGCGCATCATTCAAGGGCATTAGAACCCGGCTCACTTTCCCTTCGCGCCATCGCCGCCAAGCTTACGGCGGATGGCTTGCCGACGCCTGCCGGCGGCTCGGAATGGACAGCCGCGACCGTCGCTCGCATCAAAGCCAAACTCGCCGCCTAAACGGCTCGCTGGCGTCAGACTGCCGGCCGGCGCTACGTCGCGTCCCTTCCGCCACGAAGGCCGCCGCGACCCCTTAAAAACCGATTCGCTGCCCGTTCCCGGTCGGCGAAAGCAAGCCGCCTTCGGGCGGCTATTTTTGTGAGAAACCCCATGATTGAAGCCGGCGAAGTTGGCGCGGTCTTTACGGTAGTTGACGAAGCGAGCGTTATTCTACAACGGCTCGCCCGTCAGTTCAAAGAGCTTGACGCGCTTGTTCTGGGCACGAAGAAACAGCTTGCGAGCTTCGGCAATTCTGCCGGACTCGGGAAGCTATCGGGCGAGATTGCAGCGGCTGGCCGTGAGCTTTCGACGATTGGCGGCGCAGCGGAATTGGCGGCGGCGAAAGCCGGCGCTTCGTTCGACAAGCTTGACGTTGCGGTCAACGCGTCAATCGACCGCGTTGCCGTGCTCAAAAACGAATTGCGTAGCCTGGGGAGAATCCCCGGCGGCGGTACGGCGGCACTTCCCGGCGGTAGCATTCGCAACGGCGGACGTGGCGGCGGCGGTGGGCGCAACGGCGAGCCGCATCTTTCGGCCGAGTCCCCAACCATACGGACTCCGCTTGGGAACGTTCGCGCGGAAGGTGGCAATATTTGGGAAGGGCTCGGGATTCTCGCGGTCTTCGATCTAATCAAACACGCCTACACATACGGCGGCGAGCTTGAGACGCAAAAGAAACTCTTGCATGACTTGCTAGGATCGCGCGAAAAGCCGGGCGAATTTGACAGCGCCTTATCGGCGGCGATTGCGTATTCAACCAACGCTCAGACCGGCGTTATGGGTTCAACTCCGGCGTCGAACCTCGCCGGGTTGCGTGAGATTTACCCGTTTATGCCGGATCTACAGGCGGCAATTAAAGAGCTTCCGCCGTTGATGCAAGCGGCTCGGTTGCTCGAAGAAATGACGCACGGCGAAAAGAAAGCCGAAACGCAATTGCCGCTTCTTGCTAAGGCGATGGAAAACCTTGGCGGCGGTATCGACCCGAACACGCACGAACTTTCCCCGGAACGTATGGGGCTGGCGATTAGTGAGGCCGTCAAGACCATCATTGCCGGCGGCGGAACGATTGACGCGGCGGCGCTCCTAGCCTTCGCCAAGCAAGCGGGCGGCATGGGGCGCATTACGACCGACTTGCCAACAATGTTTGACAACATCATTACGTCGATTCTCGACATGGGCGGCAACCGGGCCGGTACGGCGCTCGCTGCGCTAGGTCGCCAGTTTCTCGGCGGCCAAATGAGTCCGCAGAAAGCCGAAGAACTAGAGTCGCTCGGCATCTTGCCTAAAGGACAATGGCACAAGGCCGGCGCTGGAATCGCGTTGAGCCCCGGCGCTAAAATGCTCGGCGAGGATGAGATCAAAGACCCGACAAAGGGCATGGCGAATTGGATTCAGGACGTATGGGGTCCGGCGGTTATGAAAAAGCTCGGGCCTAACGCGGGCTTGCCCGACGTTATGCAAGAGTCAATCAAAGACTTCGGCACAGCAACCGGGCAGCGAATTGCCTTGCTGTTCTACGCCAACGCGGCGCAAGTCGAGCGCGACAAGCTGATTCGCAACTCAGTCGACCCGCAAAACGCCTACAGCGGCATGATTACAAACGACCTCGCCGCGAACACGAACAACTTTAGTGCGGCAATCACCGGCCTGGGGCAAGTGTTGGGCGGCCCAAGCACTCAGGCAGCAATTAGCGGGTTGCAGTTGCTTACGGGCGCAATCCACAAGTTAACGGAAGCGGCGGCGGTTTCGCCATCTGCTGACAAGACGCTCCTAGAGGGCGGAACCATCGCGGCGCTAATGGCGGGGGCAGGTTGGATAAGTAAGCTGTTCGGCGGACCCGGCGTCAGTAAACTTCTTGGCCCGGTTGGTACGGGCTTCGCCGCCTATCAGACCACGGTAGATCTTGGCGAGCACATTAAAATGCTCATGCACGACCTGGGAAGCGGTAAGGCAATTCCGCCGCCCGTCGTCAACAACGAAACGAAGGTCGAGAACACAATTACTCTCGACGGCGCTGCGATTGCGGCCAAAGTTGTTACGCGTGTACAAAACCAATTGCGAACAATCAACGGCACGTCGGGAATCGATAGCGGCGCGCATTGGTCGCCGCCGGACATGGGGAAATAATTGGCAGACACGCAAGTTATTTTAGGCGCGACGGCAAGCGCCGCAAGATCGCGTCTCGGCTAAACCACAATCGGCCCGCGTTGAAAAATGCGGGCTTTTTAGCGTCGGTCATTTGCGCTTAAGGACGTCGGCGAAGGCCGAGCCGTTCGGCCCGATCCATTCCAAGGCCATCCGGCAGAACTCGGCGTGGTCCATCGAGTAGACGTTATGCATCGCGGCGCGCCCGTCTTCAATCAATTGGGCTGAGTTAGCGATGTTGTCTTTTGCCATGGATATTGCGCCGTCAATGACAAACCTGCCCTCATCGCCGAGCGAAACTCCGGGGCAATTCGCCTCCGCAATAATCGCCATCTCTGCTATCATGCCGGAGCCCTTAATTTGGCGGTCAGTCGCGGCGCGGGCCTCTTCGTTCGTCATCGCGCCAGCGAGTTCCGGAACGAGCGCGACGCCAGCGAGAATCAACAAGCGTGGAAAGAGTGGCGAGCGCATCGAAGACTCCCCTCCCGGCGCGTTTTCTCAAATCGCGTCGCGTCCGGACATTTACGCCGATGCGTGGGTTTCGTCGCCTTCCTTCAAGCCGATACCCCGACGCGCTTGCGCCCTAAACAACCGCCCGCGCAACTCGCGCGGGAACGCTCAAAACTCAGTGACGTGCGGCGTGAACAACAATGGCGACAACGGCAAGCAAAGTACCAACGCACCATTGCCAATATTTTAGATAGAACTCAAAAATAATTCGTGCGACTGTTGCCGAGAATGAACGCTTATAACATCCGCCTAGGCGAATAAATCCGCCTGCGGGGTCGTTTTTATGCGGGATAAATTCGCCCTCATACCATGAGGTCAGGCGCTTCAACATAATCCAAATCCAAGGTCAGCGTGCTTCGCCATGCCCGCAACTTGGTCAAACATTCGCTTAAGATGAGCGCGCATCAAAACTTGTACGTCTTTTGGGATCTCTGCACTGTCATAAAGCGTCCCCTCAACGGCTGTCCGAAATTGTGCAACGGCTTCACTCGGTTTGATCTCCGCCAAATAAGCGAAATTGTTAGCCGAAATCAGCGCAAGTACTGAAAATGCGTGTTCAAGTGCGATGAGGCGAGCAAGGTCGTCCGTGCCGAAAGCGTCACTCATTGGTTGCCCTCCATCAAAGCCTCTGAATCGTCCATCGGCTTACATTGTAGCTCTGCGAATGGTCGCGGGCGACTCCCCTTTGTCACACCGGCAAGCCGCCACGGGTTCCCCGGCGCAGCATAAGCCCCGGCGCAATCCCGCGTCTGACGCACGGCCGGGTCGCGGCAACCCGGCCGGGGCGGCACAAAACCCGGCACAGTCCAACCAATGCGAAGCCGCAAACACGGTCAAGTCTGTTGAAATAACACAATAATTTAGACGCCTAGAAACCGCCAACTCTCGGTCTTGAAAACCGACCCTCTGCTTTTGCCGGCGTGTGACGCCAGCGCGCCTCATAATCGACCCCGACAAGCCCGGCCTTCCGGCGCGGCTCAAACCCCGGCCCGCAATTCGTCCAGATAATCAGCGTAGAATTGCATCATCTGGACTCGCTCATCCCAAAACGCGCCTCGATTGTAAATTCCCCGGATCTTGTCGCGGTCGGCGTGAGCAAGCGCGCGTTCAATCGCGTCTGGCGACCAACGGCCCGACTGGTTAAGCAGGGTCGACGCCGTTGAGCGCCAGCCGTGCGCCGTCATTTCGTCTTGCCCGTATTCAAGACGGCGAAGGCAACCGTTGAGCGTGTTTTCGCTGATCGGCCGCGTTGGCGAGTTCAAGCCCGGAAACACCAACGCCGAACGGCCCGTTATCGGTTGAAGCGCCTTAAGAATATCGATGGCTTGGCGCGACAACGGCACGGAATGCGACTTGCGACCCTTCATTCGGCTTGCCGGGATCTCGAAAACCGCCTTCTCAAAATCAAACTCTGCCCAGCGGGCCAGGCGCAATTCGCCGGGGCGCGTCATGAGAAGGGCAAGAAGCTGCATACAGGCGCGGTAGTCGGCTGGCCTTGGAAGCCGTCCACGGCTCTTAGAAGCCCGCCGATAGCCTTCGGATTCACTATTGCCGGGCGGTGGCGCACAGTCGGCGCGATCATTTCGCCTTTGAGCGAGACTGTAGGGTCAGCGGCGGTGCGCAACTCCAAATTAATGGCGCGGCGAAACACGCCGCCAATTGTCGAGCGCATCTTGCGCACGGTTTCATGATTGCCTTTCGCCTCGACCGACAAGAGCGCTTCACGGACTTGCGCAAGGGTTATGTCGGCAATCGGAAGGGCATTCAAAAACGGCGCGGCGAGTTTCAGTTGCCAAACGAGCTTATCCATCGTCCCTTCGGCGCGGCCTTCCTTGCGCTTCTTCTCCAGAAAGCCTTCCGCGACCTCGCCGAACGTCGGCGCAGCGACGGCTCGCGCAACCTTCGCCGCCTTCTTCTCGGCGTTGGGGTCGACACCCTTCGCAAGCAACGAATGCGCCGCCTCCGAAGCCCGGCGCGCGTCGGCGATCCCAACGGACGGATAACTGCCGATTGAAAGCGTCCGCTCTTTGCCGTTGAATCGGTAGGCGAGTTGCCAGAGCTTCCCACCCGCTGGCATTACGCAAAGCCTCAGGCCATTGCCGTCACTTAGTTTGCGGACGCTCGGCTCGCCGGGCCGCTTCTGGCTTACGCCGGGTTTCGCCGCCCTGACTTCCCTGTCGGTAAGCGCCATTTTTCTGAGCCTTCGGCGCGTTGTGGGTAATTGGCGAGCGGCGCGCGGCGCTTACCCACAACTTTACCCACAAATTTCGCGGATGCAAACGGACGGAAGCGGACGCAATTAGGGCCGAAAGACGCTGAAAATCAATCGTTTAGGGGGCAATTGCGGACGGAAACGAACGGGCGCGAACGTGTAAATGAACGTGTAAATGGTAGCGGGAGAGGGACTCGAACCCCCGACACGCGGATTATGATTCCGCTGCTCTAACCACCTGAGCTACCCCGCCATGTCGGCGAAAACGCTTGCGCAACCGCGAACGGGCGGCGTTATAGGGACCGCTTCGCGAAACTGTCAAGACGACCGCGCGGGCGTTCTCGACGATCCATAGTTTCGCCGCAGTCGCGACCGACAGAGCGTTAACAACGCAAGGCCCGTCCTGACAGCGCTTCGGCGATGGGTTAAGGGAGCGCCGCGACGCTCACGAGGGCAAACGCCGCGCATGCTGGCGTTGCGACACTTTGGAACCGCATATGGGATCGATCGGCCGTTTCTTCGGATTCCTGTTCGCCACCGGCGCGATCGTGTTCGTCCTCGCGGCGGCGGTCGCGGCGGCGGTGATCTATAATTACGACCAGGATCTTCCCGACTATTCGCAGTTGAAGAACTACGAGCCGGCGGTGATGACGCGCGTGCACGCCGCCGACGGCAGCCTGCTGGCCGAATACGCGCGCGAGCGCCGGCTCTATCTGCCGTCGTCGGCGATTCCCGATCTCGTCAAACACGCCTTCATCGCCGCCGAAGACAAGAACTTCTATAGCCATCGCGGCTTCGACCCCGAGGGCATCCTGCGCGCCGCCTTCGTGTTTCTCGAGGGCAATCGCCACGTGCAGGGCGCTTCCACCATCACCCAGCAGGTGGCGAAGAACTTCCTGCTGTCCTCGGAGCGCACCTTCGACCGCAAGATCAAGGAAATCCTGCTGTCGATGCGCATCGAGGAGGCCTATTCGAAGGACCGCATCCTCGAACTCTATCTCAACGAAATCTACCTGGGCCTCAGCAACTACGGCATCGCCGCCGCGGCGCTCAACTATTTCAACAAATCGGTGCAGGAGCTGAGCGTCGCCGAGGTCGCCTATCTCGCCGCGCTGCCCAAGGAGCCGAGCGCGTTAAATCCGTTCCGCAATCACGACCGCGCGCTCGAGCGCCGCAACTACGTGATCGGCCGCATGGCCGACGATCATTACATCACGGCGGATGAAGCGCGCGCCGCCCGCGCCGAGCCGCTCACCGTCAATCCGCGCGTGCTGACGCCCAACAGCATCGCCGCCGGCTTCTTCGCCGAGGAAGTGCGTCGCGAACTCTCCGAACGCTATGGCGAAAAGAAGCTCTACGAAGGGGGGCTGTCTGTCCACACGACGCTCGATCCCAAGCTGCAATTGATGGCGCGTAAGGCCCTGGTCGACGGCCTCGTGCGCTACGACGAGGCGCACGGCTGGCATGGCGTCGTCAAGTCGATCGATCTCGGCCAGGACTGGGGCGTGCCGCTCGGCGATATTCCCGAATATGGCGACATCAAACCCTGGCGCCTCGCCGTCGTGCTCGACGCGGCAGACGCATCGCTGCGCATCGGCTTGCAGCCCGAGCACGAGAAATCGGGCGAGTTGCAGGCCGACCGTACGACCGGAACGGTGACGCTCGACGGCGTCGGCTGGACGCATCGCCGGCCGAAGATGTTGGTCAAGCCCGGCGACGTCGTCTATGTCGAACCTATGACCGGGCGCGCCGGCGAATATCGACTGCGCCAGATTCCCGAAGTCTCCGGCGCCTGCGTGGCGATGGACCCGTTCACCGGGCGCGTGCTGGCGATGGTCGGCGGCTTCTCCTACGACCAGTCGGAATTCAACCGCGCCACTCAGGCGTTGCGCCAGCCCGGATCGTCGTTCAAGCCGATCGTCTACGCCACCGCCATCGACAACGGCTATACGCCGTCGTCGATCGTGCTCGACGAACCGATCACCATCGACCAGGGCAACGGTCAGATGTGGTCGCCGAAAAACTTCGAAGGCAAGGCCGGCGGACCGCACACGCTGCGCTTCGGCGTCGAGCATTCGATCAACCTGATGACCGTGCAACTGGCGCGCGACATCGGCATGCCGCTGATCGCCGAATACGCCAAGCGGTTCGGCGTCTACGACAATCTGCCGCTCTATCTGGCAATGTCGCTGGGCGCCGGCGAGACCACGGTGCTGCGGATGGTCACCGCCTATTCGATGTTCGACAACGGCGGCAAGAAGGTCAAAGCCACGCTGATCGACCGCATCCAGGATCGCTGGGGCGCCACGATCTACAAGCACGACGAGCGCATCTGTCCCAATTGCGACGCCGTCAAGTGGGACAATCAGGACGAGCCCAAGCTGATCGACAAGCGCGATCAAGTGATCGATCCGCTCACCGCCTATCAGGTCACTTCGATCATGCAGGGCGTCATCCAGCGCGGAACGGGCATCGCAATCAGCGAACTCCATCGTACGCTGGCCGGCAAGACCGGCACCACCAACGACGCCAAGGACCTGTGGTTCGTCGGCTTCTCCCCCAACATCGCCTTCGGCGTGTTCATGGGCTACGACAAACCGCGCTCGCTCGGCGACAGTGCGCAGGCGGCGTTGTACACCGCGCCGATCTTCCGCGATTTCATGAAGATGGCGCTCAAGGATACGCCCGATACGCCGTTCCGCGTGCCGCCTGGAATCAAGCTGATCTCGGTCGACGTCCACACCGGCATGCGCTCGTCCGGCCCCGGCTCGATTCTCGAAGCGTTCAAGCCCGGCACTTCGCCGCCCGACGCGTTCGGCAACCCGGAATCCCAGAACGTCGATGCGGCCGCCGCGGGGGCGCAACCGACCGACCCGGGTTCGGGAACCGGTGGGTTGTACTGACGCGCTGTCCAAAAAGAGAAGGACCGCACGTCTCGCGACGGCGGTCCTTCCATTGTCGCGACCCAGCAGAGATCGCTTGCGGCCTCAGACGAGTTCAGCGTCTGCTAAGCGCGAAAACCCCGCGCTCGGGACATGGTCCAGGTCCAAAACGTCTCGCTCGGCGAGAGACAATGAGACACTGGGTCACCTCCTTTCGGTTGTTGACGACACCCTCAGAATACGAAGTCTGAGCGATTTGGGAAGCCCGGAATTTCCACTTCCCGCCTGTTTGGCGGTCAAATTGCCTGAAATTCGATCACGCGGCGGCCCGGGCGACCGCGTCGCAGACCTCGGCGACCAGCGTATCGACCAGCGCCGAATCCTCGGCTTCCGCCATCACGCGAATCACCGGTTCGGTGCCGGAGGGGCGAATCACGAGCCGGCCCGTCTTGCCGAGTCTGGCGGTCGCCGATTCGATCGCCTTGATCACGCGGGCGTCCTCCAACGGCCGGCCGCTCTTGAAGCGCACGTTGCGCAGCAGTTGCGGCAGCGGATCGAAGCGCCGGCAGACCTCGCTGACCGGGCGGTCGAGCTTCTTGACCATCGCCAGCACCTGCATCGCCGCGACCAGCCCGTCGCCGGTGGTCGAATAGTCGGTCAGGATCATGTGTCCCGATTGCTCGCCGCCGACGTTGATGCCCTTCTCGACCATGCGCTCCAATACATAGCGGTCGCCGACCGGCGTGCGCTCCAGGCTGAGCCCGAGGCTTTCCAGGCGCTTTTCCAGCCCGAGGTTCGACATCACGGTGGCGACGATGGCGGGTTTTGAGAGCCGTCCGTCGGCGGCAAAGCTCTCGGCGATGACGGCGAGAATCTGATCGCCGTCGATCACGCGGCCCTTCTCGTCGACCACGATCATGCGGTCGGCGTCGCCGTCGAGGGCGATGCCGATGTCGGCGCGCATCTCGCGCACCTTGCGCGACAGCGCCTCGGGCGAAGTCGAGCCGACGTCGAGGTTGATGTTGACCCCGTCGGGCTCGACGCCGATCTTGATGACTTCGGCGCCCAGCTCCCACAAAGCTTCAGGGGCGACCTTGTAGGCGGCGCCGTTGGCGCAGTCGATGACGACGCGCATGCCTTCGAGCGAGACGTCGCGTGGCAGCGTGCGCTTGGCGTATTCGATATAGCGCGCCTGCACGTCGTCGATGCGCTTGGCGCGGCCGAGGTCGGGGGCGCGGGCGAGCTGCGGGGCGACGTCGGAATCGATAATCGCCTCGATGCGCGATTCGATTTCGTCCGACAGCTTGAACCCATCGGGTCCGAACAGCTTGATGCCGTTGTCCTCGAACAGATTGTGCGACGCCGAGATCATCACCCCGAGGTCGCAGCGCATCGAGCGGGTCAGCATCGCCACCGCCGGCGTCGGGACGGGTCCGAGCAGCAGCACGTCCATGCCGACCGAGGTGAACCCCGCGACCAACGCATATTCGATCATATAGCTGGAAAGGCGGGTGTCCTTGCCGATCACTACCCGGTGGCGGTGGTCGCCACGGCGGAACGTCAACCCCGCCGCCTGACCGACCTTCAAGGCCAGATCCGCAGTGATCTTGACGTTCGCGCGCCCGCGGATGCCATCGGTGCCGAAATACTTGCGACCCATAGAAGTCTCCCGCCCGCGATTGCCCTCGCGCCCTCTAGCGCAAATGTGCGCCCAACGTGTTCAAATTTCGTTGCGGATCATGACAGCCGGCGCGACCGCATCAGTTCAGCGTGCGCGGCGAAAACGGGCTGTCGAGGGAAAAGGCGGGGATCTCGACGTCGAAACCGCGGCCGTTTTCGTCGATCATGCGATAGACGCCGGCCATGATGCCGCTCGGCGTGGCCAGCGGGCAACCCGAAGTGTAGCTGTAGGCATGGCCCGGCTCGATCACCGGCTGTTCGCCGATCACGCCCGGTCCGCGCACTTCTTCGAGCCGGCCGCGGCCGTCGGTGATACGCCAGTGGCGGTGTGTGAGCTGCACCGCGGCGGGGCCGAGATTGGCGATCTCGACGGTATACGTCCAGAAGTAGCGGCTGAGCGCCGGCTCGGAGCGTTCAAGCGCGAATTCCGGCCGCACCGTCACTCGAACATCGTGGGTCAGCGCTGAATACATGAGCGCGAGTGTACTGAATCCCGCGAACCGGGCCAACTTAATTCGCTATCGGCGCAAAGCGAGGGCGCCGAACCTCATTTGGCCGCGAGCAATTTGCGCAGGGTTTCGGGCGGCTGTCCCGCGCGTATCCAGGTCATGTCGTCGATGCGCCACGCGCCGCGCTCGAAAACGAGGGCGTAGTCGATCTTTTCGCGGGTCTTGGCGTTGGGCCGCGCGAAGTCGGCTTCAACGACGGCGCTCATGGCGTCGGCGGAGCGTTTGACAATCTGCAAATCCGAAAAGTCGGCTTCCTGCGCGTCGATGAACGGATCGCCCTCGATGGTTGGCGGCTCGCCGCGCCGCGCCGCGGCCTTTTCGTCGGCCGCGAGCGCCCGCAACGCCGCCTGCGAGAGGAATTTCGCCCGCGCCTTGGCGCTGTCGATCACGCCGTGCCCAGCTCCCGATATGAAGGGCTGGTCGGCCAGATAGAGCGCCTTGATGGCGCCTTCCGGGCCGCCGTCGGCGGCGAGGCCGGCGAGCGGCAGGGCGAACAGGAGCGCGAAAGCGAGCGATCGCATGGGTTTCGGACCTCGAAGGACTGAACCGCAATTACGGTCCGCTCCGGGTCGAAAACCTGTGTATGGCGCCTCGCTCACCTGTTCTTGAACTGCGCCGGCCGCTTCTCCGCGAACGCGGCCATGCCTTCCTTCTGGTCGTCGGTCGCAAACAACCCGAAGAACACCCGACGCTCGTAGCGCACGCCCTGTTGGAGCATCGTCTCGAACGCGGCGTTGACGCATTCCTTGGCGGCGAGCACCGAGGGGGCGCCGAGCGAGGCGATGGTCTTGGCGGCTTTGAGCGCGACGTCGAGGAGTTCGGCGGCGGGGACGACGCGCGAAACGAGGCCGCAGCGTTCGGCTTCGGCGGCGTCCATCATGCGGCCGGTGAGGATCAAATCCATCGCCTTGGACTTGCCGACGAAGCGGGTGAGCCGCTGCGTGCCGCCGGCGCCGGGAATGGTGCCGAGCTTGATCTCGGGCTGGCCGAATTTCGCGGTGTCGGCGGCGATGATGAAGTCGCACATCATCGCCAGTTCGCAGCCCCCGCCCAGCGCAAAGCCGGCGACCGCGGCGATGACGGGCTTGCGCACCGTCGTCACATATTCCCAGGGGTCGATGAAGTCGCTCAAATAGGCTTGCGAGAACGTCGTGTTCTGGATTTCTTTGATGTCGGCGCCGGCGGCGAACGCCTTTTCCGAGCCGGTCAGCACGATGGCGCCGATCGAATCGTCTTCGGAGAAAATCTTCAGCGCCGCTTTGAGGTCGGCGATGAGGCCGCGGCTCAGCGCGTTCAGCGCGTTCGGGCGATGCAGGCGGATGAGGCCGACACGGTCGTGGGTCTCGACGAGGATGTTTTCATAGGTCATGGGACGCTCCAACTTTGGCGAGTGGCGAGAGGAATTGGCGTCACGCCGCCAAGGCGGCAGTCACCGCCTTTGGGTCGCGCGCGATGACGTGGAGATAGGCGCGGGCGGCGGCGTCGGGCTCGGATGCGCCCTGCTCCCAGTCGCGCAGCGTTCCCAGCGGAATGCGAAACTGCGCTGCGAATTGCTCCTG
>Ga0302320_10012844_pt1 | contig 17541 bp, 17 predicted proteins | sample Bog_T0_3_FD_202130 | JGI IMG/M metagenome (GOLD analysis project Ga0302320, IMG submission 202130) | Peat permafrost microbial communities from Stordalen Mire near Abisko, Sweden - Bog_T0_3 | ecosystem: Environmental > Terrestrial > Soil > Wetlands > Peat | place: Sweden: Abisko, Stordalen Mire...
AAATGCGGGGAAGGATCTTGGTCGAGTTTTGACATGTGACCACGACAATCAGAAGGAAAAGAACAAAAGATTTCATTTTGATCTTTAAAAAAAACGCAAAGTTTCTATTTTGGCTTTTTTTCTTATTTGAATTAAAATAAAAAAACAACCAAAACTTTTTTTATAGAAAGTTTTTTCAAAAAACAAAATTATTAATTTTTTTCTGAAACGATAATCAAAATAAGAAAAAAAACCCAAAATGGCTCAAATAAATCAAGAAAACATCAAAAAAATCCTCTCCGGCCAAAGTATTCTCTTTTATTTATACGACTTATCATTTATTTAAGTTATGCCGGTTGATGAGATGTTCAGTATTTCAAGAAGAACCCATGCTGCCTGGGGAATCGAAGGTTATGAGGTGCCCAAAGAATATCAAGATCCGATGAAACAAATGAGGGATCGAGACTATGTGAAAAACGCGAAGAACAAAGGCAAAAAAAACAAGATGTATGTGACTAGAAAAGGACATTTTTTGCAGGATCTGGAAAAGGTTTACGGCAAGTTTCCTGCTCCAAACGCCTACAAAACAGAACATTTATGGTTAGAGGCGAAACCTAAGGTCAACAAGCCAAAGAAAGATGTTCCAAAAAACAAGGGCACCTTTTTAGACGCTATCCAAAATGAATATACACTGAAAAACTTCCCCATCCCTGGTCCCGGGACTTATAATTTACGAAAGGATCAGAAACTGCTAGAAAAAGAGCTGAAGGAAATGAAAAAGGCGAAACATTCGTAATTTGGGTTTTTTTCTTCTTTTAACTTTTTTTTTCAAAGAATCAAAGAAAAAACTAACTTCTTATGTGAATATGAGTTTCTAGGGAATGTAATTCCAGGGCCTGGCAATTATAATCCAAGGGTATTTTATATAAATTTCCAATGAGGATTTATTTTTTTTTATGGAAAAGGCTGTCAAAACCAAACTACATATGAATAACACAGAACCCAAGGATTGGATCAATAAACATAGAGATCTTTCGAAAAAATCCAAAGAGAAAAAAAATGACCAGAACATCAATCCTTTTCCCACAATGTATATGACTTTCAGCAAATTAGCTGAAATGAAGAAGGCGGAAGAAAAGGAAAAAAGTAAAAAAGTAGAAAAATTATGGGGGACAGCCACAAGATTCAGTGACCCGAAAAAAAAAAGTAAAAGCACTTCTTTTATTAATTGTCCAGGACCTGGAACCTATGATATGATCAGCTATTGGAAGGACCCGAAAGTAGCTTATATGAAAAAAAGCGAGAAGGAAAAGGAAGATAAAAAAGATTGGCAAATGAAAATTACGAAAGGGGTTGAAAGAAGTATATATTATTAAAGAATGAAAAAGGGAAATTTGAGAAACTATGATATTTTTTTGTTCAACTGAATTTTCAAGAAAAAATTTAATAAATTACATTTAATGTATATATTTTTTTAATGATATTTTTAGATTTTTTGTCAAAATACAAAAAATTTGGTGACAGAGTTGATATGTTTAATTTTGTTTACAAGAAACAAATTTTTGTATTTCATTTTTTTTTTATTACGGTAAAATAAATAAAAAATTAAAAGAATTTTTTACAAAAACAAATAAATAAACAAAAAATTCAATAAAATCAAAAAATTAAAAAAAATAAAAAAAAAAAAATAAAAAATCCTTTAATGGAAAAATTGCTTCTTGATAACATCAAAAGATCCGTTAAATCAGCCAGTTTTCCCCTTCCAAACAAAAGTCTCTCCTATTTGCTTTACACCTGTCGTTACCATCATACCCTCCCTCGTGCCTATACATCTTCACTATTTTCTCTTCTTTGCAAAAAGATGGAGAAAACGCCCCCTTCAAGTGAATCCTATATAAATGGACTCATCAACCTATGCAAATTCGGCTCTTTAAGAAAGTTGGATGATCTGTTGATATTCAAATTTAAAGAATATTTCCTAAAATGTGAAAGGGCTTGTTCTTGGAATGAAATCAAGACGATTTCAAGTTTTTTGAATCATGCAAAAATAAATGATCCAGAATGTTTGGACCATTATAATAAATTATTTTATGAGACCATTTTAAATTTAAAGGGCGAAGAAAAGAGAGCCAAATATTATTTATATGCCTTGAGAGCCTTTTTCAAAAATGAAGATTATAATAAGGAAAAAGTGCAAATGATCTTCAACAAATATGCCGTTTTCAAAGAAAATATGAGTTTATTACAAAAAGTTGATATAATTCTGCTTTTGAAGAACACGGAGGACCATGATATTCTAGAGGTTTATGCGAAATTTATCGAAGAAAATGGGATTATGGATGAAGTGCAGGAAAATTTAAAGGAGATATCTCTCGAAAAAATCTCGAATTTATGGAATAAATGCATCACATTGAAGATTTTTAAGCCTAATTTGTTCAATTATTTCAAAGTGGAAATTCTGGAAAGAAAAAATTATTTGACTGAAAACAATCTTTATACATTAGTCCGCGTTCTGCGTGATTCAACAGACCTTCCTCTTGAAGAGAAAAAAAGATTGGCTCAAATTTTGAAACAAACATTTAAGGAAAAAATCGAAAATAAATCTTTCGATCTTAAACGATATTATGAACAGACATCCTTTTTGTTATTTTTGAAGAATATGGAATTAATAACTTCCGAAGAAATAGAGAAATTTTATTTCGAGTCATTTTTCCTGAATCCAGACCCAAAAATGTTCAAATTGACTATTACAAATATGGTGAATTTGTCACAACAAAATTATGCCAAAATGAAAAAATTCCTCTTGTGGAACATTTCACAGATCCTGACCAACATAGACCAAATTTCTGCTAACAAGGTTTATGAAATGTTGATAATTCTCAAGGATTTTATGAAGATCCCCAATGAAATACTAGCTAGTTTTGATTTATATGTGAATAACAAATTGAAGCGACTCGCAATGAATCAACTTGTGATTGCAGAGGAAAAAAACAATGGAACCGATGAGATCATTGAAAGATTCTCATTAATAAGCTTACAAATCTTCTTAAAAAAGGAAATAAAAAATCTGGATTCGAATAAAGAATTCAATCAAGCCTTCAAAGAACTCATGGAGAAACTCAAATTATATGAGAATTTAGTCCAAATCCCTATGAATCGTGAGTTTTTTTCATGGTTGGATGAAAAGAACAAAGAGGCATTAACTAGCTTCATAGAAAATAATTTCAATAAATTTTACTCGAATGAAAAATTAACGATAATTGAAAATTTTTACGGTGTTTCGCTAGAAAGTGACAAGATTTTCGTGAAAGAACTTCAAAGCCAAATCAATGATTTTTCTTCCGATGAACTATGCCGATTTTATTGGATTTTTGTGAGAAATTCTGATTGTTTTCCGTTAAAAGAAATAAAAGTGAAAATTTTTTCACAGATATTAACAATCCCACAAATCGATTGCCTCATGAATAGTCTTGAAAATTTGAAGACCTCTTCAGAATTCATCACAAATATTCAAAAAAGCATGATGAAATTTGAAAATTGTTTCAAAAATGATAATTTGAACTTCTATTCTATTATCCCGGTCATCAAAATTTTTAAGAAGAAAAACCTTTTCACAAAGGATTTTTTGGAGGGATTGAAACAAAAGGTTCTAAAGGGTGATTTTGGATCAACTGAATTTAGCATGAATGACCTATTTAAAATTTGGGCTTAAAAATCAATTACAGTAAAAAAAACAAAAATTCCCCCCTAAAAAATAGTCTTAGAAATATTAAGTCTTATATAACTATACAGGTTAAAGCCTATTAGACTACAAGTTATCCCCCCACCCCCATCCCCAAAAAAAATAATAAATTGAAAAAATAACCCCACCTACCCCCAAAATAAAAATAAAAATAAAACAATGGGTAAATATTTGATTAAAAAGCCAAAAAACTTTTCACTTTTCACATAATTAAAGTTTTTATTCTTTTGAAATAAAGTCCTTTTTTCTTATTCTCGATGAGTTACTTTCACAGATGTTACAAGTCCAGATCGTTATTTGTCATTTCCTTGATGCTCTACATGTTCCTTCTGATGGGTTACGCTGCATTTTCTTTGGCCTTCGCTATCCTCTCGTATACTGAAACTATGTTGTATTCTCTTGATTTCACTGGAATCCAAAACAATTGGGCTTCTGATGTTATCAATGAAATCAGTGTTGAGTTAGCTCCCAGCAATTGTTCTAGTGGGTCCGAGATTTTGTTTAATTGGACCTGGCCTGGCACTGAAACAGGTTGCAATTGTGCCAATTCAACTTATCCCCAAAAACTGATTTTTGTTGGTCCATGCACCAAATTGCAAAATACCTCCCAATGTCAACAAATTGCGCCTGTAGATTCTATACCCTTCTCATATTGGAAAGATGAATATATTGTTTGCATCACTCGTATTCAAGACTACAATTTTGCTGCACAACATCTCACAAGCAGCCCAAATTGCCCCGCTGGGAATGTCCCCTGCGGGCAATCATTGGATTATATTTTTTGCGTGATGAATAACACTGATTGTCCAATCACTTCAATGATGGTTTCTGATGAAAATCCTGACCCGGTGTTATATTTGGAAAGTGTGCCCTTTTTCGGGAGATATAGCTTATGGTATTCGAGATTTGTGGACAAAACACCATTGGTTCAAGGAAAAATCTCACAAAACAACCCTTGCTTTGATGATGCTTTGACAAACACTGATGAGGATGAAGTGGATTATATTTTATTGAATACCCAGAGAACATATTGCACTGAAGATATGAGATGGGTGCCTTTAAGCACCATAACAGAAAGCGATTTCTATTCAGCGAATGTGAATGTGAGCAATTTTACGAGTCTTTTACCAAATTATACTATTTCCGAATATGTGAATGAAATGTTATGGAGTCAATATTTCAGAAATGTGATCCCGATGAGATTCAACTTCATTTGCAGAAGCGCAATAGATAAATTGATGGACAGTGATGATGTTTATAGTACAATAATCGACACTCAGTTCATCAATTTAATAGTTGCAAGTATTGCTTTCTTTGGGTTTGGGTTAGCGTATCCTTATTTCCAAATCACTCTCCTCTTCAAAAAAAATCTTTCCCTTCATCACATTCATGATGAAGTCATCTTACAAATCAGATATGACCAAAAAAATGCACTTGCACGAACTATAAAATTATTACAATTTCCATTTGTTTTGGTCGCCATGATCATTTCATTTTCTGATATGACGATCTTTCAAGAAATTTATGATAACCAATGCTCCGATCCCATCACCAATGCGCAATTCCTAGATTCAGCCAACAACATTCGAAATAAAACCTATTATTATAATCTCTCTAATTTGATTTTTTTATGCATTTTGATAGGATTGGATGCTGTGATCATGTTTACTTTAGCTATTGTGGAGAAATTCAAGAAGAAACATGAAAATGATGAGGAAAATGAAGAATATTTCCAAGTGAAGAATCAGGCAGAAGAAAAACCTGACAAGGATGCAGAAGTCGTCAAACAAGAGAAAGAAGAGAATAATATGGAAAACGAAAAAATCCCTAAAACGAAAGAACCTTTGAAAGTGGAAATGGTGTCGTTTGAATTTCCGGACGAAGAAATTGAAGAAAGACCAACAAAACAGAATTAAGAGATCAATAATATACAAAATAAGATTCTTGAAAAAAAAAGTCGATATTAAAAACCAAAATCATCATATTCAAACCAAAACCAAATTGAAATCCAATTATAAATTTTTTTAGATTTTTATTTTTTCAAAACTTCGGCTTCTGCTACGACTAATAGACCTTCTGGGGCTTTTTCTTCGTTGTTTGGTTTTGGGGGATTCATGTCCTTGATTTCCATTGTTGAAATTCAAGCTACTATTCATCATTGCATTGTTATTTGAAACAACATTATTGTTTATATTCATGATTTGAGGGATGGCCATTGGAAGTGAAATTGGCAGGTTCATTGGAATTGATAAGACTGCCTGAGGTTCGACACTATTTGATTTGATTTTGCTAAAAGAAAACAATTTTAGAACAAACAGAAATGAAAGCCAAAACAAAAAAAGTTATAAAAAAGGGTGGAGATGGATTTTGGGATCTGATTTGTGCTGGGCTAATATTAAACACTCTGGGGATGGGGAAATTATTATAATTCCTGCGGACAAAGAGAAATATAAGAGAAAATTTTTAAAAAAAGCTCAGGAATGAGTGGCATTTTATAAAATTACAAAGAATTAGTGGGGATTTGGGACGAATTCGCATTCGGGTTTCCTACAAATATAAAATCACATAAAAAATAAAGCTTGTTGCTTGATAAAGTGACCGAAAATAAAATTTTTAATTTTGAAAAAAAATCTGCAAAAAAAAAATTGTATAAACCTACTAGTATTTTTTCCAGCAACAACCTTGGTTTCACTATCTTTTGGTCTAGCTTCCTCCACTACGATCCGACTTCCACATAATCTCGAGTTATTCATCGCATCGATTGCTTTTCTGCTTGAAAAATTGTTGGAATATTCCTAAATTAATTTTTTTAAAAGGTTTTTTTTCTCTCTCATTACAACAAAAGCAAAATCTTCCTTGAGCAAAATGTCTACTATGTCCCCAAAAGTTCCGAATGCCTTGAGAATGTCATGTTTCTTTACGTTTGGTCCTATTTTTCCTATAAATAATCGTTTAGAACCTCCACCTTCTAAAAAATTCAATGTAACATTGTTTGGATAAATAAGAGAATAATTTTGCAACCTTCACTTTCTTTAGGCCTTGCTTCCTCAACGACCAATCTAGTTCCTTTGAGAAAACAACTATGCATTTCAGAAATTGCCTTATTAGCAGAGATGATATGTTTGAATTCCTAAATGTTAATGTTTTGGAAATCCAACAAATTAGTTAAAAGATAAACCACAAAAGCATATTCATCTTTATATAGGAAGTCAACAATTTCCCCGTATTTCACGAACATGTTGTAAATTTCATCCTTAGTGAAGGCATTGTTCAATCTCCCGATATAAATTCTATATTTAACAAAAAAAATTCATTTCATCATTTTTCGAAGAAATGAGACCTCGGATGAGTCAAAAAATATCCCGTGTTGTCTTCATCTAGAAGTAAATGAGCTTTTTAGAAAATCTGATGTTTTTTTTTTAATTTTAAAAGTACTTTTCGGTTTTGCGATTTCGCATAATATACGTTGACCATTGATCAACTTCCCTGGCAAAAAAGTTTATTATTTCAAAGAAAATTAAAAACCATCAAGCTCTGATAAAGCCAATTGAGCGTCTGGTTCATTGCAATATTGCTACCAATTTTGAAAATAAAACTGTTAATGTTTTTTTAAAAAATTACCACAAAAGCATATTTTTCTTTCATGAGAAAGTCAACAATGGGTCCATATTGTGACACTATCTTGGATAGTTCATGTTGGGAAACATTGTTTAATTTCCCCAAATATAATCTACTCATTTTATGCTGATGAAAATTTGCGAATTATATAATTTTTTTAGGCGAATCTATTATTCAAATATCAAATATTTCAAAACCAATTTAAAAAATGTTCAAAAATACGCAAATTTTAGCGATCTCCAACACTGAAAACTATGTGCCTTTAGTTCTCAGAAATCCTTTAAGTTCTTTGGTGACAGCATTGCCATATATTGACGAGGAAAATGATAATAGCATGAATTTTAAGATAAATTCAATGATCGAAGATGAAATGAAGAAACTTGATAGGCATAAAAATTACCTAGAATCGTTGCCTGAACCCAAATTAACATATATGAATTCACCAGAGTTCGCTTCTGAGATCGAACGCATAAAAAATGATAAAGAGATAATCTCAAATCTAATGAAAAGATATGAATTAGATGATATTGTCGCTTTGGAAAAAATCGGGGACCCCTCTATTTGGAAAAAATTGCTTGATCATCTTTCAACCTTGCATCAATATAACAATATGAAGTTTTACAACTTTTAATAAAAAGAATCACAATTTAAATAGATTATTTAATGTGGAACTGATGCTTAAATATGGACCTGAAGTTTGGAGGAAACATGTTGAAGATTCTGAAAATCTCGTAAAAAGGTAAGGAAAATTAAAAAAAGATTATGAAAAGTTTTCATAGGATGGAAGAATTCAATAAAAAGTTGAGATTCGATGTAAATGAATTGAATGCTCAAAGGAAATTTGAACAAGTATGGACCTTAATTTTTTCCCCTTCTAAACATGGGAATTTTCTAGTATGAGGTTGGGGAAAAACTTAATTCTATGAAAAGCAAAATCACATCCCTTCATGACAAAACCTCACTTTTGGAGGAAGAATGCTCGAAATTGGAAAACGAACTGTTCGACATGAGGCGAAAAAAAATGGTTTCATTTATGTTTTGTTTTCCTTATCTTATTTTTTTTTCATTATAGAAATTAAGGTGATGATTAAAAATTGATATTTAATTTTTTTTTGAGAGAGAGAGAAAAAAGAAAATGTCTTTTTTAATATATGATAAAAAAAAGTTTAAAGTTTTTTTTGCTTGGGAGGGACTTTGAATTTTATATTATTGTATTTTTTTTTTGTTAATTTTTTTTATAAGGAATAAAAAATTATAGTTAAAACGAAATATAGAGTTCTAAATAGTTATGACGTTCAAAAAAAAATTTTGCGTTTAGTAATATTTTTTTAGAAACCATTTTTTTCTTCTTCGAATGAAACCCGGCATTTATAATAAAATTTCAACCATTTTCCAAAACGAACCAGTGCAAATAAATAGCTTTTTTAAAAAAACCCAAATTTTCAAAGCACTCCAAAAACCAATCGATTTGAACTTGTTGAATTTTGAGCAAATTGCTGAGAATGAAGACTTCATCCCAATTTTTAAAAAAGAGCTCCTTTTGAATGAATTTCTTTTGAAACAAACATTAAAAAATCATTCTTTGGCAAATGTGTTCATTTTAATATATTCCTTCCTATTTTTTCTAAATTGTGCATGTTCGACCATCTACCCTTATTTTTCAACAGACTTTTCTTTTGATTCATTATCCTCATATTTTTACTTAGGTGTTTATGTTTTACTTGCAAACATCTTCTTTTATTTGGCGTTTGAAAGATATACCTACAAAGCCAAAAAAAAAGATTGGTGGAAAGTTCAAAATTTAAGAGTTTTCACATTTTGCTTGGTTATGACCATCGCTCAAATCAAATATCTAGTAGATTTGGACTCAAATTCTTTATTTAAGCAATACAAATTTATGTATTTTTGGGGTTATTTGCAATATCCATTGATTTTAAATATGTTGCTTTTGCTTATGCAGGGATTTCTAATAAAAGTAATTTCTATATTCATCTCGCAAACACTACTCATAACTTTTATTATGATAAGCGAAAACCAGCTGCAAAAATTTGAAAGAGGCTTTGCGATAACCCTGTCATTTTCATATCTGCTTTTCTATTTTATGTACGCTTATGTTGAAGAAATCCATTTAAAGGAAAAATATGAGTTTTTTCTGAATTTTCAAAAAACTTCTGTTGATTGGCAAAACATCATCAATAATGTCCCTCATGGAATAGCTTTATTTAGGAAAGACCCCGAAAGAAATCTGATTTTCTCTAATAGTTACGGCAATGAAGCATTGAAAGTCAATATCAGTTCCCCTCAAAGAAGTTGTTTTGAAACACTTTCGAGCAATTTTGGGGAGCTGCAAAAAATCACAATAAATAACAAGGGATTATCGTGTAAAAACACAAATAGAATCGCATCTGAACAGAGAATCGAAAACACTATAAAATCAATAAAGAAATATGAAAGTTCCATTCCAGAGAAAGGATCTATTAAAGATATTTGCGCTGTTTTGGAAGAAAGCTCTTTTATTTTTACTGATCAATGGACAGTTGTTTATAAAACCACGGAGAAAATCAAAATACCTGATGAGAGCAAATTTGATTTGTGCAATGAAGAGAAAAACTTTCTGATAAAATTCAAAATTATTGATTTCGAAAATAAGCCAACCTTTTTGTTAATTCTCGAAGACAATTCACAATCTGAACTAATTAATACTTTAAAGGAAAATAATGATTATAAAAGCAAATTACTTTCATCCTTTTCGCATGAATTAAGAACTCCATTGAACGGGGCGATGCCCTTGTTAAAAAACCTTTATAATGATGAAAATTTTAAAAGAAATGATGCCGAAAAACATTATCAATTATGCATCGCTATTAATAGTCTGCTTATTTTACAAAGTGTTTTGAATGATATTGTTGATTATGCCCAAATTAATTCAAATCAATTACAATTAAATTGCATGGAAATTGATATGAAACAAATAATTATGGAATGTTTGGATGTGGTTTCTTTGCAAATCAAAGAAAAACAAATTGACCTCCAAGTTTTCATCAATCCTGATATACCACATAGATTCTGCACAGATCGGAATCGAGTTTCCCAAATCTTGCTCAACCTTCTACGAAATGCAATTAAATTTTCGAAAAACAACGGAAAAATCATTTTCTTGGCCAAAAACCTTGAAATTTTAGCAAATAATTTGATTTCCTTTAAATTGCAAGATTTTGGAATAGGAATTCCCCCTTACGAGCTTGAAAAATTAAAAGATCAATTGAAAAATATTAAAAATGAAGAAATGAGCAGCTCCAATACTCAATCATCGAGCTTAGGTTTGGTGATCTCCCAGAATTTAGCATTGATTTTAGGTCCTTCAAATGATCTCAGTGGCATCAATATAAATTCAGAATTTGAGGAAGGAACCACTGTTGAGTTCTTGATTGAAGATAAAGCAGGAATGAGTTTGGCTGGAGGAGAATACCCATCTTTTTCTATGGTCAAATCAACATTGGAAAAGAAATGCCCAGAAAATATAAAGAAGGGTCATTTTGAGAGAAAAACCTTCTTCAAACAATCAATTCTTTGGGTGGAAAAAAATCAAGTGGGAAAAAATCAAAAAATTATGGAAGATAACACTGAAGTTAACTTTGAAAAAAATGAAAAAGTGCAAAAAGTTAAAATAATGGATTTCTTTGCAGGAAAGTTGAATTTTGTGGAAAAATTTAAAAAATCAAATAAATTTTGTTGTGAACCTATTTTGGTTGTTGATGATGACCCTTTCAATCTTTTATCAGCAGAAGTCATTATTAAAAAACTGGGTTATAGTTTAGTGAAGTCTTTTAATGGCAAAGAGGCCATTGAAGTCGTCGAAAAAAAGTATGCAAATAAAAAATGCAATGATGATTGCAAAGGATTTTTATTGATAATAATGGATTATAATATGCCTGTGATGAATGGACTCGAAGCTACAAGAGAACTAAAGGCAAAAATGAGAAAAAAAGAAATCCCAGATATCCCAATAATTGCCTGCACGGCTTTTGGTGCTAAAGATGATATAGCGAACTGCTTCGAAGCCGGAATGAACGATTATCTTGCAAAACCGATTACTTTGGAGTCATTAAGCATAATTTTTGCTAAATGGATCAAAGTTGAATAAAATGAAAATATAATTTGTAAATGAAATTTGCCATTTTTTTTTTTTTTTTTGAATTTCCAAATTTAATCTTAATTTTTTGAAGTCTATTTTTATTATTTTTGGGTTATTTTTCATAAAGTAAATTTGAAATTCAGAGAATTCAATTTAAAATTTTTTTATAGATTTCTTTTCAAAAAAACATTAAAAACAATTCTAATTTAATTATAGTTTGCAAATGTTCATTAAAAGATGAATTCTGCATACATAAAAATTTTTTCAAGAAATAACATTGATATAATTTAGCAAAACAGAAAATTTAATTATAGTTTATCAGAGGCTGAGCAATATCTTTAAATTTTTCATTTTATAAACATAAATTATTAAAACTCAATATCTAAAAAATACAAAAAATGAGTGCAGCTGAAGAAAATATCCTTAAAAATTTGGCTGGAGAAATGAGCCATTACGAAAGTCAAATTCTCCCACTCCTCGCCAACATGGAGAAGGAATGTTATGAAAATGCAGGGGATGATTCTGAAAGATATGTGACTTGCATGTTCAAATATAGCAAAAAAATGTCTAAAAGCCAAAAAGAATTGGATTTGAGATTAGGTTTTTTTAGACATACTTTGTCTCAATGTTTGAAGCAAAAAACTCCAGAGGAATGTGAGACATCAGGGAAAACGAAATTGAATGATATATTTGGCAAATTCATAAAAAATCTGAAATAAAAATTTGAGAAGAACCTCGTAAAATAAAAAATATTTAAAAAGTGGAATTTTTTTTTTCATGGTTTTTTTTATCAAAATTGAAAATGAAAGAAATTTTAAGGCTCTTCTTGTTCGTGACTTAATAAAGCTATGATCTTCCGATTTTTCGCTGCTTCCTTTTTCCGAATTTCCCCATCTAACTCCTTTTGTTTATTTTTATCTTTTATCTCAAAAAATCCTGAGCGTGTGGTCAAAGACATTTTCGATGAATCCAATGACAATGCATAATCTTTGGCTGTTAATCTGTCTATAAATTACATATCAATAAAGGATAGAATAATTATAAAAGACTTTCATCTCTCAAAGATTCATCAGCTTTTTTTTCCAGAAGGAATTTTACTACAAGAAAATGGTTGTTTTTGGTGGCCTTAGTTTAGGTTTTTATAAAATTTAAAATAACGAATTTACTAAAATCAAAGGAGTGTATTTCTTCTTGACAGTTTGTTCATTAATGTTTTCGTCTAAAATCGTTAACCTACGAACAATATCCAATTGTCCATCAGAAGCAGCTTTCCACAATGCTAAAAAATATTATTTTATAGAATTTTCATAAGAATATATCTCTTAACTATTGAAAGCAAATTTGATTTCTTCTTTGTTTATAAGTTCGTTAGCCATTTTTCCATGACAATTTCTCATATATCTCAATTTCTCATAGTCGGCATCATGTTTGCATAGTAAATTTATTACTTCCTTTCGATCTATTTAATACAAATTGTAAAAAGTATATTAAAATAATAATAAAATGTAAATAAAAAACAAACAATTAAAAGTTGCATGATGTAAAGCAGTCCATTTTAAGTCATCAACTGCATAAATATCAGCACCATGGTTCAAAAGAGTTTGAACTGTTTCAATATGACCTTTTTTAGCAGCAAGCAAGATAGCTGAGGCTTTTTCATTATTCTTTAATTCTAATATTGATGGAAGCTGGTTTTCATTGGCATGGCTCAATAAAATTTGAATTATTTCATAATTATTGTTGAGAGCAGCTATATGAATTGGATAGTACCCTTTGTTTGAAAATTTGAAGAGATCCGCTTGATTTTCCAATAATATTTTAACTATATTCTTATCTCCAGTTTCGCAGGCATGATGCAATGGAGTCCAGCCATTAGAATCATGCAAATTTACATCAGCGTCACATTTTATTATAGTTTTGAGACATTCATAATCTTGATTTTTGAATGAAAATTCAATAGCCTAGTAAAACAAATTTTTAATAAAAAACAGAAGGAATTCTAAATATTATTACATTATGTATAGCAGCAATTCCGAAAATTGTTTTCTTGCTATCTATTGAGTTACCACAATTGATTAAAAGATTTAAACTGTTGATGTCTCCTTTTCTGGCTGCATCTTTTAAATCAATTAAGGATTTTCTGGTTTCCTCGTTTGAAGCGAAATAAAGCACTTCCTTTTTAGATTTTGATTCTTTTTTTTGAGGATCAGCTCCAAGTCTGATGAGATATTTGACCAATGTGAAATCCCCATAAAAAGAAGCTAAATGCAAAGGTGTGTAACCTTCCGAATCTTGAGTGTTTACAATTTCTTTCTTCACTTCTGTTATTTCCCGATAAAATTTACCAGCAATTTGTTTGTATTCCTTTGGAAGCAGGAAATTCTCAATAACTTTTAATTCAAATTAAAATTTTGATTATTTGTAAAATTCAACTTGACAAGGTATTAACAAATTGACGAGGGTCAGTTTTTTTCTCTTGATTGGCTTCCAAATTATGCAACTCTTCATACATTTTTAAGAATTCTTCATATTTTTCAGTCTGTAGATCATAATCCAGCAAATATCTGGCAGTCATGTAACACCTATTTTGAAAAAAAATTTCAATTCTATAATAATAAAATAATTTATACTTCGTATGTTTTGAGAATCCAGCATAATGTATTGGGTTTCTACTTTTTGAGTCAATTGTCATTAAGTCAATTTTAAACTTGTCTATTAAAATATTTACGAAATCCTCAAACAGACTATAGATGTTGTATTTGAATTCTTCGAACCTTCGTTGAACTTCTTCAATATGCTTATCTGAAGACACGAGCACCCCTTTATGGATGTCACTTTTTTTGAAATTAAACTCATGAAGCAATGCCTTCATTTTCTTTTTTGTCTGGACTCTCAGCAGATGTCTTTCATAATTCATAACCAAACTTATACAATCAATTCTGGCTAAGAAACAGGAAAGATGGTATATGCTTGTATGGTTTAAATCCTGTAAATGTGGGTCTGCTCCTTTCATTATTAAATAGAGAACAAGATTTTTATAATTGTAATACCTAAAAAAATAAAGGAAAGTTAAAAATTGACAAAAGCAAGTTTACAAAGCATAAAATAAAGGGGTTTTGCCAAAAGAGTCTGGTGTATTTAAAAAATTTGCTATGTCTTCGTTAATATTCGATTTATTTTGCTTTTTTGCCTCGAGGGTCAAATGATGAAAATATTCATGGACTTGGGTAATTTTTCCATCGCAGACCATCCGAAATATATTAATGTGGCTTGAAGTTTTCAGGTCAGGAGCTACTGTGAATGTCATTGTCTGAGTTAAGTCCTTTTTTTTTGTGTCTGCCAGGCTTTTTCCTTTCAGGTTTAGCATTTTGGTTTCTGTTAAAAATAAAATAAATACATTGTTATTTTTTTAGATTTTCAGTTTTATTTTTAGCAAAAAAAATAATTAGAACTAACCATACATAAAAAAATATAATTGAATTTAAGAGAGAATGAGATGTTTTTTAGTTTTTTTTTTATTGCATTCTTTCAACTTCTTTTTTTCCTGGCAAAAATTTTTATATGTCTTAAAAAAAATAAATTAGTTTGAATTCATAAAGAAGGTTTTTTTCTCCAAAGCGGTTGGAAATTAATAATTTTTTTCTGAAAATAATAATTTTTATTTTTCGATTTTCGTTTCAAACAAGACCAAATAAATTAACCGCAATGCGTTATGAACATTTTGCTGAGGAAAACCCTCCTCCAAATTATGACAATGCGCCCTTTTCTCGAGTCTTTGTCTCTGGGGCCAAAATTGAAATCAAACCTTATTTCGATAAGATCGCCAATCGCCAAGTCACTCCAAACCTCTCAACAACTCCAACAAACATGGTCATTTCCAGAAGTTTTTTGTCTGGTTTCCAACGCGACGAGTTCGTGATGTCGCTTGTTCAAAACAAAATTACTTATGGAGATTTTGATTCTCTCATTGATAAATTGGAAAATGATTGTGGCAAATTTAGAATCCTGAAGGTTTTTTTTCTCTTGATGATAGTTTGCATTTTATCTGGTTCGACCTTTGTAGAGATATTTTTGTTCAATCATTTTCGGAATTACAAAGGACTAGAAGAAGTGCTTCTGTGGTTTGGAGCTGGAGTTCTAGTTATTGGGGGCATTTCATTTCTCTTGTTAATTTTGATAGTTTTGAAATATTATGAGTATCTTATACGAAAAACTCTCATGTTGGAAAATGAAAAAATTACCAGAAAGGGGCTATTTTGGAATGTTTCAAGTTTCGCACAACATTTAAATTTAGAAATCAAACCAACATAAATATAAATTTTTTTTGTCTGAAATGTTAAACATTTTACTTTTCGCACAACATTTAAATTTAGAAATCAAACGAACACAAATATAATTTTTTTTTGTCTGAAATGTTAAACGTTTTTTTATAATATTTGCTTTTATTTAATTTTTTAGAAAAAAATCTGAAATAAAAAAGCAGCTTGCATCTAAAATAATTGCAAATATATCAAATTCAAAGATCAAAGCAAAATTTAAATATAGCTGAAAAGATGCTCAAAGACGAGAAAATCAAATTAAAACAAAACCCATCGTTTTTCAAATCCTTGAAATCCAGTTTCCTCGATGTTCACAACCATCGATATTTCAGAGGAACCTTTTGCGGGCTGATTTTTTTGCACATAATTACTGTTATGATTCCTGCAACCGATTTGGAAATAAACATTCCAAATGACCTTAAAGAAGTCTTCCAATATTTATTTGAGTTATGGCCCTTGCCAACGTTTCAAATGAGTGAAAGCAATCATCTTTTGATACGTAATGTGATGTTTAAGGCATTGGAAATCATCGTCATGCTTTTATATACAATTGATTTGTTGCCGAAAATATTTTATTGGAGAAAGCCTTTATATTGGAAATTATTGAATATTTTTGTTGTCACAATCATGGTCTTGCAGGTTCCATTGACAATGATTGGTTATTTGGAATCGAAGCATAGTATAGAAAATCTCAAGATGAGGATTTGCTCCATTAGCTTATCGTTTATTTTAATGTGTGAGATTATGTCTATCAGAGAAAGGAGGAATCTCACACTATTTGTAAATTCTTATATTAAATTTTTTTTTTCATATTGTGATGATTATAGCAAGAATTGCAAAATAGAAAAAATCCAAAGTCTAAAAAAGAAAAAGTTGAAAGTGAAATATCTGGAGAAGTCATCATTCCTCATGAAAACGAAGGTTCATCCATAGATTTCAAAGAATATTCCTGGATTGAAATTGTTCAACATGATAAACCTGGAGATTGTTGGGTAGTCATTCATGGAAAGGTTTATGACCTTAGTGATTTTGCCAAAGTTCATCCAGGGTAAATAGCGTATCTTCAAAAAAATTTAATTTACTTTATTATTTGTAATTAAAAAGAGGTCCGATGATCTATGATGGTTGTGGAGGAGATTGCACCTCAATGTGGGAGTCTTATCATTCTTTAGCCAGGATCAAAAAAGGACCACCTCAAGATTATTTAATTGGAACAGTTCGGGATTATGAAGATTTTTATTCTTGGGATGGTTCCTTTTATACAACTTTGAAAGAGAGGGTTGAAAAGGCAATGCCGAAAAATAAACGCCAAAATGATATACGTTTAATCGTGAAGGGAGTTTTTTTCACTTTGGCCCATATATTTGCAGTTTATTATTTTGTCAAGGAGTTCACATTAGTGTCTGCTCTCCTATATTCCATCACTGCTGCCCAAATGAATATCAATGTGATGCATGACGGAAATCATATGGCATTCACGAGCAATAAAACCATAAGCCAAATTGCTGGATATGTGTTGGATTTAACTTTCTCGACTAGTGTCGTTTATCGAAGATCTCATAATTTTGGTCATCATGGATGTGTGAATCATTACGAATTAGATAGAGCTTTCGACACCACATTCCCAATATTCCGCATGCATAAATTACAACCCAAATTAGGATTTCACAAGTATCAACATATTTATTGCTGGTTGTTGTATGGAATGGTGAATTTTGGTATATTGATTTTTTTTTTTTTTTATCATT
>Ga0302320_10012846_pt1 | contig 17540 bp, 13 predicted proteins | sample Bog_T0_3_FD_202130 | JGI IMG/M metagenome (GOLD analysis project Ga0302320, IMG submission 202130) | Peat permafrost microbial communities from Stordalen Mire near Abisko, Sweden - Bog_T0_3 | ecosystem: Environmental > Terrestrial > Soil > Wetlands > Peat | place: Sweden: Abisko, Stordalen Mire...
GCATGCTCGCCCGCGGCCTATCGCCACTCGATCTCGAATCCGCCGACCTCGTCTCCGCGCTGACGGAGTTGGCTTCGAACATGTCCGAGATGTTCCGCGTGCGCTGCCAGTTCCGGTCGGAGACGCCGATCGGCCCCGTCGATGAGTCCACGGCGATGCACCTTTACCGCATCGCGCAGGAGGCCACCAGCAACGCCATCCGCCACGGCGGCGCCGGCCAGATCACCATCTCCCTCCACGCCGACGGCGGCGAAGCCCTTCTCTCCATAACGGATAACGGCCACGGCTTCGCCGAGCCGAAAAAGGACCATCACGGAATGGGATTGCGCATCATGAAATTCCGGGCCGGGATGATAGGGGGCACGCTCGAAGTAGAACGCGCGAACAGCACAGGCGCCGTGGTTTCATGCAGGTTCCGCCCGGGACTGGCGCTATTTCCGTAGAGCCTGGCGTACGGAATCCGCGCGGAAGATATACCCCTCGCCTTTCTGATATCCGCGATAATCTGTGTAAATCGGCGGTTAAAAAAGGAACTCTCACTCGCAATTAGCGCTAAGCCGTGCCCGCCCTGTCTGGCACAGCTTGAAACTTACTTAACGGTTTGCTCGAACCGGGCGCGTGAATAATTTCAAATAACTCAGTTTTAGCTGTTCAAATGCGCGGACGGGAATATATCCTCGGTGGTTAGTAATACCGTCGCGGGATTGCCCCGTCGCAGGCGGGCGGCTCCGTTAGGTTTGCTACAGCGCCCCCGCTGTCCTATTTCCTGTTTCGATTATGCCAGTGAATCCGCCAGCGGACAAGAAAACGCGCATCCTTATCGTGGACGATCACCCCATGCTGCGCGAAGGACTGGCCAGCCTCCTCGGTTCACAGCCCGATATCGAGGTCTGCGGCGAGGCGGAGACCGCCGCGCAGGCGCTCGAGATGATCCCTGCCACGCGCCCCTCTATCCTCATCGCGGATATCACCCTGCCCGGCAAAAGCGGCATCGAGCTGATCAAGGACGTCGCGGTCATGTACCCGGACGTCGCCACCCTCGCAGTGTCCATGCATGACGAATCCGTTTACGCCGAGCGCGTCCTGCGTGCCGGCGCCCGCGGTTACATCATGAAAAAGGAAGGCGGCAAACGCATCCTGGAGGCGATTCGCAAAGTACGGGCGGGGGAGGTCGCCGTCAGCGAGAAGATGTCTGCCCAGATCCTCCGTATCTTCTCCGGGCACCATGGCAGCGATATGGATTCGCCAGTGCGGCAGCTCACCGATCGCGAGTTCGAGGTCTTCGAGCTGCTCGGCCGCGGCCTTGGCACCGTCCAGATGGCCGCCGAGCTTCATATCAGCGTGAAAACCGTCGAGGTCCACCGCGCCCACATCAAGGAAAAGCTCCAAATCAAGAGCGGTACCGAATTAATCGCCTACGCGGCCCGTTGGGCCCAATCGGCGGAGGACAAATAACGGCGATGTCTTTGCAAGGCGCGTCCAGCCATTTCACTTGAGCCATGCCGGGCAGGAATTGCAAAGCCCGTGGCAAGGACCGCAAAGCACCCCCTGCTCGCAGCCGGTACACTCATGGCAAACGTCCGCCCGCACCCATGAGCACTATTACCATCACCAAGCCGAAGTCGGCACACATGCCGCACATCGCACCCCTCCGCCAGCAACGCCCCGCCCTGGAGGCAATGTTTGCTCCACGCTCCGTCGCTGTCATCGGCGCCACCGAGACCCCGGGCAGCGTTGGGAGGACCATCCTCGAGAACCTCATGGCGCAGTCCTTTGGAGGCGTCGTTTACCCTGTCAACCCGAAACGCCCGCACGTTCTCGGCTTGCGCGCCTATAAGAGCGTTGCGGACATTCCCGGCTTCGTCGATCTCGCCGTCGTCGCCACCCCGGCATCCTCCGTCCCGGCGATCATCTCGGAGTGCGCCGGGGCGGGCGTGCGCGGCACCGTCATCATTTCGGCAGGCTTTCGTGAGGTTGGCGCGGCCGGTGTCGAGCTCGAGCGCGAGTTGTTGGCGCGCAAAGGCTCCATGCGCCTCATCGGCCCGAATTGCCTCGGCATCATGAACCCCGCCCGGGGCTTGAACGCCACATTCGCCGCCGGCATCGCCAAGCCGGGACAAGTCGCTTTTTTGAGCCAGAGTGGCGCCCTCTGCTGCGCAATATTGGATTGGAGCCTGCGAGAAAACGTGGGCTTCAGCGCCTTCGTATCCATGGGATCCATGGCCGATGTCGGATGGGGGGATCTGATCTATCATCTCGGCGATGATCCCGCCACGAAGAGCATCATCATCTATATGGAAAGCATCGGGAACGCCCGCGCTTTCCTCTCCGCCGCCCGCGAGGTCGCGCTCACAAAACCGATCATCGTCATCAAGACCGGCCGAACCGAGGCTGCCGCCCGCGCCGCCGCTTCCCACACCGGCACCCTTACCGGAAGCGACGAGGTCCTGGACGCCGCTTTCCGCCGCGTGGGTGTCCTGCGGGTCAATACCATCGCGGAGCTCTTCGACATGGCGGAGATCCTCGGTAAGCAGCCCAGGGCCAAAGGGCCGCGCCTGGCCATCGTCACAAACGCCGGAGGTCCCGGCGGACTTGCTGCCGACGCTCTCTCGTTGAGTGGAGGGGAGCTCTCGGAGATTTCCCAGGACACGTTTTCGGCGCTGAATGAACTCCTGCCCGCGCATTGGAGCCGCAACAATCCCATCGACGTCCTCGGCGACGCGAGCCCCGAGCGTTACGCGAGGGCGACCTCCCTCGCCCTCAACGACCCGAATACCGATGGCGTCCTCGTGGTCCTCACACCCCAGGCCATGACGGATGCCACCGCCACGGCCGAGCAGCTAAGAGCGTTGCCCCGTTCCGGTGACAAGCCGCTGCTCGCCGCATGGATGGGCGGCCCCGCGGTTGAGAAAGGCGAGGATATCCTCAATGCCGCGAATATCCCCACCTTTAAGTACCCGGACCGCGCGGCGCGCGCCTTCACCTCCATGTGGCAATACAGCTCAAACCTGCGCGCCCTTTACGAGACCCCGACCCTCGCCGCCATCTGCGAGCCGGACCGCGACCGCGCGAAGAAATTGATCCTACAGGCCCAGGCCAGGAATCGCGTCATCCTGACCGAGTATGAATCAAAGAACCTGCTCGAGGCCTACGGCATTCCCGTTGTTCCCACCCGGATCGCGAAGTGTCCCGAGGACGCTGCCCGGATCGCCACGGAGTTTGGCTTCCCGGTTGTCCTGAAACTTTGTTCGGAAACCATCACCCACAAGTCCGACGTCGGCGGTGTCGTGCTGAATCTCACGGATCGCACCGCGGTCGCCGACGCTTTCCGCGATATCGAGCGGAAGGTCACCGCGGCGCATGGTATTAATGCGTTCGATGGAGTCACCGTCCAGCCCATGATCTCCGGCGGCGGCATCGAGTTGATCCTCGGCAGCAGCCCGGATGAACAATTTGGACCCGTCCTCCTTTTTGGCGCCGGCGGCAAACTGGTCGAAGTCATGAAGGATCGCGCCCTCGGTCTGCCGCCCCTCACCGCCACGCTCGCGCGGCGGATGATGGAGCAGACACGGATATTCGCGGCTCTCAAGGGCGTGCGCGGCCAGAAGCCCAGCGACCTCGACGCGCTCGACCAGTTGATGGTCCGCTTCAGCCAGCTTGTGGCCGAGCAGCGCTGGATCAAGGAGATCGATATCAACCCCCTGCTCGCCACGGAATCCGGCGGATTCATCGCCCTCGATGCCCGGATCATCCTCTATCCCTCGGATACCCGCGAGGTTGATCTGCCCTCCACCGTCATCCGTCCGTATCCCGCGCAATACGCGTCCACCCGCAAACTAAAAGATGGCTCCATCGCCACGCTCCGGCCGATTCGTCCCGAGGATGAGTCGCTCATGGTGGAATTCCACAAGACCCTTTCCGACAGCAGTGTCCATTTTCGTTACTTCGGCACGCTCAAGCTCGAGGAGCGGATCGCCCATGACCGCCTAACACGGATCTGTTTCAACGATTACGATCGCGAGATCGCCCTTGTCGTCGATCGCGAGGCTCCCGGTGGCGTCCATGAGATCCTCGGCATCGGCCGCCTCAGCCGGACACTCGAGGATGGCACCGCGGATTTCGCCGTCCTCGTCAGCGATGCCTGGCAGCACCATGGTCTCGGCACGGAACTCATGGAAAAACTGGTACGCATCGCCGAGGATGAAGGCCTCAGCCGCATTTCCGGCTCCATCATGTCCGGCAATTCCGGCATGCAAAAGATTTGCAGGAAGGCCGGCTTCCAATCACAACGGCTCCCGGATGGCGACTACCGCGCGGATATGATGCTCCCGAAATCGCTGGCTGCGCTCAACCGCCGTGTAAAATAAAATGAAAATCTCCTTCTCCGAAACCGAGCCGGCGGAGGAGGAATATTTTGAGAAGGAGCTCAGGACCCATCAGATCGAGTTTTGCGCTGGCGTTGCCGACGCGGCGCCCGATAGCGAAGGGCTCTCCATTTTCATCAACTCGAAGATCGATGCGTGCTTTCTCGCCGAGCATCCCGCCTTGAAACTGATTGCCACCCGCTCGACCACCCACGATCACATCCAGGTCGAGGCCTGCAATCGCCGCGGCATCACCGTTTGTAGCGTCGGCAGCTACGGCGATAACACCGTCCCGGAGCATATATTCGCGCTGATCCTCGCCCTCTGCCGCAAGCTCCGTCCCGCCATGGAGGTCGCTGCGGGGAAGCGCTTCTCCTATGGGGAGTTGCGTGGCGTAGAGCTGCACGGCAAGACGCTCGGTGTCGTCGGCACCGGTCGCATCGGCCGCCAGGTGCTTCGCCTTGCAAAGGCATTCGGCATGGAAACCGTCGGCTGCGACAGCCATCGCGATCCTAAGGCGGCGGAGGCCCTCGGCTTCCGTTATGTCAGCTTTCAACGCATGCTGCGCATGGCCGATTTCATCTCCATTAACGTCCCCCTGACCTCCACCACCTACCATCTTTTCAGGCAGGAGACATTTGCCGGGTGTCGACGCGGATTGATCCTCATCAATACTGCGCGCGGCGCGATCGTGGACAGCGAGGCGCTGATTGAGGCCCTCGACAGCGGCATCGTCGCCGGCGCTGGGCTGGATGTGCTCGAGGACGAGCGCGTCATGCGCAAAAAGGCCGCCCATATCCTGACCGAGCAAATCCTCGAGCGCCTCCACGATTCCTCCGATCCCGTCGAGCCGCGCGGCCACGACGCCCTCCGCGTCTCCGAGGTACGCCGCCTCATGCACAACAGCACCCTCTTGAGCCACCCGAACGTCATCGTAACACCCCATATCGCCTTCAACAGCCACGAGGCCATCGACCGCATCAACCGGACCACCGTCGATAATATCAAAAATTTTCTGGCCGGCACCCCGCAAAACGTGATCGGCATGGCCAAACCCGAACCGCACTGACGCAAGACAGAAGTCCTATACGCATCATCGGTCCTCGGTCCCATTCCGCCCAATGGCAATAAACAGCCACACTCTGGCAAAGCCGGTGTAGTGCGCCGCTACAATCCACGCCACACTGCCCCGGTAACAACAAGCGACATTAAGGAATCATAATAATGACATCGGTCTCTGAAACTAATCTCTGCAACAATATTAAGGTCCGCGCATGGGTCGACGAGATGACCCAGCTCTGCACGCCGGACAATGTCTTCTGGTGCGACGGCTCGCAGGACGAGTACGATTACCTCTGCGAAAAGCTCGTCCACTCCGGCACCTTCCAGAAACTGAATCCGGAGAAGCGCCCGAACAGCTACCTCGCATGGTCCGACCCGAGCGACGTCGCCCGCGTCGAGGATCGCACCTTCATCTGCTCCCGCACAAAGGACGAGGCCGGTCCCACCAATAATTGGGCCGATCCCGCCGCCATGAAGACCACGTTGCGCGGCATATTCGCCGGCTGCATGCGGGGCCGCACCATGTACGTCATTCCTTTCAGCATGGGACCCATCGGCTCGCCCATATCCCACATCGGTGTTGAATTGAGCGATTCTCCTTACGTAGCCGTCAGCATGCGCATCATGACCCGCATGGGCGCCGCCGTCTGGAAAGAGCTGGGCCGCGACAAAGGCTTCATCCCCTGCATGCACTCCGTCGGCGCTCCGCTCGAGGCCGGCCAGGAAGACGTTTCGTGGCCTTGCAACAAACTGCAGAAATACATCGTTCACTTCCCGGATGAGCGCTCGATCTGGTCCTATGGCAGCGGATACGGCGGCAACGCTTTGCTGGGCAAGAAATGCTTCGCCCTCCGCATCGCCTCCTGCATGGCGCGGGACGAAGGCTGGCTTGCAGAGCACATGCTCATCGTTGGGGTCGAATCGCCCGAGGGTGAAAAGACCTACGTGGCCGCCGCGTTCCCGAGCGCCTGCGGCAAGACGAATTTCGCCATGCTGATCCCGCCGCCCCACATGTCGGACTGGAAAGTCACCACCGTGGGCGACGATATCGCATGGCTCAAACCTGGCGCCGATGGCCAGCTCTACGCCATCAACCCGGAGAGCGGCTACTTCGGCGTTGCGCCCGGCACCTCCCTCAAGAGCAATGCGAATGCGCTCGCGAGCTGCTCAAAGGACACCATCTTCACCAACGTGGCACTCACGGAGGATGGCGATGTCTGGTGGGAGGGCATGACCGATGAACCTCCGGCCCGCCTCACCGATTGGACCGGCAAGGAATGGACACCCGGTTGTGGCAGGGCTGCCGCCCACGCGAATGCCCGCTTCACCGCCCCCATGGGCAACAATCCCGCTCTCGATCCCGCCGCGGACGAACCCGCCGGTGTGCCGATCTCCGCCATTGTATTCGGCGGACGGCGCGCCTCGACCATGCCGCTGGTATTCCAGGCCTTCAACTGGATCCACGGCGTCTATGTCGGCGCAACGATGGGCAGCGAGATGACCGCCGCCGCCGCCGGGACGCTCGGCCAGGTCCGGCGCGATCCCTTCGCGATGCTGCCATTCTGCGGCTACAACATGGGCGACTACTTCAAGCATTGGCTCAAGATGCGCCGCAACATCGGGCGCCCGCCGAAAATCTTCCACGTGAACTGGTTCCGCAAGGACGCCCAGGGCAAATTCCTCTGGCCCGGCTTCGGCGATAATATGCGGGTTCTCCGCTGGATCATCGACCGCTGCCACGGGCGCGTCTATGCGAACGAATCCCCGCTCGGCTGGATGCCCGCACCCGCGGACATCGATGTCACCGGGATGAAGAACTACGGAGCCTCCGAAATCGAACAGGCGCTTGCCGTGGACTTCGACGGATGGAAGCGCGAGGCGCTCCTCCAGGACGAGCTCTTCATCAATCTTCACGGAAGCCTCCCTGCCGAACTGATGTTCCAAAGGGAACTCCTGATCGCGCGTCTGTAAGCAGAAGCTGATTTCCCCAAAACCCCCCATGGGCCATCCGGTGTAACACCGGATGGCCCCTTTTGTTGGTAGCTTAAGCAGACCCACGGTATCCCGCCGGGCCAGCGCGCCAGCGTGTATCCGCCTAAGGACGGATCTGCCTCAGGCACGACTTGAACCTGAACTTGCACTTGAACATGAACCCGTCCCCGCCAACGGCAAAACGGTCCTTTTAAATCAGCCAATTATCAAAATCAGACTGGAAATTGCCAATCCAGGTCCGGTGATCCGCCCCGCAAGGGGCGATTCATCAGTGGAAAGAAGACGAATAAATATGAGTCACCAAACCACCACCACCGCGGTGCACGTGGAGTTGAATCGGGAACACAATGTCATGGCGGCATCGTTGAGTCTGTTGCTGCCCGGCTTGGGTCACATTTACAAGGGCCAATATGGAACGGGCCTTGCCCTCCTGCTGCTGGGCGCGCCCCTGTCGCTATGGGTGGGCCTGCTACTGAGCCTTGCCACATTGGGACTGGGATTAATGATCCCGGTTTGTTTCTGGGCCATGACCTCCGCATGCGCGTTCTACACCGAAGACCACCGAGCTCACCATCTGCTGAACGTGCTGTAGCTCGTTAACAAGCCTTTTCAAGCGCCGCAGCCATCACTCGCAACGTCCGGTCGATATCCGCATGGGTGTGGGCCAGGGATATGAAACCGGTCTCGAATTGCGAGGGTGCGAAATACACACCTGCGTCAAGGCAAGCGTGGAAGAATCGCGCGAATGCCTGCCGGTCTGACCGCTGGGCATCCGCAAGGCTGTTGACCGGGCCGCCTGTGAAGAACATGCAGAACATCGATCCAACCCGGTGAAACGTGAATTGATCCTCTCGCCCCTTGAGGAGCTCCCGCACGCCCTGCTCGAGCGATGCTCCGAGCGCTTCGAGCATCTGCCAGGCATTGAGGCTGTAGCTCTCGTTCGATACTTCCTTCATCGACGGATACTCGACCCACCCGGATTTACGTTGAACCTGAGTTTGTTCCAATTCCGTTAACTGCGCCAGCCCGGCCGCCATCGCAAGCGGGTTGCCCGAAAGCGTTCCTGCCTGGTACACCGCGCCGGATGGCGAGAGACATTCCATGATCTCCGCGCGCCCCCCGAACGCGCCCACCGGCAATCCTCCGCCGATGACCTTCCCGAGCGCCGTCAGGTCCGGGCTGATCCCATAAAGCTCCTGTGCGCCCCCGCGGGCCACGCGGAATCCCGTCATTACCTCGTCGAAAATGAGCACCGCCCCGTACTCGGAGCATTGCTGGCGCAGCAGATCCAGGAATCCTGGACCCGGAAAATAAAGCCCGGCGTTTGCCGGGATCGGCTCCAGGATGACCGCCGCGATTTTGCTCCCCTGCGCCATGAATAGCGAAAGAATCGCGGTGGGATCGTTGAACGGCAGTGTGATGGTCAGCCCCGCGAAAGGTCCCGGCACACCGGCGCTGTCAGGCTCGCCGTGGGTCAGCGCGCCGCTGCCCGCCTTCACCAGGAGCGAATCGGCATGCCCATGGTAACAGCCATCGAATTTGACAATCAGGTCGCGCCCCGTGAATCCCCGGGCCAGCCGGATGCAGGACATGGTCGCTTCCGTCCCGCTGTTGACCATCCGGACCTTCTCGATGCTCGGCACCCAGTTGCAAATGAGCGCCGCCATTTCGACTTCGAGGGGATTCGGAATCCCAAAGCTGACCCCCCGCGAGGCTGTATCTCCGATGGCATCGAGGACCACCCTCGGCGCATGGCCCAGGATTGCCGGCCCCCAGGTACCGACGTAGTCGATGTATTCATTCCCATCCACATCCCAGATGTGACTCCCTTGCGCCTTCTGCACAAAGAACGGCTCGCCCCCCACCGCGCGAAAAGCGCGCACCGGCGAATTGACCCCGCCGGGGATGAGTTCCTGTGCGCGGGCGAAGAGCGAGTGGGAAATGGTGTGGTCCACGAACCCACGGTAAGAGAAATTCCGGAATTCGGAATCGGAATTTCCGTGCCCTATCGGCTCCCGGTTCCCGCTTGCGCGATTTATGGCCCTTCCGCCGATCCCCGAACAATCCTTGAAACCGGCCGCGGGACTATCCACTGTAATCTCATGAAAGCCAAAGTGACCGTGATGCCGAAGAAGAGCGTGCTCGATCCCCAGGGGGTCGCCGTGCGGGATGCGATGCGCCATCACGGACTCCCGGACGTCAAAAGCGTTCGGATCGGCAAGTTCATGGAGATCGAGGTCGAGGCGGCGGACGAAGGCAAACTCCACGAGATTTGCCGCGATTTGCTCTCCAACCCGGTCATCGAGGATTACGAGCTGCAGGTGGAGGCGTAGCCGGAAATGAAAGCGGCTGTCATCCGGTTTCCGGGCTCGAATTGCGACCAGGATTGCTACCACGTCCTGAAGAACGACTTCGGTCTCGAGACCGAGTACGTCTGGCACAAGGAGGCGTCCGTCGAGCAGTTCGACCTGATCGTGCTTCCCGGCGGGTTTTCCTACGGCGATTACCTCCGTTGCGGCGCGATTGCCCGGTTTTCCCCCGTCATGCGGAGCGTGGCAGCCGAGGCCGAGCGCGGGAAGCTGGTCATGGGGATTTGCAACGGCTTCCAGATCCTGTGCGAGGCGCGGCTCCTGCCCGGCGCACTGATCCGCAACAACTCCCTCCACTTCGTGTGCGAGCATGTATTTGCCCGGCTGGAAAATATGGAAACGGCCTTCAGTCATGCCGAGGTCGCAAAGAGCGACGGGAAGCTCCTGACGGCCCGGACGGGACTTCTGTTGCGGATGCCGGTGGCGCATGGGGAAGGGAATTACGTCGCCGACCCCGAGACCCTGCGCGACCTGGAGCGCAACAAGCAGATCGTCTTTCGGTATTCCGATGCACGCGGCGCCATCACCGATGGGGCGAATCCCAACGGCTCCGCGGATAACATCGCCGGCATCGTGAACCGGACCGGGAACGTCTTCGGCCTGATGCCGCACCCGGAGCGCGCGTGCGATCCGCTGCTCGGCAGCGAGGATGGCAAATTGATCTTCCAGTCCGTGATCGAGAGCGCCGGGAAAAAGACCAAGGTCTCCAGCCCAATCAGCAAGAGGAATTGATGAACAACGAGCCTGCCATTACCCCGGAGTTGATCGCGAAGCATGGGATTACCCCGGATGAGTTCGAGCGCATCCGTTCGATTCTCGGCCGCGACCCGAATTTCACGGAGCTCGGCATTTTCTCCGTCATGTGGAGCGAGCATTGCAGTTACAAGAACTCGAAGCCGGAACTGCGGAAATTCCCGACCACCGGCAAGGGCGTGCTCGTCAAGGCCGGCGAAGAGAATGCCGGCGTCATCGACATCGGCGATGGCTGGGCGATCGCCTTCAAGATGGAGAGCCACAATCACCCGAGCGCGATCGAGCCCTTCCAGGGTGCGGCGACCGGAGTCGGCGGAATCATTCGCGACATCTTCACCATGGGCGCACGGCCCGTGTTCTCCCTCAATTCCCTCCGGTTCGGCCCGATTTCCGGCAATGGTGACGACACAAGAAAAGCGGCGATCGCCCACAACCGCCGGCTTTTCGCCGGCGTCGTCTCCGGTATCGCGCACTACGGTAATTGCATCGGCATCCCGACCATCGGCGGTGAGATCTACTTTGACGAAAGCTACGAGGGGAACCCGCTGGTCAACGTCTTTTGCCTCGGTGTCCTGCGGCATGAAGAAATCGCCCGTGGTGGCGCGGTCGGCATCGGCAACCCCGTCTTTTACGTGGGCGCCGAGACAGGCAGGGATGGCCTGGCAGGCGCGGCGTTCGCTTCCCGGGACTTGACCGAGGAATCGAAGCAGGATCGCCCCGCCGTCCAGGTCGGCGATCCCTTCCGCGAAAAGCTCCTCCTCGAAGCCTGTCTCGAACTGCTCGCCAGCGGCGCCGTGGCCGGCATCCAGGACATGGGCGCTGCGGGCCTGACCTGCTCGACTTGTGAGACCGCCAGCCGCGCCGGCACCGGCGTCGAGATCGACCTCGAGAAAGTCCCGAAACGCGAACCCGGGATGACTCCCTACGAAATCATGCTCAGCGAGTCTCAGGAGCGGATGCTGATCATCGTAACAAAAGGACAGGAGCAGACCGTACGCGACATTTTCGAGAAATGGGACCTCCCCTACGCGGAGGTCGGCGTCGTCAACGACGACGGCATGATGCGCGTCCGCGTCGGCTCCGACATCGTGGCCGAAATCCCCGCCCACAAGCTCGCCGAGGACGCCCCCATCTACTCCCGCGAGGCCACCCCCCGTCCCGCCCCCGCCCCGCTCGGCCCGCTGCCCGACGCCGACCCGATCGCCGCCCTGCCGGCCCTCCTCGCCCATCCCAGCATCGCCTCCAAGAACTGGGTGTACCGCCAGTACGACCACATGGTCCGCGCCGGCACCTGCGTCCTGCCCGGATCCGATGCCGCCGTCTTCCTGGTCCGCGAAGCGAACAAAATCCTCGCAGCTTCGTCGGATTGCAACGCCTTCTACACCAGCCTCGACCCCCGGGAGGGCGCCAAAATCGCGGTGGCCGAGTCCGCCCGAAACCTCTCCTGCAGCGGCGCCGTACCGCTGGCCGTGACGGACAACCTCAACTTTGGAAACCCGTACAAACCCGAGAACTTTTGGCAACTCCGCGAATGTGTCGAGGGTCTCGCCGAGGCCTGCCGGGAATTTGGAACGCCGGTCGTGGGCGGCAATGTCAGCCTCTACAACCAAAGTCCTGCCGGCGCCGTGGACCCGACACCGACCGTGGGCATGGTCGGATTGATCGAGCAAGCCAGTCATATCACGACGCAGGCATTCAAGGCCGCCGGTGACGCGATTCTGCTGCTCGGCGATGTGGGGAATGAATTGGGCGGATCGCACTACGTGAAGGTTGTCCATGGCCGCAAGGCGGGTATCCCGCCGCGCCTGGATTACGCGAAGGAAAAGGCCGTGCAAGCGGCCGTGCGGGCGCTCATCCGGATGGGCTTTGTGCGGAGCGCGCATGACTGCTCTGAGGGTGGTCTTGCCGTGGCGCTGGCGGAATGCTGCATGAGCGGGGAAGCATTGTTCGGGGCGGAGCTCGACCTTTCAGCCGCGTTGAACGGGCGCGCCGATGAGTTGCTGTTCAACGAGTCGCAATCGCGGATCGTCATTTCCGTGCGAAGGGAAAATGCCTCGGCCGCGCTTTCGCTGGCTCACTGGCAGGGTGTCCCTGCGCGGCGGCTTGGCTTCATCGGCGGCGAGGATCTGCGGATCAAGGCCGGGGATCACGCATGGTCGTGGCCGGTCAGTGAGCTACGGGAGAAGTGGTGGGGCTCGATCCGGGCGTCGATGGAACAGGGTTGATCGCCGCGAGCGAGTCGGTGCGGAATGGCGGGGCCGGAAGGCCGGCGGCGTTGTAAAGGTTGCAGCCTTCGGGATAATTGTCCCAAGCATAGCGGACCGAAACGGGCGCGGGAACGGTCGGGCTGCTGACCACGACCGTGTCGCCGTCAATTTTTGCATCAGCGGGGACGAACGTATTGTCCGCCCCGGCGATGACGAAAGTCTTCAGCGGACCGCCCTTGGCGACGAGGCCGCCGCCGAGGTGGGTGAAATGGATGCGGATGCCGCCGTTCTCCGGCTGCGCGGAATCGTACATCGGGCCGGAATACTCGATCTTCTGTCCATACGCATTGGCGAGGGCAATGCGGGTGAGGCGGTCGCCGACATCCTGCTTGTCCTTGGGGTGGACGTTCTTCTCATCGCCGATGTCGATGGTGATGGCCATGCCGGTGTTGGGGAGCTTGAGGACGGTGGCCTGGGCTTCGCGGGTGGCGGGGGTGTTGCTCGGAGCCTTGAGGGCGGCAAGCTGGACGATGTAGAAGGGGAAATTGCCCTCGCCCCAGAGCTTGCGCCAATCGGTGATGAGTGCGTCCTGGACGCGCGGGTAGAGGGCGCGGCCCACTGCGCCGCCGACGATGGACTCGCCTTGATACCAGATGGCGCCGCGGATCGCGTACGGGATGATGGGATTGATCATGCCGTTGAAGAGCACGGTGGGATTGTGCTGGTCATGGACCGGATCGGGATCACGCGGGCCGCGGCGCCCGCGGGGAGCGGGAGCGGCGGCCAGGCCGGTCGAGGGCATGGGAGGCGGAGTGGCCATCGGGGGTGGGGTCGCGATGGGGGAAGGAGCGGAGACATCCTCGGAGGGAGGCGGGGCCACGACGGGATGGGGCATGGAGCGAAATTTTTGGACCGCTGCGTCGAAACGGGCGAGCATGGGGCTCAACTGGGGATCGGCGGCGAGGGCGTCGCGGCGAATCCATGCCTCCGCGGTGCTGGCGCCAAAGGCCATCGTGATGATTCCGACCGGGACATTGAGTTGCTTCTGCAAATCGCGGGCAAAGAAATAGGCGACGGCGGAGAACGCGGGGACGGTCTGGGGGCTGCACACTTCCCACTGGCCGGGAACGGAGGACTGGGGCTCGTAGGATTTGGTCGCGGTGCCGGTGAGGACGCGGATGTTTGGATAATTGGCGGCGGCGATTTCCTGGTCCTCGTTGGCGACACCGGCGAAGAATTTGACCTTCTTTGAGATGCTGAAGTCCATGTTGGATTGGCCGGAGGCGAGCCAGACCTCGCCGACCAGGACGTCTTCGAGATTGATGGGTTGCGCGGATTTTGACCCGGTGACGGTGAAGGTGCGGCTTTTATCGGAGGCGGCGAGGGGATCGAGATCCACGCGCCATGTGCCATCGGAGCCGGCGGCGATGGTCTTTTTCTGGTCTGCGAAATCGACGGTTACGACTTCGCCTGGAGCGGCGATGCCCCAGACAGGGACTTTCATTTCCCGCTGGAGAACCATGTGCGGGGTGAATGGGCTGGCGAGCTTGACCTCGGCGCGAACGGGAAGGGTGCTGAGGGCCAGGAGGAGAAGGGCGGTGCGGAGGGGGGACATAAGGGGGGAGGGGAATTTTTACAGAAGGAAGCAAAGGAAGGAGGCGAACAGGATTTTAACCACGGATATATCTCGCAGTTGCGGGAAGGACGGAAGGGGAGGGGGAAGTTAAGCAGAAGGGCGTCATTTCGACAGGCTCAAGGGAGCAAAGAGGGGAAGGGAATGGGAATGCCAGGGTGGTTAGAATGCTCTGAACGCATTAATCGGCGGGGGAGGAGGGGTTCAGGTTCAAGTGCATGTTCAAGTCGTGCCTGAGGCAGATCCGTCCATAGGCGGATACACGCTGGCGCGCCGGCGTAGGCGTGACGGACACAAGTTCGATTAAGCTTTTTTAGAGGACGGCCTTGCGGTGAACCCAGACGCTGTTGACCAGGCCGAGGGCGAACATGACCATCAGGACGAAGGATCCACTGTAGGAGATGAGGGGGAGGGGGACGCCGGTGATGGGGAGCATGCCGATCATCATGCCGACGTTCTGGAAGACGTGGGTGAAGATGAGTGCGGAGAAGCCGACGCAAAGGAGGACGCCGATATCGTCTGCGGCGCGATAGGCGACGATGAGACAGGTGATGAGGAGGAGAGCGAAGGCGCTGATGAGGACGACTCCGCCGAGGAAACCCCACTGGTTGGCGATGACGGGGAAGATGTAGTCGTTCTGGACTGCGGTCTGGGGCAGGGACTCGATCTCGACCTGGCTGTTGACGGACTTGAAGCCGAGACCGGCCCAGCCGCCGGAGCCGACGGCGTTGAGGGCCTGGTTGATGCCGTAGCCGGAGTTGAGGGGATCGAGATCGGGATCGACGAACGCGGTGATGCGCTGGCGCTGGTAGGTCTTGAGCCCGAAATTGATCATGATCGGGATGACGATAATGATGAGCAGGAAGATGCAGATGAGGTAGCGCTTCGGCATGCCACCGACGAAAAGCATGCCAAGGATGACGGGAACCCAGATGATGGCCTCGCCGAGATCGGGCTGGAGAAGGATCAGCAGCATCGGCGCGCCGCAGATGATGCCGCAGAGCAGCAGGCGAATGGCGGGATGCAGGTTGCGGAACTGGCTGAGCAGGATGGCGAGCACCATGATGCCGGCGATGACGGCTAGCTGGGCGGGCTGGAAATTGACGGGCCCGACCTTGATCCAGCTCCGCGCGCCATAAACGCGGGTGCCGATAAACCGGGCGAGGATGAGAAAGGCGATGCCGCCAAGGTACATGGGGAGGGCGCCCCATTTGACCCAGCGGTAATCGACGAGGCTGGCCACGAAAAATGCGACCATGCCGATGCCGACCCAGCCGGCCTGGCGACGCCAGAAATCGAGAACGACGGGATCGTCGCGCATGTAGGTGGCGCTGTAGATGGCGAATACGCCAAAGAGGGCCAGCGCCATCATGATGGCGAAGATGAGCCAATTCATGCCGAGGAATTTGCGAAGGAGTGGTGTCATCAGACGAATGCCGGGATGGCGGCGATCAGCTTGCGGGTATACTCGTGCTGCGGGTTGTTGTAGATGGCCTCCGCGCTGGCGGATTCGACGATCTTGCCGCGGTACATCACGAGGACATGGTCGCTGATGTGCTCAACGACGGCGAGATCGTGGGCGATGAAGAGATAGGTGAGGCCGAGCTGCTCCTGGAGATCCTGGAGGAGATTGACGATCTGGGCCTGGACGCTGACATCGAGGGCGCTGACCGGCTCGTCGCAGACGATGAAGCGGGGTTTCACCGCGAGGGCGCGGGCGATGCCGATGCGCTGGCGCTGGCCGCCGCTGAATTCGTGCGGGTAGCGGTTCATCATGTCGGGCATGAGGCCGACCTGGGTGAGGAGCTCGGCGACGCGGGCGCGCCGGTCGTCCCTGGTCATTTCACGGAAATGGATTTCAAGGGCCTCGCCGACGATGGCGAAGATGGTCATACGGGGATTGAGGGAGCCGAAGGGGTCCTGGAAGATCATCTGGATTTGGCGGCGCAGGGGGCGGAACTCGCGCTCGCCCATCGGGAGGATGTCCTTGCCCTCGAAAAGGATCTGGCCGGCGGTGGCGGCGGCGAGCTTGAGGATGGTGCGGCCAATGGTGGTCTTGCCGCTGCCGCTTTCGCCGACGAGGCCCACGGTGGAACCGGCCTCGACGGTGAAGCTGACGTCGTCAACGGCCTTTACGTCGTCGATGTGGCGGCGGAGGATGCCGCCGTGGACGGGGAAGTAGGTTTTAAGGTTTTTTACCTCCAGGAGTGGCATGTGCGGGACGGGATGGGACTTATGGGACCGATGGGACGAATAGGACTTATAATGGGCGGTTCATCCGTCAGCCAAGGAAGGCAGTCAGGGGGCTCGTGGGGGAGGCGGTCAGGATTGGGGTTGGGAGGCCGATTTCCCAGGCTTCGCGTCCGGCTTCGACGGCTTTGCGGAAGGCGCGGGCCATGCGGACGGGATCGGCGGCGATGGCGATGGCGGTATTGACGAGGACGGCCGAGGCGCCGATTTCCATGGCGAGGGCGGCATGGCTGGGGACGCCGATGCCGGCGTCCACGATGACGGGGATGTTGGCCTGCTCAATGATGATTTCGATCTGGGCGCGGGTCTCGAGGCCGCGGTTGCTGCCGATAGGGGAGCCGAGGGGCATGACCGTGGCGGCGCCGGCATCCTCCAGGCGCTTGGCGAGGACGGGGTCGGCGTTGATGTAGGGCAGGACGGTGAAGCCCTCGGCGGCGAGGATCTCGGTGGCCTTGAGGGTCTCGACGGGGTCGGGGAGCAGGTAGCGGGGATCCGGGTGGATCTCGAGTTTGATCCAACGCGGCAGGCCGGCCGCGGCGGCGAGATGGGCGAGCCGGACGGCCTCGGCGGCGTCCATGGCGCCGCTGGTGTTCGGGAGGAGGAGGTACTTGGTGGGGTCGATGAAATCGAGGATGTCCGCGGAGGGATCGTGGCGGCCGGAGAGGTCCGCGCGGCGGAGGGCGACGGTGACAATTTCCGCGCCGCTCGCCTCGATGGCGGCAGCCATGAGGGCGTTCGAAGCGAATTTACCGGTGCCGATCATGAGGCGGGAGGTGAATTCGCGTCCGGCGATTTTTAATTTGTGCGGCTTGTCGGCCATGGGGCTGGGATCCGGGAGGGAGTTTTTGACAGGATGGACGGGATTAACAGGATGAAATTGGGTGGGGCGGGGCCCTTTTGAAAATGTTTT
>Ga0302320_10012848_pt1 | contig 17537 bp, 12 predicted proteins | sample Bog_T0_3_FD_202130 | JGI IMG/M metagenome (GOLD analysis project Ga0302320, IMG submission 202130) | Peat permafrost microbial communities from Stordalen Mire near Abisko, Sweden - Bog_T0_3 | ecosystem: Environmental > Terrestrial > Soil > Wetlands > Peat | place: Sweden: Abisko, Stordalen Mire...
CTACGTGCCGGTGCTGCACTGGCGGGTGGAAAGTGGAGCGCTGCCGCCGGGGATTACGCTGGAAGACAACGGCGTGCTGCACGGAGCGGCGGAGCGGGCGGGCGAGTTTCAGTTTGTGGTGTCGGCGAGGGACGGCGGGAAACCGCAGCAGGCGGTGCAGAAGGGATTCACGATCAAGGTGGTGGAGGCGATCACGGTGGCGTGGAAGGTTCCGGCGCACGTGACGGCGAACCGGATCGACGGCAGCGTGGAAGTGTCGAACTCGACGGCGGACGACGTGGATTTGACGTTTGACGTGAAGGCGGTGGCGGAGAATGGTCGAGCCACGGAGATTGGGTACCAGCACTTTCCGTTGAAAAAAGGCACGATTGGAATGACGTTGCCGTTTGGCGAGACTTTGCCGCATGGGGCCTACGTGATAGATGTGAACGTGGTGGGCGAGGTGGCGAAGCGGAAGGCGATCTACCGGCAGAGAATGCAGACGCCGGTGGCGCTGCAGGTGGTGGTGGGGCCGTAGGGGCGGGCTTCGGGCTTCGGACTTCGGACTTCGGACTTCGGACTTCGGACTTCGGAATGGGATGCTGGTACGGTGGTCACGTTGACTTGAATTTGAAGTTTTTGCAAGAATGGCTTAGGTTTTGTCGGTCTTGTTCGTGCTGATCTTGCTCGTGCCGGCTCTGACTGGTAAGTATGGAATTGTTGCTCAATCTCGCATGGATGCTGTTGGCGGTGCCGGCTTACTGGCTGTGGCGGCGGGATGCGAGATCGCGGATGGCGCGCCGGATAACGGCGCTGCAGTGTTTGCTGGCGCTGGGATGTGTGCTGGTTCTGCTGTTTCCGGTGATCTCGGCGTCGGACGATTTGCACGCGATGCGGGCTGAGATGGAAGAATCGGCCAGCAGCAAGCGCACGGTGCGGCAGGCGGGAAGCGATAAGAACTCGGCCTGGGTAAACCGGCTGCAAGGGCCACCGGCGGTGGTGGCGAGCGCGGTATGGCTGGCTGCTCCGGAAGCGGGGCGGCTGGAAGTTTCGGTTGCATGTTTGACTCCGCTGACTGGGCCTTGCGATTTGCATGGCGGGCGGGCGCCGCCTGGTTCCCTCCTCGGGTAGTTCGCCGAATCATCCTTACAGAGTTGGTCTTTGCCGAATCGCTGGCCGGAGGCAGTAGGAAATCCGCAGCGGGCGTTCCTCATCTTTATTCTTAGGAAATCGTTACGGCGGGGACCGGATGCCCGGTAAAGATGCGTTCGCACCGGCGACAGTGTTACAGCCACTTTGAGTCGGCTCAAATCCAGCCCCAGCCCTAAAGGCGTTCTTGATTTCGGCTCATGCGGCATCGCTGAAGCGAGATGAGGGGCAGGCTGCGGTGATTGTGGGAGCGTTGATGCGAAGAACATTTTGGTGGTGCCTAATTCTGGTGGCGGGGGCTGCGGGTCTGGCTGCGGCGCAGGTGACGCCGCAGACCGCGCAGCCGCCGACGACGGCGCCGCCGCAGGCCTCGACTTCCCACGTTTGGACCTGGGAGCAGGTGAAGGACCGGTTGGAGCTGAATAATCCCACGCTGCTGGCGGGGAAATTGAATATCAGCGAGTTGGAGGCGCAGGAGATTACGGCGCATTTGCGGCCGAATCCGAATCTGGGGCTGCTGGCGGACCAGATCGATCCCTTTCCGGGCGGGCCGGCGCATGGACCGTTTGCTTACTGGCTGCCCTCGGCGACGGTGAGTTATCTGCACGAGCGGGCGCACAAGCGGGAGTTACGGACGGAGAGTGCGAAGAAGGCAACGGCGATCGGCATTTCGCAACAGGACGACCTGAACAGAAATCTTCTGTTCAATTTGCGGGGAGCGTTTGTGCAGATACTGCAGCAGAAAGCCGTGCTGCAGATGGCCAAGGACAACCTGGAGTACTACGACCACGTGCTGAAAATCAGCCGGGACCGGTTCGGGGCGGGAGATATTGCGCAGATCGATTTGGACCGGCTGGAGTTGCAGCGGGTGCAGTACGAATCGGATCTGCAAACGGCGGACGTGAATCTGCGGACGGCGAAGATCAACATGCTCACGCTGCTCAACGATCGAACACCGGTGGAGCAGTTCGATGTGGCGGGCGTGTTCGACTTCAGCGATCAGATCGAGGCTTTGGATTTTTACCGGCAAACCGCGCTGGATACGCGGCCGGATTTGAAGGCAGCAGTGCAGGCGGTGGACAAGGCGCAGACCGATTACAAGTTGGCGGAAGCGAACGGATCGACGGATCCGACGATCAGCTTCGATGTGGGGCGGAATCCTCCGATCGATGCGTATATCGGAGTGGGAGTGAATTTTCCGCTGCGGATCTTCGATAGGAATCAAGGGGAGAAACTGCGCACGAAGATCGACATCACGCGCAATGAGCGGCTGCGGGATGCGGCGCAGGCGCAGGTGTTCAGCGACGTGGATTCGGCTTACGCCACGTTGAACAGCAATCTGATTCTGTTGCGGCCTTACAAGCAGAAATATCTGGCGCAGGCGGTAAGGGTGCGGGACACGATTTTCTTTTCCTACCAGCATGGCGGAGCGTCGCTGCTGGACTTTCTGAATGCGGAGAGCGATTACCGCACGGTGGAATTGAGTTACGTGAACCTGGTGGGATCGTATTTGACGGCGGCGGCGCAGTTGAATCTGGCCGTGGGGCGCGAGGTTATGCAATGAAGAGTGGATGGATGGAGAGCGAGTTGGTTGAGCAGGCAAGATCTACGCTGCCGACGGTTGCAGTGGATTCCGCCTCGCTTCGCTTGGCGGGACGGGCGAAGGCGCCCGTCGCCACATGTGCCGTGGTTGTGCTGGGATTGCTTTTTGTCGGCGGATGCAATGGCGGTAAGGCGGACCCGAAGGCTGAGGCTCCGCCGGCGGCGAAGGTCGAGGCCGATCTGGACGCCAACAACTTCAAGGTGGACCATCCCGAACAGTTCCCGTTGGCAACAGCGGTGGAGCATAAGGAAGCGCCGGCTTTGAATGTCACGGGCGTGGTACAGCCGGATATCAACCGCGCGGTGCCGGTGATCTCGCTGGCGGCGGGACGAGTGGTGGAGATTAAGGCGAGGCTGGGCGATGTGGTGACGAAGGGCCAGTTGCTGCTGAGAGTGCGGAGCAACGACGTGGCGGGGGCTTACCAGACTTACTTGAAGGCCGAGAACGATGAGCGGTTGGCGCGGGTACAGCTCGAGCGGCAACAAATTCTCTACGACAAGGGCGCGGTGGCAAAGAGCGCACTCGAACAGGCGGAGGCCGCCGAGAAGGACGCCAAGGTCGATCTGAATGCGGCAATGGAACAACTGCGGTTGCTGGGCATCGACAAGGATCATCCATCTGGGATCGTGGATATAACCGCTCCGATCTCGGGTGTGATCACCGACCAGCAAGTTACAACCGCGTCGGGCGTGACGGGGTTGGGGTCGCCCAATCCGTTCACCATCTCCGATCTTTCGTATGTCTGGATCGTTTGTGACGTTTACGAGAACGATCTGGACGCGGTAAAGATCGGCGATTATGCGGATATCCATCTGAATGCCTATCCCGGCCGGGCTTTCAAGGGACGAATCGATAACATCCTGCCGGTGCTCGATCCCACTCTGCATACGGCGAAGGTGCGGCTGGAAGTGCCGAATCCGGGAGTGATGCGGGTGGGGATGTTTGTGACAGCAACCTTCTACGGCAAGCAATCGGAAGCGCGGGCAGCGGTTCCGGCAACCGCGATTCTGCACTTGCACGATCGCGAGTGGGTCTATGCGCCGTTGAGCGCGGGGCATTTCAAACGGCTGGAAGTGGTGACGGGGAAGATGCTGCCCAACAACATGCAGGAAGTTGTTTCCGGGCTCAAGGCTGGGGATCAAGTGGTATCGAACGCTCTGGCACTGCAGAACACGGTGGAGCAATAAATGATTCGGCGCCTCGTCGATTTCGCTCTGGGTAACCGGCTGCTGGTCTTGGGTCTGGCGCTGATGCTGTTCGCCGGCGGGGTGGTTTCGTTTGAGCGGCTGCCGATCGAGGCGTATCCCGACGTCGCCGACAACTACGTTGAGGTCATCACGCAGTGGCCGGGAATTTCCGCAGAGCAGATCGAACAGCAGGTCACAATTCCGCTCGAGGTCGTGATGAACGGCATTCCGCACGTGGTGCATCTGCGTTCGTTCTCGCTGTTCGGACTGTCCGACCTGAAGCTGATTTTCGACGACGAATCGGATAACGACTGGAACCGGGAACGGGTTCTGGAGCGGCTGAGCCAGGTCACATTGCCGCCGAACGTTGTGCCGCAAATGGGCACGGACTGGAGTCCGGTCGGGCAGATTTATTTCTTCACTTTGCACAGCACGAATCCGGCATACGACGCGATGGAGTTGAAGTCGATTGAAGACTGGGTCATCGAAAAGAATTTCAAAGCGGTACCGGACATTGTGGACGTTTCCAGCTTCGGCGGCCCCACCCGCGAATATCAGGTTCGGGTTGATCCCAACAAACTGGTGGCTTATGGGCTGAGCCTGGCGCAGGTCGAGCAGCAGCTGACGAACAACAACGTGAACGCGGGCGGAAGCTTCATCCAGGAAGGTTTGCAGCAGATCAACGTGCGTTCCGTGGGATTGGTCGACCACGTTCACGACATTGAGCAGACGGTCATCCTGACCAAGAATGGCACACCGCTGCGGATCAAAGACATTGCTGTAGTTTCGCAGGGTCCGAAGATTCGGCTGGGACAGTTTGCCAGAGCCTGCAGCGCTTGTCCCTACGGTCCCAACGGTGCGATCCGGCGCGAGGACGGAAAGATCATCGATAACGACGATGTGGTGTCGGGCATCGTGCTGTTGCGGAAAGGCGCGGCGGCGGACACGGCACTGCAGGGCATTCACGAGAAAGTGGAGGAACTGAACAATCACATTTTGCCGCCGGGCGTGAAGGTCGTTCCCTTCATCGACCGCAGCGAACTCGTCCACTTCACCAGCCACACCGTAATTCACAACCTGACGGAAGGCATGATCCTGGTATCGATCATTCTGTTTCTATTTCTCGGAAACATCCGGGGCGCGTTCATTGTCGCGGCGACGATTCCGTTCTCGCTGTTGTTTGCGTCGATTTGTTTGGACTTGAGGCACATTCCCGCGAACCTCCTGTCGCTGGGAGCGCTGGATTTTGGCATGGTGGTGGACGGCGCGGTGGTAATGATCGAAAACATCGTCCGCCATTTGGGCTTCAAGAACGGGGATAACAAGACTCCCAACGAAAAAATCAGTGAGGCCTCGCACGAAGTTCAGCGCCCAGTGTTCTACGCGATCGCCATTATCATTACCGCTTACTTGCCGATTTTCACGCTGCAGCGGGTCGAAGGACGGCTTTTTCATCCCATGGCGTGGACCGTGGCATTTGCGCTGCTTGGGGCATTGCTGTTCTCGATTGTGATCGCGCCCGTGCTGGCAAGTTTCGCCTTCGCCAAGGGAGCGAAGGAATGGCACAACCCGGTCATGCAATTTTTGACCGAGCGGTATCGCGTCGCGGTGCGGTGGGCGATTCGCCATCGTGCGGTCACTGTGGGCGTGTGTTTGGTTCTGGCGGCCATTGGAAATTATCTGGCCTTCAGCGGCACCATCGGTTCGGAATTTCTGCCTCACCTGGATGAAGGCGCGCTCTGGGTGCGGGGCACGCTTGCCCCCAGCACCGGGCCGGATGAAGGGATCCGAGTGGCAAACCAGGCCCGCATCGTACTTTGCTCTTTCCCCGAAGTTCCGCAATGCACGAGCCAGGTGGGGCGTCCGGATGACGGGACGGATACGACTGGGTTTTTTAATACCGAGTTCTTTGTCGACCTCAAGCAGAAAGAAGACTGGCGGCCTGTCTTTCATCAGAACAAAGACGAACTCATCGCGGCCATGGGGCGCGAACTCGACAAAATCCCCGGCGTGGTCTGGGGGTTCTCTCAGCCCATTGAAGACAATATGGAAGAGGCTGTGAGCGGGGTGAAAGGCGCGCTGGCCACCAAGATTTACGGCGACGACTTGAAAGTCCTCGAGGAAAAGAGCGATGAAGTCGTAAAGATCATGTCCCAGATCAGAGGCATTGAAGACCTTGGAGTCTTTCGCGTGCTGGGCCAGCCCAATCTGAACGTGACTGTAGACCGCGACGCTGCGGCCCGTTACCAGATCAACGTTGCGGATGTGCAGGACGCGGTGCAGACCGCGGTGGGCGGGAACGCGCTCACGCAGGTTCTGAAAGGTGAGGCGCGCTACGACCTTACGATGCGCTACCTGCCGCAATACCGCGATACGAAAGAAGCAATCGAGAAGATTCGTTTGCTATCGCCCTCGGGAGAACGAGTATCGCTGGCACAACTCTGCAAGATCAGCGAGACGGATGGCGCCTCGGAAGTTTATCGCGAGGGCAATCGGCGTTATGTTGCCATCAAATATAGTGTCCGCGGCCGCGATCTCGGCAGCACGGTGGAAGAGGCGATCAAGAAGGTAAACGAAGGAGTCAAGCTGCCCACCGGATACACCTTTTATTGGGAAGGCGAGTACCAGAGCCAGAAGAGGGCAAATGCGCGGCTGCTCATCGTGTTGCCCATTACTATCCTCATCATCTTCGTCATCCTGTACACGATGTTCAAATCCTTTAAGTGGGCGATGTTGATTATGGCGAATGTTGCCATCGCACCCATTGGCGGTCTGCTGGCGCTTTGGTTCACTGGCACCAATTTCAGCGTTTCCTCTGGAGTGGGATTCCTGGCGTTGTTCGGCGTGTCGGTGCAGACCGGAGTAATCATGCTGGAATACATCAACCAGCTTCGAGCACGGCGGTTTACGATCGAGGATGCCGCTGTAGAAGGTGCGGTCTTGAGATTGCGGCCCATTATGATGACCATGCTGGTGGCGACTCTAGGACTGCTGCCGGCCGCGCTCTCGCACGCGATTGGGTCGGATTCTCAGCGTCCGTTCGCGATTGTTATTGTTGGAGGCCTCATTGCCGCCCTCATCATGAGCATCTTTCTGTTGCCGACGATTTACGTCTGGGTGGCTGGCGAGCGCGATGTGCTGCCCCGGTCCGAAGAAGGGTTTGAGGTGGGTGAGCATGTGGATTAGCCGCTGGATTGTGTATCCTGAACCGTACACGGTGGTTGACGGGACCAATTCATGGCGGAAAAATCCGATGCGCGCGCGGAAGAAGTTCTGGCCCGGCTTGAGGTCGACCTCGAACGGCTAAAGGAGGCCTTCGGCCTGCTGGGCGTGAGTGCCTGCTCGTGGTGCAACAAGTTCTTTCGCCGATCCGATCCTGGAGCGCTGTTCGATGCCGGGGAACTGGTTTGTTACGGCTGCATTCGCGAATGGTGGCCGCAGCACTCGGCTCAGCTCAGCGCCAAAGACCGCGAAATCCTCGAGGGCAAACTCGTCTTCTGGCTGCGCGACCACCATCATGCGGAAACGTTCAAAGACCCGGCCAAGCTCCCCGAGAGTTCACTGCAGGAACTGAACATTGTCGCCAACTGCCTGGAATGCCACGGAACCGGAAAATCATTGGGGCAGGAACACTGCCGCTTCTGCGAAGACCGGGGGACGGTGTGGGTGGTGGTTTCGCGGAAGCAGTAAGCAGTTAACGGTGAGGCAGTTCTTGGCTTACGCACTGGGCCGGTTCTGCGGGAGATCTTTCACTGCGCCTGAAGAACGGCTTCGTTCAGGATGACGCCATGGTGAGATGAGGGTTTCAGATGCTGGAGGCGCAAACAAAAAATAGAGAGTTCCGAGGTGGTGTTGAGTCCATTCGTCTCAGCCAGTAGCTCGCGTTAGACCCTTGCTTGACCTGCTGTGCCGCTTCCCTTGCGGGCGCTCTGCATGCGATCTTTGCTCGGGCTCCGGGCTTACCGCCAACCGGACAAACCTACCCAACGCCTCGGAACTCTATCCTGCCTTCAACTGGGCTTCCCGTTCTCCTCGACCAGCGCTTTGCTATAGACCCTTACTTGCCTTCCCTCTTCATTTTGCAACGTTGAGGGTGACTGAGCTTGAGCCCCGGACGCCGCACCAACCGGAAAAACTTAAGAAACTGTCAAAGAACGATTCTGTTTTTACTCCTTCTATTGCAGGAGTCAATGAAAACTGTGCGACTTTATCTGATTTATTTTCAATCGAGTGCAGGCTGTCCACAGGCGGGTGACCGGATTTTGTGCAGGTGCAGCGAGCAATTTCTCGCAGAAGGCAGGCGGGGCGCCGGTTTTCGCGATTCCCGATGCAGGCAGGTGAGAGGGTGCGCATTCTCAAAGCTGTTTCACGGCTGTGAATATCGGGTGAAAGGCGCGCTGGGCAAGGGATCTGGCAAATCCTGTGGCATGAGGGTTGCGATGGCAACGACAATTGGAATCGAGCGTGTTCCTCGAATCGCAGCACATTAGGGCTTAATCGCTTGACAACACGGGTAAGTCTGCTAGAGTTCGAGAAAAGCTTGACAACCTAACGACTCGCAGGTGCCCAGGTTATGAAGAATGTTTATGAAGTTCTGAGGCAGAAGGAAATAGAACTGACGCGGCTGGAGAAAGAAGTGGAAGCGCTGCGCCTGGTGGCTCCGTTGCTCTCCGAAGAAAAGGAAATGAACTCCGACATGGTGAAGCCGGCACTGCCCACCGCGGTGAATGGACCGCAGCAGCCCATGCGCATACCGTCGCCTCCGGTGGTGGCGGGAGCGCAGCCGGTGCGCGCCGCCGGTTGGGACGATAGCGCGAAGCGCTGGCCGTAGGAGTTTGCCAAGCTTCCTCCATTCGAGCGCTCGGCCTTTGCGGTTGCGCTGCGGCTTGCCCTGACTGGTGGGGAAGGAAATTCCTCCTTCAGTCTTGCAGTCTTGGTCGAGCCGCTTTGAGAATGTCATGAGCTTGCTGGATAAAGTTCTCTCTCGTCAGCCCAGCCGCACCGAGTTCGCCCAGAAAATCATCCGGGCCTTTCGCGAGGCTGGAATCGAGCAGGTTGAGCCGTCGGAAAGCGAATTCTCTCTCAAACTGGGCGGCGGATCGACGGTTTTTCTCAGCAACGTATACGCAAACTACTGCAGGGTCAAGCGCAGCCTGCGAGAGACTGTGATCTCAGAATTCGTTACCGCGGCCGCCTCCATTCCAGCGCTTCCTGTAATTCCATCCGACTTCGCGATGGTGAAACCCAGCCTGATGCCTGTCCTGCGAGATGCCGCCTCGTTCAGCATAGAAAGTCTCATGAACCGCAAGAACGGCAGGGGCGCTGCTCCCTCTGTGCCCCCGTTCGGTGGGGGGGATTTGGTGACAGTTGATCCTGGAATGGGCGAGCTGACCAAGCCTCTTGCCGGAGGATTGGTGGTTGGACTCGCCTACGACACTGAACACACAATTACCTCAATCGATCGCGATCATTTTGAGGAGTGGGGTGTCAGTCTCGAAGAAGCCTTCAAAACAGCCAAGGACAACCTTTGGGAGAAAACCGATCCTGGCCGTTTTGCCGGAGAAGGCGGCGTCTACTCGGGCGAGTGGCACGATTCCTACGACAGCTCGCGCATGCTGCTGACTGAGGTGATCTATCGTCTCTCGGTGGACGGTGATCCCGTCGCGTTTGTTCCCAACCGCGACCAACTCTGGGTGACCGGGACGAACAACCTGGCAGGCCTGACCGCCCTCTTGAAGGCTGGGGCGGAGAGTCACTTCAAACAAGGGCATCCGCTGTCGCCCGACCTCTACGTGCTGCTGGATGGAACCTGGAAGTTGTACGTCCCCGAAGATCAGTCTCTGCGAGACCTGTTGCTGCCCCTCAAAAGGCAAAGGGACGCAATCGACTATTCCCAGCAGCAGGGACTTCTCAACGACATTCACAAGCTGGAGGAGATCGACATCTTCGTGGCTAGCTACAAGATCTTCGAGCGGGAGGATGGAAGCTCCTACAGCGCCTGCATCTGGTCGAACGGCATAGACAGTTCGTTACCCCAGGCCGAGAATATTGCGTTCCTGGTGGACCTTGAGGGCAAAGATCATTTCGTGGTGCCCTGGGACGCTGCGGTATCGGTGGTTGGGAGCCTGTTGGAGCAAGAACCTGGCTTGATGCCGATTCGTTACCGGGTCCGGCAATTTCCGAACGCCGAGCAGCTAATAGAATTGCGCAAGTTCGCAGTGTGAACAACCTGCAGTTCGTGCGGTCCGGTCTAACCCCCTACAATCTCTCGCAGCGCTGCCAGCAGCCGGTCTACTTCTTCGGCGGTGTTGTAATGCACGAGGCCGATACGGAGGAAGCCGCCGGACTTTTCTACGTCGAGGCGCTCGGTGAGGTTCAGGGCATAGTAGTTTCCATCCCAGGTGAAGAAGCCACGGTCGCCGAGTTTCGTGGCGAGTGCTAGTGGAGTTTGGTCTGCGGTTTGATTGATTACGCGCAGGGCTAGCGTGGGGCAGCGCCAGGCGAAGCAGGAGGGATCGGTAATCCCGTAGATTTTTAGCTGCGGAATTTCGGAAAGGCCGCTGATCAAGCGATGCAGCAGCGCGTGTTCGTGGCGATGAATCGATTCGAACGCGGCGATGATGGCGGCGCGGCGGGTGGATGTGGCCAGAGATCGAGCTTCGCTCGATGGACAGCCGAGGGCGGCTGTCCCCACATGGCTCGTGGTAGTCTCTGCATTTCTTGTGCCCAGGTCGGCGATGTAGTCGACGCAGGCGGTGATGCCGGCGATGCACTCGTGGTTGAGCGTGCCCCACTCCCAGCGGTTGGGAACGGCGTCGGTGAGCGGGCGGACTTTGTACGGACGCAGGCGCTGCAGGTGCTCGCGCTTGCCGAAGAGGACGCCCATGTGCGGTCCGAAGAATTTGTAAGTGGAGCAGACGAGGAAGTCGCAGTCGAGGGCCGTGACGTCGATCAGGCCGTGCGGGCTGTAGTGGACGGCATCGACGTAGGCGAGCGCCCCAGCGGCGTGGGCGATGCGAACGATTTCTTTGACGGGATTGATGGTGCCGACCGCATTCGAGGCGTAGCCAATGGCGACAAGTTTCGTGTTCTTGTTGAGCTTCGCCGCGAGATCCTCGACGTCGAGAGTGCAATCTTCCCGGTGAATCTCGGCCCAGCGGATGGTTACGCCTTTTTCTTCGAGGGCGAGCCAGGGGGAGACGTTGGCGTCGTGATCGAGGCGCGTGACCAGGATTTCATCGCCGGGGCCGAGGTCGCGGCCAATGGCGCGGGACATCATGTAGGTCAGCGTGGTCATGTTGGGACCGAAGACAATTTCGTCGGCGGCGCAATTTAGGAAGTCGGCCATAGCGGCGCGGGCGTCGGCGAGCATGACGTCGGTGTTGCGGCTGGTGGCGTAAGCGCCGCCGGTGTTGGCGTTGTCGCGGCGCAGGTAGTTGGAGATGGCGTCGATGACGCGCTGCGGGACTTGCGTTCCTCCGGGGCCGTCGAGGAATACGGCGGGGTGTCCGTTAACGGTTTGGGCGAGCGCGGGGAATTGGGCGCGGATGGACGGGAGGTCGAGAGCGGTGGAGAGGGTTTCAGTCGCGGGCATGGTGGTGATTTAGTTTTATCACGATGAGGGCGTGTACGCGTCCGGAGGACGCCTGATCGTAGTCCGGCGTTTCAACGCCGGGTGGGTTCCATCGGGAGAATAACCGTGCGCCCCGTAGAGGCGCTTGAAACGGTTGGTCCGATGCCTCGCGATCGTTTCAGGCATCCCTACGGGATGCGGTTCCATGAAATTGCTTGGTCACCCGGCGCTGAACGCGCCGGGCTATTTTCAGGCGTCCTTCGGACGCGGACATTGGTGGGTGCACGAGATCCTTCACTCCGCCTGAAGAACGGCTCCGTTCAGGATGACCCCACGGGTGAGATGACGGCGTTTCTCAGAAAGACGGCATTGCCGACTGGCACGCCCCACTCATTCGCCAGCGAAATGCGAATGAGAGGAGCGTGCTCGGCGGGTCGATTGCCCTGGCTGGTTGGCTAAGGCGTTCCGGTGTTGATCTGCATGTAGCTGGAGCAGAAAATTCCTTTCGTAGGCGTGGTAAGTGTGGAGAGAACCCCGACTGTACCTTCCGGAGACAGAGTCGTTGTCTTGGTGATGGGCACTGGCGGAACCGTGATTGGCTGCGACAAGGAGAACAGGTTCGTCATGGTGTTTTGATCGGTCAGCCAGGCGTTCCAGGTGGTGGCGACGTTGTTGCCCACGGTGAAATTCATGGTCAGGGTGCTGGTGGTTGCGTTGTAGGTGAGGGCGTTTTTCAGGGTGCAGGGCGGCGGTGGGATAACCTTGCAATTGCCGACGAGACACGAGACTTCCAGGCTGTAGGTGGCGGTCCCGTCGTTGCCGGCTACGGAGACAAATGCCATCATCGTGCCATCTTGAGTGGGCGTAGCATCGAGCTGGACTGTAAGCCCGCCGAACGATATGTTTGTGCACCCCGAGCCAGCGCTGGTGCCGGTGGGAGAATAAAGGGTCATGCACAGGTTTTGGGAGGCGCCGCTGGGAAGAGTAGCGGACACCTCGTAGGTGCCAGTTGTAACCACCCCGAAGGTGAAGGCATTCGAGTCAGTCAGTTCGGCAATGTCTCCGTCGACCACGGTCGAGAGAGTGACTCCTTGGGCGTTGGGGGGGAACGGGTAGAGACGTTCCAGCGACACCGCATAGTTGACCGTGGCCGTAGAGGTCTCAGTTATATCGATGGTATAGGTGCCGGTCGCGGTCAGTGTCTGGTCGGTCACGACGGAAAACCCTCCGAACGAAATGTTGGTGCACCCGGAGTAGACCGACACCGCGCTCGGGTTATAGAGGGTCAGGCAGATGTTGGTAGGGGCCGAGCCGTCTATCGCCACAGCAAGCTGATAGGTATCCCCGCTGGTTCCACTGAACACGAAGGAATCGATGTCCCCCGCGGTTTTCAGGGTGCAGTTGGCACCGGTGAGGACCTCGCCGTCTCCGATGGGCACATTCTGTTTAGGTTCGACGGGACAGTCCGCAGTCGAAGCCTGTGCGGCCCGGGGGACGAGCAGAAGGCCGAAAAGCAGGGCTGCCAGTGATAGCGCAAACCTGGTTGATATTTTCATGATGTTCCTCCTAAAAGGATTTGTTGGAGCCGGAGGGAGGTGATTTGCTGCGCCCGGCTTAAACTACGCTCCAAGCCCGGTGATGCTAGCACGAGACAGTGGGGCTCTTGGACCTGGCGAGCGAAGATGATATGAAGTTGGTATGAAGTCAGAGGTGTTACTGAGTCTGGGCGGCGACGAACTCTGATTTACAGCCGGCAAGGCATCGGACTTTTTGGAATTCGGCCTGTTCTTCCGGACTGAAGGGGTGGGCGTCTTTGCCTTTTACATAGAACTGCGCATGAGCGCTCCGAAACTGCTCATCCGCGTAGGCTGTCACCAAATGAAAATTGTTGTCGAATTCGTACCAGATGAAGCAGCCGGTGGGATGCAAGCATTCCGCCACCGAGAATCGAATGCTGCCGTGTTCGACGGTGGCCTCCAGGCCTTCGTTGTAGACGGACAGCGCTTTATTCAAATCGCTGCGGGGAAACAACAGGCGGAGCCGCTCCTGGGCAACGCCCATGCCGTGGATTTGAAGCTCCGGCCGCGCCGCCTCGGTGGAAGCGCCGAAGAGCTGGTCGGGATCAAGCACGAGCAATGTCGCTTGATGATAACCATTGCTGATTCCTGTGGCTACTATCTCCTCCCGCCCGTCGCCATCGAGGTCGGCCAAGGTAAGGTGTTCCAGATGCCCGGAATGCCAGTACTCAGAGATCGTCTTGCCATTGGAATCGAGGATGGCTATCTGATTGGGCCACCAGGGATCATGGATACTCGAAACGACGATCCGGGGAGGCTTCTTCTTGGTTGCCTTCAGCACGCTGAGGGCGACACTCCTATACGTGGCGGGTGTCCCATGGAGCTCCGGCAAGTCTCTCCCCGGCGTCCAACGCCATTTCTCATTACCTCGATCCGAATAGCAGATGAGCGTTGTCGAGTGCGACATGGGGCTAACGGCCGGGAGATAGAGGAAAAGAACGCTAGTATGGCCGTCATTATCCAGATCTCCGAACCAGATGCGCGTCGCTATGCCCTGTTCGTAATACCAGTCGGGCGAGAATCCTTCAGGAAAGCTCTTGCTCCAAAGCTCCTTTCCTTCCGCATTCAGAATCGTAAGTGTAGAACCGTCCAGGCGCCCGGACTGGGGCCGGCCATGCGCTGTCAGCATTCGGACGGGAATGTAGGCCACAATGCATAGGGCTGCTATCGCGGCCATCGCAACCATCGTCTTCAGGCCTCTGCGGGAGTTTACCGGCGGACCTGGCGGGAGATCCTCGATACCGCCGCGGGGTTTCGCTATGATCCAACGCTTTTCAGGCAGGCCATCGGGGCCGGGCACCGTACGATTGGGCAGGCAAATCGTGATGGGGTCGGCCTTGCCCTCCCGGTTGTAATAGGACTCCAGCGCGTGTCGCAGCCGATTCATCTCTGTGGCTACATCTGCAGAGCTCTTTGTCTTCGTCTCGTTCGGCCAGAGTTCCTTGATTACACGGTCGGGCTTCAGCGTGGCTTGAGCGTCCATGTTCCGATGCAGAACTTCCAAGAGCTTCCGAAGCTGGCCCTTGCTCGCGAAGCTATGGCTCCGCAAGATTTTCTCGATCTGGGCGCTGATGGCAGCCTGATCCATGGCTCGACGAACTCTATACCATAAGTGCAGGGAAATGCAGCCCTTGATCTTCGAGATTCCTTCCGGGGCTCGGCGGCGAGTGAAAGAGGTTGCACATGGATCGACGCCGCAGTTCGTTAGCGCAGGGAGATATCAGGCCGCACAGCGCGCACAAAATCCGCCAGCATGCCATACGCGGTTGCGTACAGGCCAGGATTTTCTTCGGTGATGGCTAAGCCGGGGAAGATGTCGGTTTCGAAATGAATGTAGGACGAGGTGCCGGCGATTTGCGCCATGGGATCGGTGAGCGGGATTTGTTCGGGACGAACGCTGGCGGTGACTCCGCTTGCTGTTTTCTTTACGCGGCAGATTAGTTTGTAAGGACGATCTTCTTTTCTTGCCGCACGCACGGCTTCCCCGCTCAGGCCGCGAATCCCTTCACGGTCGATTGCTTCGAGCTTTATCGGAACATCCATCAGCACCGTGATCAGCGCGGCGGTTTTTACGGCGGCATCCCAGCCGTCGATGTCATGCGTGGCGTCGGTTTCGGCGATGCCGAGGGCTTGCGCCTTCTTCAAAGACTCGTCAAAGCTGCGGCCGTTTTCCATCTCGCTGAGGATCACGTTGGTCGTGGAATTCAGAATTCCGTGAAAGCCTTGCAGATGGATGGTGGGAAGTTGATCGAACAAAGAAAAGACGGGAACGCCATCCATCACGGTGGATTCGAACAGGAAGCGCTTGCCTTGCGCGGTGGCCAGATCGCGGAGTTCGCGGTAGGCGTGGACGATTGGGCCTTTGTTGGCGGTGATGGCGTGGGCTCCGTGCTCGAGCGCGGCGCGGATGTGATCGACGGCGGGCTGTCCACTTTCCAGGTTGAGCGCGGTGGCCTCGAACAGAACGTCGGCGTGCGCGGCGGAGAGCCAGTCGCGCACGTTATCGCGGGGTTCAGGATGGTGGGGCGCGAGCGTTCCTTCGGTCCCGCTCAGGGCGGGCTCGGCCCGCGTAGGGTTGGGGAGTTCATCGGAAGACAGCGCCAGCAGGGCTGCTTGATCCAAGCCATCGGGGTCGGCGATCCATCCCAGGCGGCGGGTTGCGACTCCGGTGATGCGGAAGGAAATTCCGTGGCGCTCGCGCAGTTCCTGCTCACGGTCGAGCAGCAACCGGACCAGAGTCCGGTTCACGTTGCCGAAACCGAGCAGGCAGAGTTTGTAGGTGTGAATGCGGATTCCCTCGCGCAGGGGCTAAAGCCCCGGTCAGTTAACGAAGCTAACGCGGCGCTGAAGCGCCGCTCTTCCACGGTGCTGCCGACCCCTGTTTTCCGCTAGTAAGTGCTAGCCCATCACGGTGGTGTGCTCGGGTTTTATTTTGTAGAGCACGCGCACTTCGCCGGGCTGGCCATAGGGATATTTATCGACGCCGAGATACTTTTTGGCCATCTTGTCGATGTGAGCGCTGGCGCCATCCTCGGTGATCTCGACGACGCGGCCGCGGATTTCGAGATAGCGGTAGGGATTCTCGGGATCGACCACGGCCAGAGAGACGCGGGGATCGCGGCGCACGTTGCGGTCCTTCTGGCGTCCTTTGGCGGAATTGAAGATGACGTGCTCGCCGTCGAAGTCGCACCACACGGGCGTGACCTGCGGGCGCCCGTCGGGCATCAGCGTGCCCAGGCTGGCGAATGCGCGCTTCTGAAACAGATCGCGGTACTTCTCCGGGATGACTTGCGACATGAAGGCCTCCTTGCCACGGTGCAATGGAATTAACCAGACATTATAGATCGGGGCGGGCGAAGCCGCAGGAGCGAGCCGGGCGGCGAACCGGCGGGACGCGCTTCCGGTTTTCTGTGCGTCCGTTTAGAATGGCAAGCTTACTGGAATTCAACAAGGTTTCCTCGGAGGCAGCGCGCACGGATTTATGTTTCCCCCACGATACCCTAGCATTATAGTAGACTTTGGACCTGGCATGCCATAAGGAGAACTGGACTCTATGTTTACCGCATCCCGCGCAAATAGACGCAAGGCCAATTCGGTTGGGTTACTAATCCTGCTGCTGGCGCTGGCGCTTGCATTCTCGCCGCTGGCGAGCGCACAAGGTGTGAAGTATCCGCAGACCATCGTCTTTATGACCGACTTCGGCGTGGTGGACGATTCCGTGGCCATCTGCCGGGGTGTGATGTATTCGATCATGCCGGAGGTGCGCATCGTCGACCTGACTCACCAGGTGACGCCGTTCTCCATTCTCGATGGCGCGCGTTTTCTTTACGGCGCCACGCCTTACTTTCCGGCGGGAACGGTTTTCGTGGTCGTGATCGATCCGACGGTGGGCAGCACGCGCAAGGCGATCGTCGCCAAGTCGAAACGCGGGCAATATTTTGTGTTGCCGGATAACGGATTGCTCACGCTGGTGGAGCAGCGCGACGGCATCGAGGGCGTACACGAGATCGCAAATACGGATTGGATGATCGGCACCAAGCTGTCGTCGACGTTCCACGGGCGCGACATCTTTTCTCCCGTGGGAGCGCACGTGGCGCGGGGCGAGGATTGGACGAAGGTGGGTCCGGCGATGCCGGTTGCGTCGCTGGTGCGTTTGGAATTGAAGGCGGCGCGGCTGGACGATCGCGGGATTACGGCCGAGGTGATTGCGACCGACGGTCCGTTCGGCAATCTGGTCACGAACCTGGACGCGGAGGATTTTCTGAAGCTGGGCTACCAGCGCGGGCAGGAAGTTCCGGTGAGGGTCGGGGAGAAAGAGTTGAAGATCAAGTTTGTGCGAACTTTCAGCGATGTGGCGCTGGGGCAGCCTTTGCTGTATATCGACTCGCGCGGGCATTTCGCGATGGCGGTGAACCAGGGAAGTTTCTCGGCGGTGTACGGGGTGAAGCCGCCGGTGGAATTGTTTATTC
>Ga0302320_10012851_pt1 | contig 17534 bp, 16 predicted proteins | sample Bog_T0_3_FD_202130 | JGI IMG/M metagenome (GOLD analysis project Ga0302320, IMG submission 202130) | Peat permafrost microbial communities from Stordalen Mire near Abisko, Sweden - Bog_T0_3 | ecosystem: Environmental > Terrestrial > Soil > Wetlands > Peat | place: Sweden: Abisko, Stordalen Mire...
CTGCCGGCGCCCCAAGCGACCACGGTACCATCCGTCTTGAGGGCCAGCGTGTGCCAACCGCCGGCGGCCAGCGCCACCACATTGGACAAACCGGCGGCCCCATCCAGTTGGCCGTATTCATCCGCCCCCCACGCCTGCAGCGTGCCATCCGCTTTGACCACTACATTATGTTCCGCCCCCGCCGCCACCGCCAGGACGTTGCTCAAGCCGGAGGGAATATTGGTTTGGCCGCTGCTGTTGAGCCCCCAGGCCAGCAACGTGCCGTCCGATTTAAGCACCAAATTGTGGTAGCTGCCGGCGGCAATGGCCACCACGTTGGACAAACCCGGCGGAACGGCCCCCTGGCCATAATTGATCTGGCTGCCCTCAAAGTTGTTTCCACCCCAAGCCACCACCGTGCCGTCGGATTTGAGCGCGAGACTGTGATAAAACCCACAGGCAATGGCCACCACGTTGCTAAGACCCGATGGCACGCTGATCTGCCCAAAGCTGTTGTCACCCGCCGTCACCGCCACCGTGCCATTGGTCCGCAGTGCCAGGCTGTGTTGCAACCCGCAAGCGACGGCCAGGTAATTGCTGGCTCCGGCCGTGGAGAAATCCAGTTCCGAGAGGGAATCATCGCCCCATCCCTGAAGGGTGCCGTTGGCCAGCAACGCCAAACTGTGTCGTCCGCCGCCCGCCACTTCCACGACATTCGTCAGGCCAGCCGGGACTGCGGACTGGCCGAAATCATGCAAATTATCCGGATTCACCACGGTGCCGGCACCCCACGCCACTACTTGGTTGCTGGCGCTGGCCAGAGATAGGAATGGCAACAGGATGAACAACAAGGCGCGCATGAACCAGAATGACCAATGGCGAATGGCGAATGACGAATGAAACCCGAAACCAGAATGACGATTATTTAGCATATAAACATAAATATCTGACGCATAACGACTTGCGCACAACGTTGCTGCCAGCGCCGCCAAAATCGGAGCACAGAGTTGCATGACGAGCATGAATCACCCGCCCCAGCTTCGCACGTTACAATTTGGCGACAAGCTGTTCACCCTTTCCGTGGCTCAGTGTATCTCCGGTTCATTTTCTGCAAGTTCTTGAGCACAGATTCCGCAGATAACACGGATGAAAAACACTTGAAACTGCGAACCACGCAAAAAACGCGAACAGAAAAAGGCCACCAAATGACAGACGACGCGACAACAACGGGACTTGAGGTCAGTAGTCCGTAGTCCCGGAGTCCCTTTTCCCCTCAATTTCGCGTATTTCGCGGTTAAATGGACCCGGATTTCTGATTTCTTCTTTATGTTTTCTGTTTTTCGTCCGCCGCCTCATTTTTAATTTTGCATTCTTAACTTTGAATTCTCCGAGGTCCGTGGTCCTATGGTCCATGGTCCTGTGGTCCCTTGTGCCCCCCATCCGTGTGATCCGTGGTCAAAACGCCGGTTCACGGACGGCAGAACGCGGAGGCGTCCACTACGCGCAGACCAGTAACACGCTGAAACTCGCGGGCATTAAGCGTAGCGAGATCGTGTCCAAAGGTGAGGCCGGCGGCGGCAATCTGCAAGTCGTGTGCGCCGATCATTTGGCCCCGTATTTCCAAGGCCGCCCAGATGCGGGCATGGCAGCGGGCCTGAGCGAGATCAAACGGTTGCACGAAAAGGTTGGCCAGAACCTGTTCGACGTGGTGTTGCCGACGAGCGCGGCGGGTTGGGTCTTGCGCCCGCTCGATGCCGTGGAGAAGCTCCGAGGCAGTGATGGTAGAAATCAACATCTGCGGGGACGGCCACGAACGTAGGAAGCCGGCCATGTCGAATTTACCCCGCTCGTCCGCAATCAGAATCGAGGTATCGAGAATCAATCCCATGCAGACTTGAGCGGTGGCAGGTTGCGGTGTGCGGATTCGATGTCGTCGGCAAAGGCATGGGCTTCATCCGGCGGGAGCTTGTCAAGCTTGGGCCAGAGTTCCGCCAGTTCGGCGCTGGTGATTGCCGGGCCAAGCACGGGATTGAGCGTGGCCACCGCTTTGCCCTCCCTTACGATCACGGCGGACTCGTGTTTGCGCTCCACCAAGTCCAGCAGCTTCAGAAAATCTTGGGCGGCTTCGGCCACCGGAATGCCAGCGACGTTCATAGATTATACGTTAAACTCGCATTCGAGGGATGACAACCAGAAAAAAGGAGTGGCGAACCAGGTGCGAACTGCAGAAAAACGAACCAAGGATGACATCCGCCCTCCGCAGTGCGGCTACAGAGGACGGGCGGATTCCACGGATAAAAAAAGGCATTTGAAACCGCGAACCACGCGAAATACGCGAAAAAGGCGGAGCGCCGGCCTCCTGGCACGGCTCGACGGGAAAATCGCTCTCCTTCCCAGGCTGCGACATCAGCACCGGTTCCCGTCCCAAATTTCCCGTATTTCGCGGTCAAATCTCCTTTTGGAGTTTGGATTTCGGGTTTCGGATTTCTTTCGGTATTCGGATTTCGGCTTTCGGACTTCAGCCTCCCCGATCTTCTATCATCTATCATCTTGTACCTATCAACTCTTCGCCCCTTCCCCGTTCGTCTCGCATTTTTAACTTTGCATGCTCTGAGGTCCTTGGTCCCATGGTCCCATGGTCCCATGGTCCATGCTCATTGGTCCCTTTTGCCCCCACCGTCGCACCGTCGCACCGTTTTCTCATGGTCCCATGGTCCATTTTGTGCCCCTCATTTCGTGTCTTTCGTGTCTTTCGTGGTTAAATGGCCCCGGTTTTCGTGATTTTCAATGCTTTTCATTCCCCTGATCAGTGGTCAGTGGTCAGTGATCAGTGGTCGGTAGTCAGTAGTCCTGTAGTCATTTTTCGCCCCCCCATTCGTGGGTAAACTCGGTTCATATAGAAATCATTTGACGGGCAGCAGGATAGGCGATAATGTAAGCACACTGTGAGTACAAATGCACCACCTCAGATAAGGGCAAAGGCAGAGGAAAAGACCTCGACGACGCGCTTGAATCTGCGCGTTGACCCGACGGTGAAGGCGCTTTTGCGCAGCGCCGCCAAGCTGCGGAAGGCATCGTTGACCGGCTTCATCCTGCATTCCTCCCAAGTTGCGGCCGAATCCGTGCTCGCCGAACAAACGCGTTTTGTCCTGCCCGCAGCCCAATGGCGGGCGTTCAACGCGGCGTTGGATGCTCCGGCCAAAGAAATCCCCGCACTGCGACAGTTGCTGACGAAACCCTCAGTGTTTGACCGTTGATGTTCTCCAAGCCAGCGCCCATCACCATCGCGCATGACGTAAAGCGTTTCGATTGCGGCAATGCGGCCCTGAACGAGTTTCTGGTCAAGTACGCCGTTGCCAACGCGGCGGCCGGTTTAGCGCGGACATTTGTCACCACTATCCAGGATCAACCCACGGTCATCGGATATTTCTCCATTGCCGCCGGCTCGGTGGAACGGGAAACGGCACCGGAGCGAGTGGCCAAGGGCACACCAAAACATGCCATCCCGGCAGTGCTGCTCGCCCGCTTGGCGGTGGATTTGAACTATCAGGGGCAAAAGGTTGGTTCTGCTTTACTCAAGGAAGCCCTGCTCAAGACTTTGGAAGCTTCCAGCATCATCGGAGTTCGCGCCGTCCTCGTTCATGCGAAAAATCAACCGGCCGCCGATTTTTATGCCAAATATGGATTTGTCCCGTCTCCGGTCGATTCGTTTCACATGATGCTCATTTTAAAGGATATAGCCAAAATCGCCGGCGCCTAACCTCTGCAATCCCAACGGACTTTGACCACGGATTTCATCCACCCTCCGCAGTGCGGCTACGGAGGACGGGCGGATTCCACGGATTAAGAAAAGCATTCTTAACCGCGAACCACGCGAAATACGCGAAAAAGGCGGAGCGCCGGCCTCCTGGCACGGCTCGACGGGAAAATCGCTCTCTTTTCCAGGCTGCGACAACAGAACCGGTTTCCGAGCCCCTCATTTCGCGTATTTCGCGGCGCCGCCGATCATCGGCTTCGCGGTTAAAATGGCCTCGGTTTTCGCGCTTTTCAATGCTTTTCGACGTTTTTCGTTCCGCCCTTGGCCGTCCCGCATTTTTAATTTTGCATTTTTCATTTTGAATTCTCCGTGGTCCGTGCTCCATGGTCCATGGTCCATGGTCCATGGTCCCATAGTCCCATGGTCCCTTTTGCCCCCTATTTTCGTGTATTCTGCGTATTTCGTGGTTAAATGCCTTCAGATTTCTTCCCGGTTTCGGATTTCTGCTTTCTGCTTTCTGTTTTTGGCTTCGCCGTCCCCATCCGGGTCAAAATCGTCCATTTTCGATACTCGCTTGTGTTACCTTCTGGTGACAACCGGGCGCGCGGAGGCGGCCGACGCCAATGCGTATTTGTAAACAGTTGCCATAACGCTATTTAGGCGTTTTCCCCCGAAAGGAATGGACAGGTGTTGCATGTCCTCCAACTTGATGTTTTTCTTCCCGGCTTCCGTTAAGATTTGCAGCACTGAATCACGCATGTGGTTCGGTAAACACAGAAACCAATAAACAAAAACACAGATTAAACAAATGAAATCACAATTCTATAGAGCCGCTATCCTGACCGCCCTCGGTCTGGCTGGCGCTTCAGTCCAAGCTCAATCGGTTGGAACAGTATCAGTCAACGGAACCTACGCCCCCGGTGATTTGCTGGTTGGTATTTATCAACCCGGCGATCCCAACACCACGGTTCTCGACATCGGTTCCGTCTCTTCGCTTGCAAACGGCGAGACGTGGAGTCTCGGCAGTTACCTCACTACGGCTGGCATCACCCTTGGTGCCGGTGCGGAATATGGAGTTATCGGCACCGTGAACGCCAGCAGCTCGGACAAGCGCATCTATTTGACGCAAGCCAGTGGCTCACCAACTCCTGTTTCCGGAACCGCTAACTTCAATACATATAATTCTGCTATCGGCACGATTGGTGGTTACGAAGGACCACAGCCCCTTAGCGGCGGCAACGACTGGTATAATAACACTATTAATACGGCCAATTCCAGCGGTCAGCTGGTAAACCTAGGTGTGAACCCGAATGCCTTTGTGGGATCTCCAGACCTGCTCTATACCTTGCAAGCCAGGACTGGCACACCGGAAACACCTGATCTCTCCTTCAACCTCAACGATGCCGGTACTCTGACCTACGGCACAGTCAGTGCGGTGCCCGAACCCGCCAGCTACGGTTTGATCGCAGCCGCCGGTCTGTTAATCGTGTCCCTCCGCAATAAACTCAGCCGCAAACAGGCGTAATTTGTCTCCTTACTCCATAACAAACACAACAAAACACACAACGAAACAAAGAAAACAATAATATGAAAATCAATGCAACTATTCTGGCTGCCGCCATTGGTATGGCTTCAGTAAGCCTTGCCAATGCCTATAATTATATCTATATCACTGGTTCCACCGCCGCCCGCGGTGCCGTTTATAACTCCTTGGCCGCTGGTGTGGGCCAGGACGCCGCTCCGACGGCAATTATCAGCGTCGGCAGTAGTAGTACGGCTGCTAACAACAATTATATGGAATTCGTTACGTCGGTTGGTCTAGCGCCGACAATAATTAAGTGCTCTTGGTCCGGTTCCGAAGCCGGCATTGCCGATATTTCCAATGGCAATAATGAATTCTTCCTCTTGGACCCCGGCAATGGCAGTATCCCCGCCCTTCCCGAAACCTCCAATCCCTATGTTGTCAGTACCGTTACTACCGCACCCACGACAGCCGCACCTGAGAGTAGTTATTTCGGCTCACCAAATCCTGTTAACATTGCCTTGGCTGACAACAACGTGAGGTATTCCCAGAACCCAAACAGCACAGCAACTTTTTCATCAACACCGATCTGTGTTGTACCCTTCGTGTTCGTCAAAAATCAGGGTTCCCAGCTTAATACTACTGCTTTGGGAAATGAATCTGATTATTCTGCCTTCAACAACATTACCGATGAATACTTCAAGGTTCTCGCTCAGGGCGGCGACTATCTAGGGCTGTTCACCGGGAATCCGAATGATCAATCCACTTGGGTCTATCTCGCTGGTCGCGATGCGAACTCGGGCACGCGTGTTAACACATTCGCTGAAACGGGTTACGGCATCAAGACCTCGTGCTCACAAATTATATTGAGTTCTACCGGCGCGCAAGAGCCTCCCCTTACCGATGGAGGTCAGTCCAGCGGCGGTAGCTTGGCCAAATCACTGGTTGACACCACCGTTCTCCCCCAACCTGACACGATTGGTGGCAATTCAGGATTCACCGTGGTTGCCTACCTCGGTTTGGCTGATGCCGGCACTGCGGAAGGTGCTCCGTACAATGCCATTCAGTTGCAATATAACGGTCAGGCTTTTTCCATCCCAGCTGTTGAAGATGGTACTTATGCGCTCTGGGGCTATGAGTACATCGGGTACGCGCCTAGTTCCTCCTCGGCTGTTACGGGCTTGTGGAGTGCGCTCGGCAACCTAACTACCGGTCTGGGTGGTCATGTCTCTACCAGCACCTTAACTATAGCGGGTGTGCCGACCGTCGTGCAGAATGAAATCCCGATGGGCAGCATGGTCGTAGGCCGGACATCATACAGTCCGCTCAATCCTCCGCAAGAATAATAATTGCGGTTAGCTGAATTGACCCATGCCGGCGTGGACCTTGGTTCACGCCGGTTTTTGCTTAGAGAGGGAACCACGGACAAAACAAGAGAGACCACACAAGAATGACCACAGCACCACTGACTACGGGACAACGGGGCCGGGATACGCGGAAGAGGATAGAGGATGCAAAAGGCAAAACGCAGATAGCATGAAAGCGAAAACAGCATTTGAAAGTGCGAAGGCTGATGATCGGCAGCAGCGCGAAAGACGCGAAATTCCGACCACGGATGATACGGACGACACGAACAAAACAAAAGAGACCACAGGACGACAGGACTACCGACTACAAGACCCTAGGCTCAGATCAATGGGAAGATTTTCTTGAAGTTTGAGCCTCCTCACGTCGGCTGCTATTTTGCCAGGAGCCTGTTTCATCCGTGTAATCCGTGTAATCCGTGGTTGAAAAATGGTTTGCAAAGGGTATAATTGTTTGTAAAGGGCATAGTATGGCGTGTTTTAGAATTATCGGCGACGCACGTGTTTGTGACCCGCAGCCGCTTCGCGCGTTTGAGCGTTGGAGAAATGCGCGGTCATATCATGGACTGCGGCGGGAAGCGAAGCACCACGCCGCTTTCGAGCGCACGAGAAATTTCGGTAATTCGTTGGTGTGTCGCCCGTGCGAAAGCGCCGTCGCCGCTGCGCTTTGCCGGCGCAGTCCAAGACGCTAGTGTGAATTGCGGCAGCTTCATCAGGCCGGAAGCTATCTTGGATTTCGGGCGTTGCTGCGGCCCACAGAGCCGCGCTCCGAGCAAGGAAAAGTATTTTGAAGGAAGAGCATTATGAAGACACTGTTGAAAATTTCAATTTGTTTGAACTTGGCCCTGGCTGTGGGCTTGGTTCTTGCACTGCTGAACGGGCCGCAGCGCATTACGCCTCCTGCGCGACCAGTGGGCGCAGAAATCCGTCTACTGACCAACGCAGTGGTGGTACCAGCAACTCCTCAAGCCGCCTCGTCGGCAGCCGAGTCAAAGCCATTCCGCTGGAGCCAGCTTGGAGGCAAGGATTATCCCACTTATGTCAAGAATTTGCGGGCCATTGGCTGTCCCGAAAAGACGCTGCGGGCCATTGTGACGGCGGATGTGGTTGCGGCCTTTGCTGGTCGGATTCAGGAGGTGGAGCAAGAGATTGCCGAAGTTCGGGGCAAGGCCAACTCTTGGACCAACCAAATGGCCGCCGCTAGCGCTGGCACGGAGGCGGCGCTGAAGAGCGAGCTGGACCAAATCCCGGAGGAAGAGGCGGCGGAAATCAATGAACTACTGGGAGTGGGGCAAATTGCCGCCGCCCAGCCTGCCCGCGCCCAGCGTCAGCGCCCGCAACCGCCGGACGAGCCCATTGCCCCGCCGCTCGTTTTTCAACCTGTGGATCTGGCGGCACTAAATCTGGATCCGGGCCAGCTTCAGGCAATCCAAGACCTGCGGCAGAGTTTCATGGCCAAAATCGGCGGCACCAACCAGGATCCCAATGATCCCGCCTATATGGCGCGCTGGCAGCAGGCCCAGCCCGAAACTGACGAATTAATGCATGGCCTGCTCGGCGACGCCGCCTTCGGGAATTATCAACTCCAGGCTTTTGCCCAATCCCAGGCCCAAGCCGAGGCCCAGGCCCAGGCAAACCAACCGGACAACCCGCAGCCGTCCGAGCCTTAAGAAGATGGAAGATGGAAGATAGGGGGAAGCAATCCCAAAGAAGGTGTAAAGAATTGAAAACTAGCAAAATGAGCATTCGTAAGTCGTTGGTTATCAATATGTTTGCTTTTCGTTTTCGTTTTCGGGCATTCGACGATTTTTTCACACCTTCTTTGGGATTCACAATTTGAGTCCTTTCGCCATAACCCGGCAAAGAGACCACGTGACAACTGACGACAGGACAACGGGACTTGGGCCAGTGGTCAGTGGCCTTGTGGTCCCTTTATCCCCCATCCGTGTCATCCGTGTTTTAATCTCATTCTTGCTGTCGCTCCGACAGATCGTTATTTGGAGGGTTTCTTGATCACGGTCTTTTCCGCTTCCTTGGCCCGCTGAATGGCTTCGTTGATCTGATCAGAAGTCAACGGCTGTTCGCCAAAATCACCAAGAATATCTCCCTGCGACTCCCGCATATAATGTCTGGCAACCCCGGCACCATTGCGAGAAGCTAGATAAAACCACTTGTAAGCTTCAATCAGATCTTTTTTTACACCGATGCCATGGAGATACATCCGTCCGAGATTCATCTGGCCTTTACTATCGTTGTTCTCCGCGGCCTGACGATACCACTTCGCCGCTTGTTTCTGATCTTTATCCACACCGTCACCGCCACTTTCATAGATGAAGCCGAGGGAGTTGCAAGCGCTGGCACAACCCTGCGCGGCCGCTTTTTCCAGCCACTTGCGGGCTTTCTTTATATCCACCATGATGCCCTGGTCCTTGTCACCTAAGAGGTAGAGATTGCCCAATGCGAGTTGTGCGTCAGGCTGTTGTTGTTCCCCCGCTTTCTCATACCACTTCACCGCTTCCGTCAGGTTGGTGGCCACGCCGAGTCCCAGCGCATAATACATGCCCAGGCTGTATTGGGAAAACGGATCGCCTTGCTCCGCCGCCCGGCGAAACCATTTGGCGGCTTCCGTAAAATCCGGCGTCACGCCCCAACCACGGGCGTAAAATGCTCCCAGATTATTTTGGGCTTTGGCATAACCCTGAGCGGCTGACAGGCGGAAGTATTCCACCGCCTTAGCGTAATCCTTCGGCACACCATTGCCCTTGGTGTAAAATTTGCCCATATAAAATTGGGCCTTGGCATCGCCCTTTTCGGCCAGCGGCCGGGCAGTTTCCAAAGTGAGCTCATTTGTGGACGCATCTGCCGCGCCGACCGGGGTGGCCAGAATGAACCCGGCCAGCGCCGTAAAGATGATGAGAATGAATCCAAAACAACGAACTGGTCTCCGGAGGCGCACTCTGCCCATTAAACGTAGCTCAGGTCTCCGACCCGGCCCGTTGGGGGCGACTTCTTGCCAACTGGCCGGGTCGGAGACCGGCGCTCCCATGTAGGCAAAGTTAGTGTGGAGAAAGCCCGCCCTCACCGCGACCCTCTCCCTCGGGGAGAGGGAGACATCGTTGCCGCGTCTTGGCCAGGAGATAGTGCCGGTTTGGCGCCGGTTCATGGTCCCAATGTGCGGCTGTGGGCTGTGGAGGCTCCCCAAGGCCGGTGTTCGGCCAAATCGAGTCTTGATCTCAAAAATCATGTTCATAAGGCATAGAACGCTAGCAGAATAACACCCGATTTGTCATGCAAAGATTGGGTGGCAAAAGCAACAAACAGGTGACAAAATCACGGCCAATGAGACAGGACATTTCTTAACGCAAAGACGCCAAGGGGTAAAGGCGCAAGCACTCTTATCGCGAACTCCAAAGTCGGATCTTGGTAAGGCGGTAGCGCAGACTTTCCAGCCTGCGGGTTCTGGCGAATTTCCAGTCGCCAGTTCCAGAACGGAAACACGGGACTGGAAAGTCCCGTGAACCCGCAGACAAGAATGTCTGCGCTACATCACCTTGCGTAGTCTTCGCCCGAAGCAACTTCGCACTTCGGATTTCAGGCCTAACGCCCTGCCGGTGCGTGCTGCATGGCCAAGGCCAGGGAGAGATTCTTTTGGGCGATGGCATAACCGGGTCGAAGGCGGAGCGCTTCCCGAAATTCGCTGATCGCTGCATCCATTTGGCCTTGTTTGGCCAGGGCATTGCCGAGATTGTTGTGCGCCTCGGCGTCATCGGGGTTCAAGCGAACCGAGATTTGAAACTCGCTAATCGCCATGTCAATCCAGCTTTTCTGGCCATAGGCGATGCCGAGGTCGTAGTGGGCTTGGAAGTAGTCTGGTTTGAGGCGAATGGCTTCCTGGTACTGGGCGATGGCTGCATCCACTTGGCCGAGCTTGAAACAGGCGGTGCCGAGGTTGTAGCGGGCCTCCGGGAAATCCGGTTTCAAGCGGATGGCTTCCTGATATTGGGTCACCGCCACCTCGGTCTGCTTGTTCTTGTAATAGATGGTGCCGAGGCGGTTATGGGCGTCGGCCGAATTGGGGTTGAGGAGTAGGGCTTCCTGGTATTGGCCCTTCGCCGCATCCATCTGGCCGGTCTTGAAGTAGGTTTCGCCCAAGTTGAAGCGGGCAGCGGCGAAACGCGGGTTGAGGCGGAGAGCTTCCTGATATTGGGCAATGGCTGCGTCAGTCTGAGCTTTCTGGTTGAAGGCGTTGCCCAAGTAAATGTGCGCTTCGGGGTAAGTCGGTTTGAGGCGCAGGGCTTCCTGGCACTGGCCAATCGCCTCGTCTGACTGGCCGTGCTCCAGCAAGGCGAGACCCAGAATGCTGTGGGCAAGGTAATTGTTCTCCGCAGCCTCGAGATCATGCCGGGCAAGAGTTTCGCTGTCCTGCCAGTAGCCGATCTGGCGCCGGGTCAAAACCACACAGACGACTATAGCCGCCGTGCCCGCCACGGCCAGCATCGGGAAACGCCAGCGCCGAGTCAATTCATGCGCGCCCCAGACGATGAGCATCAACGCCCCCAGCGAAGGAAGATAAGTATAACGATCCGCGAGCGACTGTACACCCACTTGCACCACCCCGATTACCGGAACCAGTGTGCCGCAAAACCACAACCAGCCCATCAGCAAGAAAGGAGAACGCCGCCGCTGCGCGAACAGGAGCGCCGAAAGCCCCAGGAGCAACCCACCTGCCAGCAGCACTTGGCCAAGCGGCCAGGCATCGGGATAGGGATAGAAAAAGGCAAGATCCGTCGGCCAGAACATCTTCCCCAGGTATCGGGCGTATGAAATGAGGGCGTTGCCTAAGCGCACCGTGAAGGTCAAATTATCACCCTTCAGCATGGTCATGGCCCCTGCCTGCCGCTGAATCAAGAAGGTCACAACGCTCGCCGCTCCGGCAACGACAAAGAACGGGATTTTCTCGACAATCAGCATTTTGAGATTCTGGATTCCGGATTCCGCGTTCTGCCCTCCGCTTTCCGCATTTTGCATTCCGCTTTCCGCATTCTGCGCATTCTGCATTTTGCATTTTGCATTTTGCATTCGACTGAGGGGCCAGTAGTCCAGCAGCAGCATAACGAAAGGCCATGTTACCAGCATCGGCTTGCTCATCAAACCCAGCGTGAAAAACATCAGCGTAAGACCATACGAAATTCTGCATTTTACATTTTTGATCTTTAATTGTTCAGCATATCGGGCGTAAAAAATCAGAGCGAGCAGACCGAAGCTACCACAAAGGACATCTTTCCGTTCCGCCACCCAGGCGACGGATTCGACTCGCAGGGGATGAATGGCGAACAACGCGGCCACGAAGAGACTGCGCCACATCGCGCCTGTCATCTGGCGCAGCAGCACAAAGACCAGCACACCGTTGAGGGCGTGCAGCAGCACACTGGTCAAGTGATGGCCCCACGGCTTCAAACCATAAAATTGACAGTCCAACGTATGGGACAGCATTGTCAAAGGGTGCCAGTTGCCTGATACCGGATGGACGAAAGCCCATTTAAAACCCTCCCAAGTCAGCCCATTTTGAACATGAAGGTTTTCAGTTACATAGACCTGATCATCGAAATCGACGAAGTCGCAGCGCGTCGCTGGCCAGTAAAGCGCGAAGGTAAGGAGCAGCAATAGGGCAGTCGGCACCCACACCGGTGAACGCGGTTGATTCAAGGCCGAGTTGGCCAACCGCTTAGTCGTGGACTTTGATTTATCCTCTGCATGACGCACGCGTGCAAATTAACTTGAATGGCCGTTCCTTGGCAAGCTTTGAGGCGACATGGTATGATTGATTCCCGACAAAGTTTAACTCCAATTGAAAACGAGTGCCAGTTCCGTGGCGTTGGCCGGTTATTCCCAATGAACCGGCTGCTCATTCAGGGGTTTGTCGGAGCGTTTTTCATTTCCATGGCCTGCGCGAGATTGATGCGGGCCTGGCCGTAATCGGGTTGCAGGCGGAGGGCTTCTCGAAATTGGCGGATCGCCTGGTCAAGCAGGCCCTTTCTGCCCAAGGCCGCGCCCAAGTTATTGTGGGCCTCGGCGTAATCGGGCTTCAGGCGGAGAGCTTCTTGGTATTGTTCAATCGCCTCGTCCGTCCGGCTCTTGGAGCTCAGGCTCAGAGCGAGATTGTAGTGGGCCTCGGCGTAATTTGGTCGAAGGCGGGTGGCTTCCCGAAAATGGCGGATGGCCCCGTCAATTTGCCCTTTTATGGCCAGTACGCCGCCAAGATCGTAGTGGATCTCGGCATCGTCTGGCTTCAGGCGCAGAGCTTCCTGATATTGGTTGATGGCCTCGTCAATTTGCCCTTTTTTGTAAAGGGCGATGCCGAGGTTGCAATGGGCCTTGACATTATCACGTTTGAAGCGGAGAGCTTCCTGGTATTGGGAGATGGCTTCTTCGGTTTGGCCTTTGCCGTCGAGGACAATTCCGAGGGCGCTGTGCGCAAAATAATTGTCTTGCGTGACTGCGAGAGCATGTCGGAAAAGGATTTCGCTGTCCTGCCAACACTTGAGTTGTCGCCAAGTCAGCCCGCAGCAGAGAACCGTTGTCGCCAAACCAGCCAGCGAAACTGCCGGCGCCAGGCCAGGCCAGCGCCGAGTCAATTCATAACCGCCCCAGACTGCCAGGATCAACACCCCAAGCGACGGAAGGTAGGTATAGCGGTCCGCCATCGCCTGTTCGCCCACTTGAACCAACCCGGTCACTGGCATCAGGGTCCCGCAATACCACAGCCAGCCCATGAGCAAGAAGGGATAACGCCGCCGCTGCGCAAACAGCAGTACCGAAAGGCCCAAGAGCAACCCGCCAGCCAGCAGCACCATGTCCAGCGGCCAGTAGCCAGGATGCGGGTAGAAGACGGCGAGATCCATGGGCCAGAAAAGCTTTTCCAAGTATCGGCCATAAGAAATGATGGCATTTCCCAAGCGCGCTGCAAAGTGGATGTGTTCACCCGCCGCCATGGCACCAGTCTGCTGCTGCACTAAGTAGGTCACGATACTCGCCGCCCCAGCGAGCGCAAAGAATGGAATCTTCTCGACAATCAGCATTTTGACATTCCGGATTCCGGATACCGCATTCTGCTCTCCACCTTCTGCATTTTGCATTTTGAATTCTGCATTTTGCATTCGACTGAGCGGCCAGAAATCCAAGAGCAACATGACAAACGGCCACGTGACCAGCATCGGCTTGCTCATCAAGCCCAGCGCGAAAAACATCAGGGCGAGACCATACGAGATTTTGCATTTTGCATTTTTTATTCTTAATTGTTCAGCGTACTTGGCGTAAGAAATCAAGGTGAGCAGACCGAAGCAGCCGCTGAGCACATCCTTGCGTTCGGCGACCCAGGCGACGGATTCGACCCGTAGTGGATTAACGGCGAACAACACGGCTGCGAAGAAACTTCGCCACATCGCACCCGTCATCTGCCGCAACAATATAAAGACCAGCGCCGCGTTGAGGGCGTGCAGCAGCACACTGGTCAAATGATGGCCCCACGGCTTCAAACCGAACAGCTGACAGTCCAAGATATGGGACAACATCGTTACCGGATGCCAATTCGAGACCACTGTATTGCAAAAAGCCCATTTTATGCTGTGCCAAGTCAGTCCATCTTGGACGTGAATATTCGTTGTGACATAAACTGGATCATCGTAGATAATAAAGTCACAGCGCAGCGCCGGCCAGTAAAGCGCGAGGGTCAGGAGGAACAAAAAGGCGGCCAGCAACCACGCTGGCGTGCGCGGTTGGCTCGCCGCTGGGGTGGCCGGTCGCTTGGACACTTGTTTTGCTTTATCCTCTCGCTGGCGCACGCACGCCAATTAACCCGAATGGCCTTCCCTTGGCAAGCTTGGAGGCAACTCAGCAGTGCTTTAACTTCATTCAATTATGTTCAACGCTCGCCCTCACCTAGTTCCTCTCCCCCCAGGAGAGGACTTTTCGCCATCTCGTTTTCGGTTGCTTGAACGCTCCTTTGCGCAATCCCGCCGCGCCTTATTCCACAGAGCGGAAACAACTTCTCCCTCTCCCCGGGGGAGAGGGCTGGGGTGAGGGCGGGCTTTCTTGAAACCAACTTTGCTCGGTGGTTCATGAAAACAGCCGTCCGAGAACATTCGGGTGCGCTGCCAGTTCCGAGCGGCGGGTCGCCGCTCGGGACAGGCCAGTGGCCTGTGCCACCCTAAAAATGGTGCCCAAGAATGTCCTCAAAGCATCGTTCCGTGTCCTTAAACAGGTTCCAAATGAGCTTGATGAAACTGGCTCGCCTGCTAAGCTACCACGATTCTCTGATGGCGCTTGGGCGCGTTGGATGATTTAACAGGAAAACCGTTATTTTAATTTATGCTATGTTTATGAACCATAATAAATGCACCGGCGGCAAAGGTAAGCTCGTACTGGCGGCGCTAAGCCTGCTGACCCTCCTGACGTCTGCCGAGGCTCTGCCGTTTGTTTTCCAGCCTGCGGATCTGTGTCTGGGCTTCCGAAAAACCGGGAGCTACCAGGGGAATTATGAATGCGTGGTGGACCTCGGCCCGGCCACCAATTATGTCAATCTGTCGGCGGGGACGACCATCAATATCACCCAATATGCCGCTTCGCAAGTGGATCCGGATTCTTTTGCCAACCTGACCAACTTGAGCTGGTCCGTGTGTGGTTATGTGTTTACCACCGGAAGTCCCCCAGGCTATCCGAAATCCACTCTCTGGGCCACGCAGGCGCGTCCCAGCTTTGGCGTGCCGGGAGTTCCCGCTTCTCGCGCTAGTTCCATTGACCAACGAGGAGCTAGCTTGAGCATCGAGAGTATATTACAGGGAGCCGTCGTGATTTCTAGCGAACTTTCCTCGAACCAAGACAACACGGCGAGGTTTGTGCAAGAGCCGTACAGCATTGCGGACGGACAGAATTATGGGGCCTTTATGGAAGATCCGGACTATCCGACGATCGGGGATCTGGGGACGTCAGGGCCACTGGATTTAAATGGCAATTTCGTTAATCTTGAGAACACAACGGTGGCTCCGTTCACCACCGCGGTGCAGTCGGACTTGTACGAGTTGCGTCCCTCGGGATCTGCTGATCCGCATACCGGTTTAACCAACGGGGCAGGCTACGCGGTGGGGTATTTTCAATTGAATACCAATGGTAGTATGACGTTCACTCGGGCTTCAGCGGTCACTGTCCCCTCCGCCGGCTCAGTCAGCAGCACGGTCACGAATGGTTTCTCGCCGTTGAAAGTGGTCTTTACCAACTCGGCCTCCAGCGGCAGCATCACTAGCTGGGTGTGGAATTTTGGCAACGGCACCATCATCACCAACATCACGGCTGGCGATGTCACCAATACTTATGCCACCGGCGGCGACTACACTGTGACCCTGACGGTTTCTGGGCCGGGCGGATCAAGCACGGTAAGCTTGGCCAACTTTATTGTGGCTTCACCCTCGCCGAAGCTGCTTGCCCAAACCCTTGCTAGCGGAAAGCTCGTGTTGAGCGGCACGAACGGTCCGGCCGGCGTACAGTACCGCATTTTGACCTCCACCAATCTGGCACTGGCGATAACCAACTGGATTCCGGTCTTCACGAACACCATTTCGAGCACCGGCAGTTACGGCTACACCAATGCCGCCACCACCAACAAGACCGCCTATTACCGCCTGGTTTCGCCGTAGCATGCGGGGAGAGACCATGGGACCATAGGACCATGGGACAAAGGATCCCGGCAATCCCGAAGGGATTGGATCATTCAGCCCAGCGTTGCCGTGAAGCGGCTACGCTGGGTGACCGCACACACAAGTATCCTCAACCCTGAATGGGTTGTATCCGTCCCTTTCAACGCGCCGTCAACCGCGGATTACACGGATATAAAGGCATTTGAAACGCGAACGCCAACGATCGGCATCAACACAAAATGCGAAAATAGCGTAGCGCCGGGCACCATCCCGGCCAGTGGGCAAAAAGTCACCCCCAACGAGCCGAGCCGAGCCGGTGCTCGGCGCTCCTGTTCATGGAAAAACCAGCCAGACCAAACTGGCGCTGGCGCGACCGCTGAGCAAAGGCTATGCTTGGCAGAGAAAATAGAAACAAAATAGCTATGACCACCCTGCTGAAAAATCTGGCCGAATCCGTTGTGCAACTGCCGCCCAAGGACCGCGCGTTCCTGGCCGAGCGGTTGCTCGACAGCCTCGAAGAACACGACCTCGAACAGGCCTGGCGCTACGAGGCCAAACGCCGCCGTGACGAAATCCGCTCTGGCCAAGTCCAACCGATCCCCGCCGATGAAGTTTATCGCCGTATCGAACAACTCTTGAAGAAGTGAATCATTTCTTCCATCCCGAGGCCGCGCAGGAATTCGAGGATGCCGTACACTATTACCGCGAGCGGGGCGGCATTCTCAGCGATCGCTTCGCCTCCGAATTGCGAACCGCCATCCAGCGCATCCTCGCCGCGTCGCAACGTTGGCGCGTGCTGGAGGAGGACGTCCGGCGCTGTCCGGTGCGTGTCTTCCCTTATTGCGTCCTATACACCATCGAACGCGATTACGTGCTCATCATCGCCGTCGCGCACGTCAAACGGGAGCCGGGTTATTGGAAGCATCGGCTTCGCCCAAAGCCTCCGGAAGCACCATAAGCAAAACCATTTGAGCCGCGAACGCCGATGATCGGCACCCACACGAAATACGCGAAAAAAACGGGCGATATCTTGGACTGCGGCGGGAAGCGAAGCGCCACGCCGCTTTCGAGCGCATGAGCGAATTCGGTGGTTCGTTGGCCTGCCGCAAATACGAAAGCGCCGTCGCCGCTGACAGCTCTGCCGGCGCAGTCCAAGACGCTGCTCTGACCTGCGACAGCTTCGCCCGTATTTGGCCGTTAAATTTCACTTCGATTTCTGCTTT